>Ga0209518_1000502_pt1 | contig 50654 bp, 53 predicted proteins | sample RifGroB1_FD_183993 | JGI IMG/M metagenome (GOLD analysis project Ga0209518, IMG submission 183993) | Groundwater microbial communities from Rifle, Colorado, USA - Groundwater B1 (SPAdes) (version 2) | ecosystem: Environmental > Aquatic > Deep subsurface > Groundwater | place: Rifle, Colorado...
GGTGTAAGAAAAGACAAATTTGTGTTACACTTGAAGGAATCTGAGTTCAGATGGAATTATCGGAAACAAATGTACAAAGTAATGCTTAAAAAGCTGAGAGAAAGTCCGCTTTAAGTTTACTAGCCCCTGACCAAATTACAACCAACAGCACGACTACGAGTAATTTTTGCATCTTTTGGTCCTTTGCCCTCCACGAAAACAACCCCCCCTGGAACAAGCAAGTGATCTAACTCAAAAGCGAGTTTATACATTGTCGTATCATCAATATGCAAAGCGCTCCTTGCGTAAAAAGCATCAACTGACTCGGGGATATCCGTAAGTGGAAAACATCCCCGACCTATATCCCATAAAATTGGAGTAACCATCTCGACTACCATCTGTTCTATTGCCAACTCCTTCATCTGCTCCAATGCTACATCAGAAAAATCGATAGCCAATACATTATGCCCAAGAGACGCCCAATACCGCGCATCTCGCCCGTTGGCAGAACCAACTTCCAGAATAGTCGACCCCTTTTTTAAATGTTGGGAAAACTCTATAGCAGAATTATTAGGAGTAAATTTTAGGGACTCACTACCCTCTAGTGCCAAGCCACGCGTAGCATGCTGACGGTTCCATAACTGTCTCTGGTCTGGTATTTCATGATTATATCTGGACATAAGGCGTAATTCTACACATTCACACGACATCAGTCAATAAGTTATAGGATATTATCTCCTACATCAATCAAAGTGAAGATAGGTTTTGCCATGCTACACTTTATATATGAAAAAGTCTGGGTTACTCCTCAGCATCCTTCTTCTCGCCTTTCTCGTCCGCCTTGTTCTTCTCAATCAATCTTTTTGGCTTGATGAAGCCGCGCAAGCACTAGAAAGTATTCGGCCGTTTTCACACCAACTGCAGATTAGGTATGACTTCCAACCACCGTTATACCATGTGTTCGTTCACTTCCTCACCAAAGTTTCTGTTAAAGAATGGTGGCTCCGTAGTCTTTCCCTGCTGGCGGGGGTGGGAACGGTGTATCTGACCTATTTGATTGGCATTGAAACAAGTGAAAATAAGAAAAAAGGTGTTGTCGTTGGGTTATTGGCAAGCCTATTTCTTTCACTTTCTGTCATCCATATTTTCTATTCTCAGGAACTTCGGCCATACGCGCTGGCGGCGTGGTGGGGGACGCTTTCGTGGTATGTTTTGCTCAAGCGCAACCAAAACAAAACCACTCAATTAGTATTTACGATATCTTCACTTGCAGGAATCTACACGATGTATGTGTATCCGTTCCTTTTATTTTCCCAGGCAGCATATGTGTTTTTTCACACGAAATCTTTATGGAAACAGATGGTCCGCTCACTAGGAATCATCGCGCTTTTCTCGCTCCCCCTCGCGCCGCTTTTCTTCAACCAACTACACATTGGGACACAATTGAGAGTCCAACTCCCGGGGTGGGAACAGGTGGTAAGCCTGCCTCAATGGAAAGCACTCCCGCTTGTCGGGGTAAAGTTTTTGTCGGGATTGGATAAAGTATCGTTTTCTACTGTGCTTAGCAGTATCTATGCCATTGGGCCATTGATACTTGTGGGAGCACTAAGTATGTGGTTTTTCCTCAAGAAAAAAACGTCGACACCCATCGCACCATACCTCTACTGGTTCGGCGTTTCTATCCTCACGGCTTGGCTTGTTTCGTTTATTGTACCGGTCATTCAGCCCAAGCGCGTGTTATTTGCGCTCCCCGCAATGTACCTCTTGATCGCATATATGGCTATGGAGCTTCCCGTACGGTACAAAAAAACATTTATTGTACTTTTTATGATTCTGCAAGTTTGGATGATCGGGTCATACTGGACCAAGCCAGCGAATCACCGCGAAGACTGGCGGGGTGCCGTAACAACGCTGCATGCACAGTTTCCCACCGACTCCACAATTATTGTATTTGGTTCGTACGAGCCGTTTGCGCCGTGGATTTGGTATGAACGCACGGCACCCCTAAAGTTCCGCACGCTCCCGGTTGCTTCGGTTCGCAGCGTAACTCCTCAAGACGTCGAAAAAAACATGCCAACCGTTTTGCCCTATACACATGTGTTAGTGTTCGACTATCTCCGTGATCTCACCGATCCATCCCGCGGTATCGAGCGCTGGCTGGAAAGCCACGGATACAAAGGGGTGGCTTCTCTGGATACTACAAATATTGGGTTTATCCGGCAGTATGAAAAACAGCAGTTTCTCTCGAGTGGCCAATAGCACGAAAGTACCTGTTCTCAAGACAAACGTGGCTCAATCCGCTACAATACGTCTATGCAGATGCGTGTTGGCATAGACATCAGCGCGATTCAGTACAACAGGGGGGTGTCGCGGTATACCTCCAATCTGGTGCGCGCGCTTTATGAGCACAAACATGATGTGGCACTCAAACTCTTTGGCGCCTCGTTCCGCCAGCGCGCGGTCCTTCAAACATTTGCAAAAAAAACCTGTCCAACCGCGCTTTCCCGTATTCTCCCGCACCCTGCTCGTATCATGGATATCGTGTGGAATCAGTTTCATGTGTTTTCTCCAGAGCGCCTCCTTGGTAAAATGGACGTGTTTCACTCTTGGGAAGTTCAGCCGCCACTTCAGCACGCGGCGCTGGTAAGTACGATTCATGACTTGGCGATGCTCCGTTTCCCTAAAACGACCGATCCAACCGTTCTTGCCATGAACGAGCGCTCATGGAAATATCTCAAAAAAGAAGCCAAGGCGGTTATCGCGGTTTCTGAAGTAACAAAAAAGGACATTATTGAACTTTTACAGATTGATCCATCAAAAGTTTTTGTCGTACATGAAGCATTGACCGAAGAATCACAACAAAAAGTTTCGGTTGAACGGAAAAAAGAACTTCTCGCATTTTTTGGTCTTATAAAACCATACTTTCTCTTTGTCGGCACGATTGAACCACGTAAAAACCTCAAGCGATTGATCCAGGCTTGGCAGCCAATGAAAAAGGAGTACGACCTTGTGATTGCGGGTGCCGCGGGATGGGAAAACATTACACAGGAAGATGGTTTGCGCATTGTTGGCACCGTCACCAACGAAGAGTTGGTCGCGCTCTACGCAGGCGCGGAACTTCTCGCGTATCCATCGCTCTACGAAGGATTTGGTTTGCCGATCCTTGACGCGTTTTACCACGGGATTCCGGTTGTAACTTCGAATGTTTCAAGCATGCCAGAGCTTGCGGGTGATGCTGCGGTGCTGGTGAATCCGCACGAAGTTGAGAGCATCACGATTGGCCTCAAACGCGCGTTGGAGAAAAAGAGTTACTTTACAGAAAAGGGAAAACAACGGCTTCAACAATTTTCTTGGGAAAAAGCGGCGAAACAAACCATTGAGGTGTACAGAAAGGCAAGCGATGCGCATAGGAATTAACGCCTACGAGGCAAATGTTGCCAACCGTGTTGGAAGCAACGAGTTTGCGTACCAAGTACTCATTCACCTCGAGAAGCTTTTGCGCGATGATGACGTTATTATCTACTTGCCATCACCCCCTTTGCAGGATATGCCGAAATCAAGAAAAGGATGGATGTACGCCGTTATTCCACCAGCAGGTTTGTGGTCGGTATGGCGCCTGCCGCTCGCACTATTGAGGAAAAAATTATTTGGAAAATCGTTTGATGTATTTTTTTCGCTTGGCCATTACGCTCCGCTCATCTGCCCGTTCCCCAGCGTTATTTCGATTATGGACTTGGCGTATGAAAAGTTTCCGCAGTTTTTCAAGAAAAGCGATGTGATGAAACTGAAAGTATTCACCCGCGCGAGCGTTAAAAAAGCCGCGCACATGATCGCAATTTCTCAGCACACGAAACAGGACTTGGTCAAACTGTACGGCGTTTCGGCAAATCATATTACGGTCGCGTATCCCGGAGTTGAAGAACACCAACTCGTTGGTTCATCTGTGCGCATTTTGCAGGGATTAAAAGTGCGGGAGCCATACATTGTATACGTCGGCACGATTCAGCCACGGAAAAATATTGCCCGATTGGTGAAAGCGTTTGAGAAAGTGAAACAGAAAAAAAAGTATGCCGATCTTTCACTCGTGATTGCTGGCAAGGTAGGGTGGATGGCTGATGACGTGATGCACGCGATTCAACATAGTCTCGTCAAACATCACGTTAAGCTTCTTGGCTTTGTTACAGAGGAGCAAAAATTGACGTTGTACAAACATGCGGTAGCGGCGGTTCTTGTTGGATTGTATGAAGGATTTGGCATTCCTCCACTGGAAGCGATGCTGGCAGGAACGGTGCCTCTCGTATCCAACACCGCGAGTTTACCAGAGGTAGTTGGCGGTACTGGTGTTCAAGTTGACCCGCTCAATAGTGACGACATTGCGCGAGGCATTGAAGAAGTTCTAGAATATACTACACGCCAACGCCAGGAAATGATCGCGCAGGGGAAAGTACAAGCAAGTCAATTTTCTTGGGAGAACACCGCGTTGCGCGTTGCACGAGTTTTACATGAAGTAGGGGCGCGCCAAATAGGAGGAAAAACAGCATGAGTTCACCGTTTACAGATCGCATGGGCCGTCCACTATCCTGGAGTGAGGCCGTTCAAAAAATTGCAGTAAGGTTCTACAACTATTGGCTGGAACTTGTGACAGGTTTCCTCTGGTATATTGTTGGCGCTATGCCGTCCCACGTTGTCCGCCGGTTTTTCTACAGAATGTCGGGTGTCCAAATTGGCAAGGGCTCCACAATTCACATGTTCGCGCGGTTTTATGATCCCACACACGTGCGGATTGGTGAAGGAACACTCATTGGTGATCAAGTAGTGCTAGACGGTAGGGCGTCGTTAACCATTGGGAATCACGTAGATGTTGGAACGGGCGTCATGTTTTTTAACGCGGAACACGATCTTCGCACCGATGATTTTCGCCCAATCGAAGAACCTATTGAGGTTGGCGACTACGTGTTTATTGGTCCGCGCGCGATCATTCTTCCGGGAGTCAAAATTGGCAAAGGTGCAGTTGTTGCGGCAGGTGCGGTAGTGACAAAAGATGTGCTCGCAATGAGTATTGTTGGTGGTGTTCCTGCCAAAGAGATTGGAAAACGGTCTGGGGAACTCAAGTATCGGCTTGGGAGACCACGCCTTTTCCAATAGTGTGTGTAATCCGCGTCCCGTAAAGAAAGTGAGCATGCCTACAGAAGTTTCTATTATCATCGTGTCGTACAACACAAAAGCGCTCACAAAACAGGCAGTGGCGGCGGCGTACGCATCGTCCCAAACACATGGTCTTGAGGTGATTGTCGTAGATAACGGTTCCACTGATGGTTCTCAAGAGGCACTCAAAAAAGCCTTTCCCATGCTCGTGTTGATTCAGCAAAAAACCAACGGAGGATTTTCTCAGGCGAATAATCGTGGGGCGCAAGAAGCAAAAGGGAAGTATCTGTTCTTCTTAAACTCGGATACAGAAATAGAACAGGGAGCTACCGATGTGTTGGTAAAAGAGCTTGAACGGTCAAGTAAAGTCGGCATCGTAAGTGGGATGTTGCTCAATGAAGATGGGTCGGTCCAACCTCAAGGAGGCGCGCTTCCGAATCTTCTCAATATTAAGGCGTGGATGATGTTTGTGGATGACTTTCCTTTGGTAAATAGGCTTTTTCTGCCATACCAGCAAAGCCGTTCTTCCTACTTTACCGCCAGGCACCAGATGGGGTGGATAGGCGGTACCGCGGTTATGATGCGTAAAACGGTATTTTCACAGATCGGAGCGTGGGATGAGCATATCTTTCTGTACGGAGAGGATATTGAGCTCTGTTTACGCCTGCACAAGGCCGGATTTTTGTCTGTTTATACTCCGGAAGCAAAGATTGTCCACCTCAAGCACCAAAGCGCTGGAGCAGAGCGGGCGGCCAAGGGGGAGGTTGAAGGGCTTTTGTATATCTGGAAGAAGCACTTTCCCGCCTGGCAGTTACCTTTTCTCCGTCTGATTTTGCTCACCGGCGCATGGTTACGCATCCTTATTTTTGGTATACTGCTCGGTGATGACGAAAAAAAGCGCACCTACACCGAGATTGCACGCTCTTTGGCAGTGGCTGGACGATAAAAAAGTTCTCTTTGCGCTTACCGCGTTTTTGTTTGCGCTTATTCCTCTCTACCCAAAACTTCCGCTTGCAGACCTCATTACGGGCTATATTGTCCGCCTCCGACTTGAGGACTTAATTATTGGCATAGCGGGTGTTGTCTGGCTTATTCAGCTCATTCGGAGAAAAATCAGCCTCAAAACGCCACTTACCATCATCATTACGCTGTATCTTTTGGTGGGACTCGCATCGTCTTACTCGGCGGTGTTTGTGCTTTATACGGTTCCGGTTCCAATCAACATGAAGCCATCTATCATCAAAATGATCACAACACAAAGTTTGCCGCTCGAGTTGTTCCATGTCGCAAAACTTCTTTTGCATTACTTCCGCCGCGTCGAGTATTTTGCGCTCTTTTTTATTGCGTATGCCGCGATAAAAGAAAAGCAGCAGGTTAAAAAATTGATCGCAATTTTTTCGATTTCTGCACTTCTTGTCGCGGTGTATGGGTTTGGACAGAAGTACTTGTATTGGCCGGTGTACTCGACAATGAATAGGGAGTTTAGCAAGGGCCTTCGGTTGTATCTTACGGAACACGCGCGTGTACAATCTACGTTTGGCGGACACTACGACTTTGCTGCGTATCTGGTGATGGCGCTTCCGCTGGTTCTTTCCCTTTTCTTTTACTTTAAGAATAGAAACACAAAAATACTGTTGGCGGTTACATATCTCTTGAGTTTGTGGGGGTTGATGATGACCTCTTCCCGGTCCTCATTTCTTGCCTATGTTGCGGCAATTACAATCGTGCTTGTATTGTTCGCGTTTCGCAAGGGACTTATTTGGTTTTTGACTCGAGCAGCGGTGGTGTATGGATGCACCGCGGTGTTCTTTTATATGTTCGGCGACTTAAGTCAGCGGTTTAGCCAAATTTTTACCGGTAGCGGAGCGCTCGACACATTTCAGACGACGGTTGAAGAAATCAAAACAAAGGCACAACAGCCGTTTGTTGAGCCGCCAAAAGATGGTATTTCTATTGATGATGTAGCAAAAGCGGCCGCGGAAGCGGAGAAAATAGCTGCAAAAAAACCGGTTATTGACCAAAGCGACACGCAACCAACCCCAGTTGAACCACTTCCCCCGGATGTGTTTGTTGATGTTCCCGCAGAAGTGATAACGACGACTTCTCCAACGGGCAAAGAGGTAACGGTGGAAATTCCGCGCGTGTTTTCTGAAAACGCGCACCGCCTTGGCCTTTCCGCGGCGATCCGTTTGGATACGTTGTGGCCATTCGCGATCCGTGGCTTCCTCCGCAACCCGTGGCTCGGGTCGGGTTACTCAACGCTCACGAAGTACACAAATCTTGAGTTTACGGAAGCAGAGTCCACAGACAACGATTTTCTCCGCACGCTTGGGGAAACGGGGGCGCTTGGGTTTATCACGTTCTACGGAGTCATGGTTGTCGCGCTTGTTTCAACATGGAGAGCGGTGTGGAAAACGGATGACGCGTATCTGTCTGTTCTCGCCATTGCGTTTACCGCGGCAACGGTTGGTCTGCTGATTAACGCGGTCTACATTGACGTATTTATCTCTTCAAAAGTGATCCAAGTGTACTGGATCTTTACTGCCCTTGTCCTTGCGTACGCGAAGCTTTCGGTCCGTCCGGAGCAAAAGGCGGTAAGCAAGGCAAAAGCTTGAGGTATGAAACACCACTCTTTCGTCGCAGAGTTTGTTATTGTAAGTATTCTTCTTGTCCTCACGCTCTTCCCGCGCCTGTACCGCATCACATATCCATTAACCGATTGGCATTCATGGCGGCAGGCGGACACCGCTTCGGTTACGCGCGAGTTTGTCAAACATGGCATTGATCTTTTGCATCCAACGTTCCAGGATTTATCGAACATCCAGTCAAACATGGAAAACCCGCAGGGGTACCGGATGGTGGAGTTTCCGCTGTTAAACGCGGGAACGGCACTCTTAATAAGCACATTTCATCTTGAAAAAAACGAAGTGATTGTAGGGCGATCGGTTTCTATTTTCTTTTCACTTATTACTGCACTGTGTATTTACGTGATTGGCCGCAATCTGACAAACAAACGAGTTGGTGTTCTTGCTACACTTCTTTTTGCATTTCTCCCGTACTCTGTCTACTATGGGCGGACCATTTTGCCCGATGTTCCCATGCTTTCGTTCGCGATGGTGGCGTTTGTATTCCATATGGTATGGCTGCGGAGTAAAAACCATGGGCGGATATGGTATCTCCTTTCTTTGGTGAGTTTTGCTGTTGCACTACTGTTAAAACCATTTGTTCTTGTGTTTGCGTTGGTGTTTGCCGCGCTTGCCGTTCAAGAAAAAGGGAAGAAAGCGTTGGTCTTGCCGGGCATGTATCTTTTCCCACTTCTTGCCCTGGCGCCGTTTGTGCTGTGGCGGCAGTGGATGACGCAGTATCCCGCAGGTATTCCAGGGTCATCTTGGTTGTTTAACGAAACGGACCTCCGGTTTACCGGCGCGTTCTGGCATTGGCTGTTCGAGGTACGTGTATCTTCACTCATCTTAGGTATTGGACTGATTGTTCCGTGTGTGATGGGGTTGGTGAGAAAAGGAAAAGATTGGCTTGTATACACTGCTTGGGCCATCGCGATGTTTACGTATCTTTCCATTGTGGCTGGCGGAAACATCCGGCACGACTACTACCAAATTATGCTGATTCCATTCTTGGTATTAACCGTCGCGCGTGGCATGGATACATTGCTGCGTTTACCCAGTACGTTTGTACACCCACTGGCAGTAAAAGCGAGTTTGGTTCTTTTGACAGCATTCTCGATCTTTGTTTCGTGGTACGTTGTTCGCGGATACTTTAACGTGAATAAGTGGGAGCTTACAGAAGCGGGCCAAGCCATTGACCGTTTAACTCCGCCAGACGCAAAAGTAATCGCTCCGTATGGAGCAGATACCGCGTTTTTATTCCAAACAAACCGCACAGGGTGGCCGGTGGACGGGGAAATTGAAAAACGCATTACGCAGGGCGCGACATACTACTCGAGTATTACGTATGATGATGAAACAAACGCAATGATGAAAACGTACCAGGTTATAGAAAAAACACCAAGATACGTGATTGTGAAGCTACAAAAACACCTGTAGTAGAGGATCTCTATGAAAGTTTTGATGTTGACACCATACTTGCCATATCCATTGCTTTCTGGTGGGCAGATCCGTACGTACAACTTGCTTAAAAACCTCAGCAAAACAAACGAGATCACGTTATTTGCGCTGATTAAAGACGAAAGCGAGAAACAATACATCGCTGAACTGGAAAAGTACTGCACAAAGGTTCAAGTATTCAAGCGGTCGAAGCATCCGTTTACACTGCGCAACATTTTGCGCGCGGGTTTTTCCGCGTTTCCGTTTCTAGTGGCGCGAAATCTTGTTGATGAAGTGCGCGGCGCGGTGGAAAAAGAACTGCAGGAGAATCAGTACGATCTCATCCACGCAGAAACGTTTTACATGATGCCGAACATTCCGCGGACGTCAATTCCTGTTCTGTTGGTGGAGCAGACGATTGAGTACCTTGGCTACCTAAGCTATGCAAACTCATCCAAGTTTTGGTTGATCAAACCACTTCTTCATATTGATATTGCAAAAATCCGTTTTTGGGAAGAGAACTTTTGGAAAACATGTTCGCGGCTGGTTGTTATGTCCGAGGATGACAAGCAGTACATGCTCAAAACAGCTCGCCAGGTGCAGAACATTGACGTGGTAGAGAACGGCGTTGATATCGAGTACTTTGAACAAACCGTAAAAAATCTGCCAAAAGAGCCAACCGTGTTGTTTGTTGGTACGTTCAAATGGCTGCCGAATATTGAGGCGGTCCGCTTTCTTATTAAAGAAATTTGGCCACGTGTCCGCAAAAGTGTTGGCAATGCGCAGTTGCTGATTGTTGGAAACTCGCCCACGACCGAAGTGTACGCGCTGGCGAAAAAAGATGACTCCATTACAATCCGTGGCAACGTACAGGATATCCGTGAGGCATACAGCCAGGCACATGTGCTGCTGGCGCCGGTGTTTAGCGGAAAGGGAACACGGTACAAGGTGCTCGAAGCGATGGCGACGCGCACCCCCGTGGTTGGCACAAAACTGGCGGTTGAAGGGATCGCGATTCAATCGGGTGTGCACGCGCTCATCGGCAACACGGCAGATCAGTTGGCAAAACAAACGGTGCGTGTGCTTAAAGATGCTAAGTTGCGCGAAACATTGGCGGCAAAAGGAAAAACGCTCGTGTTCGATCAGTACAACTGGAAAAAAATCTCGAATAAACTCAACGCGATTTATCAGGAAGTGGGGCGGGCATGACGAGGTTGTCAATTATTATTTTGAGTTATAACACAAAGCAGTATCTCGAACAGGTATTGCGCTCGCTTGCCCGCGTAAAGAAAAATGATTGGGAAGTGATTGTTGTGGATAATGCTTCGCAGGACGGATCGGCGCAGATGGTGAAAGAAGAGTTTCCATTTGTGAAGTGCATCATGAATAAGAAAAATGTTGGATTTTCTGCTGGGAATAACAGTGGTATCCGCAGAGCACAGGGAGCGTATGTGCTTTTATTGAACTCCGACACCGAGGTTCATGATGCCGAAAGTATTCCAACACTCTTATCCTACATGGACAAACATCCCGACGTTGGTGTGGTAACGCCAAAGGTTGTATTGGCAGATGGAACGATGGACATGGCAAGCCACCGTGGTATTCCAACACCGTGGAACTCATTTTCCTATTTTGTTGGACTTGAACGTGTGTTTGGAAAAATTCCCGGTGCCGCGCACATCTTTGGCGGGTATCACCAAACATGGAAAGGTGTTGAGTATACACACGAAGTTGACGCGTGTACCGCCGCCGCGATGCTTGTCCGTGCCGCGGCAATCGATGAGGTCGGCCTCCTAGACGAACAATTTTTCATGTACGGTGAGGATCTTGACTGGTGCTATCGTTTCCGCAAAGCAGGATGGAAAATTGTGTACAATCCGGAGGCCACTATTATTCACCATAAAAATAAGTCCGGAGTTCAGGTAGAAACAAACGACGAAATCGGAAAAATGACAAAGAAGCAAGCAACATCCCAGTTTTTTGATACAATGGAGCTGTTCTACAGGAAACACTACGGAAAAGTATATCCACGGTGGTTTCTGGGTGTTGTTCAATTCGGTGTCCGCTGTATACGAAGTATGAAAGGAGTTTGACATGATAAGTGATATGAAAATGGCAAAAGCAGACCTTCAGTTTGCGATTGACCAAATGAGAAAAGACAAAATGATTTATGGAGTTGAGGCGCTTGTCGTCTCATTTTTGTGTGTGTTATCCGCGGTGTTTCTTCCCGAAGCGTTGTACCGCATTGTGTTTAGCTCGGGAAAAATACAGTCGAATCTTGATCTTTTGAACTGGATTCCAACCGCTTCCTACGTGATCGCAGCGGCGTACTCACTCTTTGTTTTGGTGAGCAACGGGATGCGCTTGAAAAGCATCCGCATGATGGAAATGGCGCTGAAGTCTGCAAAGAAATAACGAACTCATTGTAAAACTCGCTTTCGTAATGAAACCCAGGAAGTTTGAGCAAAAAAGGAGGGATTCTGACGAAGGACTAGCAGAGCTAATTCAAGGAAGAATCCGTTCTTTTTTGCCAAAATACCTGGTGTTGTAGTAGAAATGGAGTTTTGCAATGAGTTCAATAAGTTCAAATACGATGCGCATTGGTATAGATGCACGTTTAGCAGGGCCACGGCATGCCGGAATCGGCCGGTACATTGAGGAACTTCTCAAGCATCTTTTCGCGCTCAAGACTCAACATGAGTGGGTTGTGTTTCTTGGTGAGAAAAATCAACTGCCATGGTTGAGTTCGTTTCCGCGTGTCAAACAAGTGTTAGCTCCTGTCTGCCACTACACGCTTCAAGAGCAACTTGCGATGCCAAAGATTTTCGCGCGTGAAAAACTCGATCTTCTCCATGTTCCGCACTTCAATGCTCCGTTGTTGTATGCCGGTCCGTACGTTGTAACAATCCACGATTTGTTGTGGCACGAACGCCGCGATCCAACCGCGACAACGCTTACTCCATGGATGCACGCGTTCAAGCATAAAGCATATTTGTTTGTTGCCGAAATGGCGATGCGGAGGGCAAAAGCGGTATTTGTTCCCACCCAGTTTGTAAAAAAAGTGGTTGCACGGTATGTTGATGCACAACGCATTACCGTTACACCGGAAGGCGTTGCAGATGCATACGTTCACGCACCACTCGTTAAAGAATCGCCATTCCCATATCCGTATGTGTTGTATGTTGGAAGTTTGTATCCGCACAAAAATGTTCCAGTGATCGTACGCGCGCTCGCATCGTTGCCAAATATGCAGTTTGTCGTGATTTCCGGCCGGTCGGTGTTTCAAGAATCTTTTTTTACTCTCGTCAAAAAAATGGGAGTTGAGAACCGCGTCCACATGTTAGGATATGTCCCAGATACCGATGCCGCGCGGATCATGCAGTCCGCAGTTGCGTTGATTCAGCCATCAAAATCAGAGGGATTCGGCCTTTCCGGTGTTGAAGCAATGGCTGCGGGAACACCCGTTATCGCATCGGATATTGATGTCTTTCATGAAGTGTATAAAGATGCCGCGGCGTATTTTAATCCCGATGATGCTTCAGCGTTGGCAAAGCAAGTCCGTGGACTGCTTGTTCCAGCGTGGCGTAAAACAGCAATACGCCGGGGAAAAACCATTGCAAAAACGTACTCATGGAAAACAATGGCAGACCAAACGCTATCAGCATATCAAAAAGTTAGAAGTTCTCAGTAGGTTACGCATGAAAAACACAACGCCTCAGCCTTTACGTGTGGCACTCGTGTACGACCGGGTAAACACATTTGGCGGAGCGGAACGCGTGCTCCGAAATCTACACGAGTTGTATCCGCATGCGCCGCTGTATACCTCGGTGTATGACCTCGCGGGTGCGGCGTGGACAAAAGGATGGGATGTTCGGCCGTCATTTCTCCAACGAGTTCCTTTTGTACGAACGCACCATCAATGGTTAGCTTTGTTCATGCCGCTTGCGTTTGAGTCTTTTGATTTTTCTGCATTCGATCTCGTAATTTCTGTAAGCAGTGAAGCGGCAAAAGGTATCATCACAAAACCTGGAACACGGCATGTATGTTATTTGCTCACGCCAACGCGGTATGTGTGGAGCCACGTTCACCAATATGAGCGTGACTACTTTCCTGGAATATTAAAGATTTTTTTACCGGTATATCGATTTTTTTTACGGTACTTGCGAGCATGGGACAGTATTGCCGCACAGCGGCCTGACCTCATTATTCCAATTTCACAAACAGTGAAACAACGAGTAGAAAAATACTACAAAAGAAAAACAGCCAACGTAATATATCCACCGGTCGCGACACATCTTTTTGAGTCGCATACTATTTCTTCCACATCACCATTTCCGTGGAAACAATGGTATCTTTGTGTGTCTCGCCTTGTTCCATACAAACGCATTGATGCAGCAATCCGCGCATGCATCCTTATGAAGCGGCATCTTGTTGTTGTGGGTAAGGGGCATGATGAACAAAGACTGCGCGGGATTACCGGTGATTCCGAATATATTCACTTCGTTGGCTATTTGACAGATGATGAGCTTGTCGGCTACTATCAGCACTGTTCTGCGTTGCTTCTTCCGGGTGAAGAGGATTTTGGTATTGTTGCTGTTGAAGCAATGGCCGCGGGTGTTCCGGTCGCAACATATGTAAAGAGTGGAAACGCGGAAGTTGTGATTCCAGGAAAAACTGGAGTGCACATACAAATACAGACAACACAAGGGGTACGGGAAGCAATTCAAATGCTTGAGAAAACGCAGTTCACAAAACAGGTCATTCGGGAGTATGCTAAACAGTACAGTGAGGCGGTATTCAAGCGCGCATGGGAGGAACAGATATGACTGATCACGTCTATGCTTTAATTCTTGCCGGTGGTGGCGGAACACGGTTGTGGCCAAAGTCACGCGAGAAAACACCGAAACAGTTTCTTAAACTCGGTGCCGAAAAAACACTGTTGCGCGCAACAGCAGAGCGCGTGCAAAAACTTGCTGATTGGGATCACATCTATGTGATTACAAACATTACACAGTTGAAAGATGTTCAGCGCGAACTCCCCGAAGTTTCAAAAGCACATATTATTTGTGAACCACAAAAACGCGAAACGGCAATGGCAATGGCGGTGGGATCATTGGTCATTCAACAACGCGATCCCGACGCGGTTATCATGAACTTTGCCTCGGATCACATTGTGCAGGATGTTGAAGAGTTTGTGCGTGTGATGCACACCGCGGCAAGTACCGCGGAAGATCCAAATGTGATGGTGACGGTTGGCATTTCGCCAACGTTTGCGCACACCGGCCTGGGGTACATTCGCATTGGCAAGGAGCTGCGTAAGACCAACCGCCTTCCCGTTTTCCACGTTGATAGCTTTACCGAAAAGCCGAACTTTGCAACGGCAAAAGCATTTCTCGCAACGGGCAAGTATTTTTGGAACGCAAACAACTATGTGTGGTCGTGCAAATCACTTGAGGCCGCATTCTTAAAACACGCGCCAAAAATTGCTGATGCTTTGGATGAGCTTCGCAAGCACGTTGGCAAAAGCAGTTGGGATCAGGCGTTGGAAAAAGCGTACGACAGTGTGGAAAGTATCTCGATTGATTACGCGATCAGTGAGAAAGCGGATAACCTTGTTTTAATTCCCGGAGATTTTGGATGGAACGACATTGGTGATTGGAAAGTTGTGTATGACTTAGGAAAGAAAGATCCGGACGGAAACGTGATTTTGCAAGATAACGAAAATCATAACGGTGAGATTATCACACACGAGGCGCGGGAGAACTTAGTGAGCGTGAATGGACGGCTCGTTGCGCTTGTTGATATTGAAAACATGATTGTTATTGATACGCCAGAAATTTTACTCATCATGCCGAAAGCGAAATCACAGGACGTGAAAGAAATTGTCGAACGGTTGAAAGCAGAAAAAAGAAAAGAATTTCTATGACCTACGATCAACAGAAACGGATCCTCGATCTCGTTATTGCCTCCGTGCTTACGGTTATTTTTCTGCCGATTTGGGTGATTGTTCCGTTATTAATTTTGCTTGACTCCAGCGGTCCCATCATTTTTACGCACCGGCGCGTTGGAAAAAACGGTAGGACAATTTACTTGTACAAGTTCCGTTCCATGGTTGAAGACGCCGATGAAATTCTGCACAAGAGGGATAAAAAATTGCTCAAAGAGTTCAAAAAGGGCGATTGGAAATTGAAAAACGATCCCCGTATTACGCGGCTTGGGCGTATTCTCCGCGCGCTCACCATTGATGAGTTCCCGCAACTGTTTAACGTGTTCAAAGGAGAAATGAGCATGGTTGGCCCGCGCGCGTATGTTGCGCGTGAGTTGGAAGAACAACAGCACAAGTATCCCGAGACAAAAAAACTTGTCATAGACATCTTATCGGTCAAACCCGGAATTACCGGTCCGTGGCAGACTTCCGGAAGAAATGAGCTGCCATTTAGCACGCGGGCAAAAATGGATGCGGAGTATGCTAGACACCGCTCTATCTGGCATGATATCCTGATTCTACTGAGAACACCCAAAGCGATGATCTCAAAATGGTAGAACGTACTGTGTCGTAGTGAAGGATGTGCCGCCCATGGATGATACTTCAAAAGAGCCTCTTCTTGCCGAAGGCAGTGACGCGCCGGAAATTTCAAGTACAGTAACCACACCTTTTGCTTCTGTGAACTCTACGGAGTCCCCCAGTGCTTCTCCCAAAAAACCAAAAGTTTGGGTCAAAATTGTGTTGAGTATTGTGGTTATTCTTCTTGTCCTTGGTATTTTCCTTGGAGTTATTGGTGGTGTGGTCTATCTTAAGGCACGTGAAATGATGGGAAGTGGGACGGCACTCCAGCAGTCATTGCAGGCTTCGTACACCGCGATAAAATCACAAAATCTTGTTGAGTCGAAGGCGAAGCTCGTTGAAGCGCAAGCACAGCTTCAGGAAGTTAAGAAAAAGTATGACGGACTCGGATTTATGCGGTTTATTCCGTTTGCCGGAGCCTATTACAACGATGGCAAGCACGGCTTGAAAGCAGGCCAGTCTGCGCTCGAAGCCGCTGATGTTGCTTTGCAAGCCATTGAGCCGTACGCCGATGTACTTGGATTTAGCGGTGCGGGAACGTTTACTGGTGGTTCCGTTGAAAACCGCATTCAGCTTGCGCTGGCAACGCTCCCCAAGATTATGCCCGTTATGGATCAGCTTTCAGGGAAGTTGGAGAACGTACAAAGTGAGTTGGCGCAGATTGACGAACGCAGATACCCTGAGTCATTTCGTGGAATGGTGATTCGTGAAAAAATAACATCAGCGAAAGCATTTGCGGCTGGCGCAAAAGAAGTTGTGACGCAGGGCAAACCGGTACTGGAAGTTTTACCCGATATTGCAGGAGCAACGGGAAAGCGCAAGCGATACTTTATTTTATTCCAGAATGATAATGAGCGCCGGCCGACTGGTGGATTCATGACGGCGTTTGCAACGCTTCTTGTTGAAAATGGGCATGTTACACCCGAACGATCGGATGACATTTATGAGTTGGATAAGAAGTTCCGCAACAAACCGGAAATTCCCGCGATTCTTAAAACGTATCTCAAAACAGAGACGCGGTGGAATCTTCGTGATATGAACCTTTCGCCGGACTTCAAAAACTCTATGGACGTGTTCTGGTCGTACTACTCAAAGCTTCCTGGAGAAAATGCAAAAGATGTTGATGGCATTATCACGGTAGACACTGCCGTGCTGGAAAATCTCGTCGCGGTGCTTGGGCCGGTAGAAGTTCCGGGCTATGGCACGTTCTCCGCGGAGAATGATAAGCGGTGTGATTGTCCCCAAATTATCTACGCGCTTTCTGAGATTGTTGACCGGCCAACACCATTCCTCCGTGCAAATCGAAAAGGTATTATCGGTCCGATGATGCAGGCGGTCCTGCAAAAGGCGTATACCGCGCCAAAACAACTTTGGCCCGCGCTCTTTGGCAGCGCGTGGAAAAACATCGAGGAAAAGCACGTCCAGTTTTACTTCTTTGATGAGAAAACGCAAGCTGCCGCGGAGAGTATTAACGCTGCGGGCCGTGTAAAACCGACGCCAGCGAACAGCGATTACTTGTTTATCGTTGACGCAAACCTTGGCGGCGCAAAGTCCAATCTGTTTGTGAAAACATCAATCGAACAAGATGTTGAAGTTCCGCAAAACGGCGTGCTGAAGAAAACGATTACCATGACATACAAAAATCCGTTCCCGCCGTCCAACTGCAATCTTGAGGCTGGCCAACTCTGTTTGAACGGTAAACTTACCGACTGGCTGCGTATTTATCTGCCGGAAGGCGCGAAAGTAACAGACTCGCTTGGATTTGATACCGGAACGACCAAAACAAGCGAAGACCTTGGGCATGCAGTATTTGAAGGGGTGTTTACGCTCCAGCCACTCAACCAAGTAAAAGTGAAAATTACATACACCGTCCCATACACCGACACAAAAACGTACCGCCTGTTTATGCAAAAGCAAGGGGGAGCGGAAGACATCACCCATCTTATGACCGTGAACGGCGGACAACAGCAAGTCGTGTTGGATAAAGATAAAGCAGTGGCGATTCCGTTCTAAGCGGTGCGCGAAGAACATATGCGGACAGTTTCGACCGAAGGCATTGTGTTAAAGCGGATGAACGTGGGCGAAGCCGATCGGTTTGTTACAATCTTTACCCGCGATCTTGGAAAAATTTCCGCGTTGGCAAAAGGCGTGCGCAAGATTACCTCTTCCCGCAGTGCGGCGCTGGAGCCCGGAACGCACACAAAACTTCTTTTGAGCCGGTCGCACGAAACATTTATCGTGTCGCAGGCGCAAGTCATTGACGCGTTCTCGCGCGCGAAAGAAACGCTGGCGGGCGCAAAACAAGTGATGCAAGTGTTGGAGATTGTTGACGCCGTGATGGTTGAAGAGGAACAACAGGATGTGTTTGATGACGTGCTTCACATTCTGAGAGAAGTAGATAAAACACACAGCGTGCGAAGCGTTGTAACAAAAACGCTCACAACAATGCTACAACGGCTTGGTTTTCAAGACATGCGTGATACCCCGTACGCGACTATCACGGAGTATGTTGAGTTCATCGCGGAAAAAAAGATGAAGAGTTATCCGTACTTGACAGTTAAAACATCGCAGACGTAAGATGGAGAAAAGCGTGACGATCGGGTTGGCAGCCGGGAGCGCAAAAAGTGAGCGCATTTCTTCAAGATGAAGAGATGAAGTAGGGTGGAACCGCCCAAAGATGGGTCCCTGCAGTACATATGTGCTGGAGGGATTTTTTGTAGGGAGGGATCTATGAGCGTTACACTCGATGACATTACCGCGCTGGCAAAACGCCGCGGATTTGTATTCCAAAGCTCGGAGCTCTATGGCGGGCTTGCTAACTTGTATGACTACGGGCCGATGGGAACAGCGCTTCTGCGCAATATCCGTAATCTCTGGTGGAAAACATTTGTTGATGACCGTGACGACATGGTTGGACTTGATGCCAGCACGATCTCGCATGCAAAAATTTGGGAGGCTTCGGGACACGTTGCGGGATTTGCCGACGCGATGATTGACTGCAAGTCATGCCACGTCCGTATGCGCGCGGACCATTTGATCGAAGATTACTTCACGAAAAAAGGAAAAGAAGAAAAAGTTGAGGGAAAGTCGCTGGAAGAGTTGGACGTGCTCATCGCGAAAGAAAAAATCCCGTGCCCAACGTGTGGAAAACACACATGGACAACGGTGCGGAAGTTTAATCTCTTGTTCCCCGTTCACCTTGGAATTTTGGAAGAGTCGCAGTCGCTTGCGTACCTCCGTGGAGAAACTGCACAGGGAATGTTTGTAAACTTCAAGAATGTGTTGGACTCTACCCGCGTTCGCCTGCCGTTTGGAGTTGCCCAGCTTGGAAAAAGTTTCCGTAACGAGATTACGAAAGGAAACTTTGTGTTCCGCACACTTGAGTTTGAGCAGGGGGAGATTGAGTACTTCTTTGATCCCGAACAAACCAAATGGGAAACGCTGTACGAAGAATGGAAAAAAACAATGTGGGAGTTCGTGACGACCACGCTTGGAGTGAATAAGAGCAACTTGCGATGGCGCGCGCACACCGATGAAGAGCGCAGTTTTTATAGTAAGCGCACCGAAGACTTAGAGTACAACTATCCGTTTGGATACAAAGAGTTGTGGGGACTAGCGTATCGTACCGATTACGATCTCAGCCAGCACATCAAGTTTTCCGGAAAAGATTTGTCGTATACCGATCCACAGTCTAACAAAAAGTTTGTGCCGCACGTGATTGAACCGGCGGTTGGAATCAATAGATTGTTTTTAATGGTGTTAGCTGATGCGTACTGGAAAGATGAACAACGTGGGCGAATAGTGCTGAAGCTGAATAAAACGTTGGCTCCGTATCGTGCCGCAGTGTTTCCGCTCGTATCAAACAAGCCGGAGATTGTTGCAAAGGCGCGCAGTGTCTATACTGCGCTGAAATCAGCCTATCCTACGGTCTGGGATGATCGTGGAAACATTGGAAAGCGATACCTCGCGCAGGATGAAATCGGAACGCCATTTTGCGTTACAATAGATTATCAAACGCTGGAAGATAACACCGTGACCGTGCGCAACAGAGATACGGCAGAACAACAACGGGTGAAGATTGATGAGTTGAAAGGAGCAGTAGCATGAAAAAGCGAAACCTTTTGATTGGTGTAATGGTTGTAGCGGCAGTTGTACTCAGTGGGTGTGGGAAAAAAACAACATCGCTTCAACCTACCCCAAAGCCAAAGTTAGTGCTTCCAAGTAATGTTATTCCTGTTTCTGAACGCCCTTTTGTGACGATTGCTCCAACCGCGGCGCGTGAAGTTGTTCTCACTATTGGAAGTCTCAAAAAATCAGCAGAATCTGTTGATTTCGAACTTCAGTACTCTGCGGGAGAAAAAGAAGAAGCGGCGATTGGATCGCTTGATTTGGCAAAAGGAAAAGATCGGTGGAGCAAAACAATTTTGCTGGGATCAAAGAGTGGCGGCGGAAAGATTACGTATCACGAAAATGTTACAGGCGGCACACTCGCGCTTACGTTCTACAACGAAAACTACAAAATCTCGAATGACTGGGCGTACATTGATAACCGCAAGCCAACTTCACTCTTTGCGTCCCGCGACGGCAAGTTTAGCATTGAGACGGGGAAGTTGTTAAAGAGTATGCCGTATGTCATCGTGTACCAAAATCCAGGACTACCGGCTCCAACCACGGGAACTGTTGTCAGTGGGCCGTACTCTCTTTCGGGAACGAGTACCCTTCCAAGTGGAACAGGAACGGTAACAATGCGGACTTCCGAGGTCGGGCAAGCACAGATTTTAGGGTGGACTGGAAAGGAATGGAAAATGTTCCCGACCAAAGTTGACGGAAAAATGGCAACGGCGCAGGTTGATATGCTTCAAACATATGTTGCGGTAAGCAAATAACCAGTTTTTAGTTTTCCACTGGGCTCTTTTTCTTTAGTTATATCCATATCTCACTACGTCATTTTTCCTTGGTGATTTTCGTGTTTTGTTTGTCTTGACACCAGGGATGAAAAGGTATTTACTTGAGGAAGTTAAAACAGTGGTAAAAAATGGTAAATAAACCTAGAACATGTACCTCGGCACATACTATCATACGGTTGAGGAAAAAGGCAGAATCTCTCTGCCGGTCAAGTTTCGCACTCAACTGGGAAAGAAGCCGATTATGACAAGAGGACTTGATGGGTGTTTATTCATTTTTTCCCAAGCAGAATGGGTTGATTTTTCCCAGGGTATCGAAGAAACGACAATCACAAAAAAAACACACCGCGATTTTGCCCGCTTGATGGCCAACGAGGCAACAGAACTCGAGATTGACGCCCAGGGCCGCGCACTGGTTCCGGAGCACCTCCGCAAACTCGCCAAACTCAACAAAAACGTCGTGTTTGCGGGTTCCGTAAACCGCGTTGAACTCTGGGACCGTGCGGTGTACCACGAGTACGCCGAAGGTCTGGAGAAAAAAGCCGAAGATATTGCCGAGTCAATCGAACTTCCTGCCCGGAAGGTTGGAGCAGATGACAAGTGAACATACACACATCCCCGTCCTCCTTAGCGAGGCGGTGGATGCGTTGGCAGTAAAACAGGGCGAGTGGTATATAGATGCGACATTTGGTCGGGGAGGACACACACAGCGCATCCTAGAACTCGGCGGAAAAGTGATTGGGATAGACCACGACGAGGAAGCGATTGAGACAGGAAAAAAAATGTTTGCAGAAGAAATAGCGAAAGGGAATCTTGTGTTAGTCCGCGAAAACTTTGACAAGCTTGGTGAGTTAGCAGACCTCAAAGACAAGGCAGTGTATGGCGTGTTGTTTGATTTTGGCATTAACAGCGTTCAGTTGGATACGCCGGAGCGCGGATTTAGTTTCCAGCACGATACCGCACTGGATATGCGTATGGATTCACGTTTAGGGGTGACAGCGAAGGATTTGGTAAACGCGCTAGGAAAGAAAGAATTATACGACTTGCTCACGACATACGCGCAAGAGTATCGCGCGCGGATTATTGTTGATGCCATTTTGCAGAGCCGAGCAAAACAGCCAATTGAAACAACACAAGAGTTGGCCAATCTTGTGGAGAAAGCGGTTGGTGGACGTGAAGAGGGTGGTCGCGGTCGTCTGCATCCGGCGACAAAAACATTTATGGCATTGCGTATGGTTGTAAACGATGAACTGGGGAATATCGAGCGGGCCCTGCCCCCCGCCCTCGATCTTCTCCAGCAGGGCGGTCGGATGGTAACGATCAGCTTCCAAGAAGGCGAAGACCGATTGGTAAAGCACACGATGCGCCAATGGGAAGCCGATGGAAAAGGTGAACAGCTCACAAAGAGACCAGTTACACCGTTGGGCGAAGAGTTGCAAAGAAACCCAAGAAGCAGGAGCGCGAAACTCCGGGTCTTCGCAAAAGGCATGAAAACAAAATCGAGTCTAGTAGTGGGAGGAACTCTGTGAAATCAATACTTTTTATTGGCCCACTCTTGTTTGTCACCCTTCTCATCGGGTTAAACGTTGCGTTTTCCGGCAACATGATCGGTAACGGCGAACGCCTCCATACACTCGAGAAAAATGTGCACGCGCTTCAACTCCAACAAAAAGAGTTGGCATCAACATTGGCCTCTTCTCAGTCACTTCAGCGCGTATACGATGAGGCATTAGCACAGGGCTACGTTCCAATTAGTCAAGTCGCATATCTTGATACCACACGCACCGTCGCTTCACGCTAAACCAAAAACTGCGGTAGGATACATGCATGCCAAGAGCGTACGCACTTCATGAAGGTCCCGATCTTAACAGTCGTATTCGTGTGGTCCGCGCATTTTTATTCATCTGTTTATTCGGCGTGCTCGCGCGTCTTTTTTACTGGCAAATCATGAAGGCCGATGATTTACGCAGTGCTGCCGAGTCACAGTACAGTTCGATTTACCGTACGACTGGTAGTCGTGGGAGTATTTTAACTGCGGATGGGTACGCGCTTGCCGCAAATCAAGATGTGTATACGCTATTTGCTCAGCCAAAACTGATTGAAAAAACGCCGGAAGAGATCGCGGATCAACTTGCACCGATGATTGCGCCGTTGGAGGAAACTGATAGCGCAACAGTTTCTGCTGATACGACTCCAATATTACCGGAAGATTTGCTTGTGCAGTGGAAGAAAACGATTATTGAAAAACTGCGTAACTCTGGTTTGAGTTGGGTATCACTCAAGCGAAAAATTCCACGGAACGTCAAAGATCGCATGGTTGCGTTAAACATGAAAGGCATTGGTTTTGACCAGGAAGAGATGCGGTACTACCCGGAGGCTTCTATGGCCGCGCAGGTGCTTGGATTTGTCGGCAACGACGCGCGTGGGCAAGAACAAGGCTACTTTGGTATCGAAGGGTTGTTTGACCGTGAACTGCGCGGGCGGGCGGGTGTCGTAAAGCAGGAAAAAGATGCCGCCGGCCTTCCGATTGCAATCGGAGGGTACGATGCGATCAACGCGCAGGATGGGCGCGATTTGGTGCTCACGATCCGTAGAGATCTTCAGTTTATGTTAGAAGATCAGCTCAAAAAAGGCATGGTACGGTATGGAAGCAAAACGGCTGAAGCAGTTGTCATGGATCCCAAAACTGGTGCGATTTTGGCGATGGCAGCATTTCCTACCTACGATCCTGCCAAGTTTTATCAATTCGACCCTCAGCTCTATAAAAATCCTATTGTAAACGACGTATATGAACCGGGTTCAACAATGAAGATTTTCACCATTTCCGCGGGCATTGATACCGGTGCAATTACGCCGGAAATGCAGTGCGATCAGTGCACTGGTCCGCGTGTGATTTCCGGCTACACCATTAAAACGTGGAATAACGAGTACACACCCAACACAACAATGCTTGAAGGGCTTGTCCGTTCCGATAACACCGCGATGATTTTTGCCGCAGAACGTATAGGTCTTGATACGTATGTGAAAGAACTCCGCAAGTTTGGATTTGGTGAAAAGACAAACATTGATTTGCAGGAAGAGGCTTTGCCGCCATTCCGCGACACATGGAAAGAGCTGGACATGGCAACCGCATCGTTTGGCCAGGGTATTGCCGTAACGGGGATTCAAATGCTCCGGGTGGCGCAGGCAATTGCCAATCGCGGAGTGATGATGCGTCCCATGATTGTACAGGCAGTGAAACAAGACGATCGTACAATCACGGTCCAGCCCAAAGAATACCGCCAAGTCATGAGTTTGGAAACCGCGCAGACTGTAACGGGGATGATGGAACAGTCCGCGTTGCATGGAGATGCGAAGTGGGCGATTCCGAAAGGATACCGTATTGCCGGAAAAACAGGAACAGCGCAGGTCGCGGTCGCGGGCCACTACGACGCGGAAAAAACAGTCGCGAGTTTCATTGGTTTTGCTCCGGCCGAAGATCCAAAGTTTGTGATGCTCGTGAAGTTGCGCGAGCCCTCCAGTTCTCCATGGGGATCGGAAACCGCGGCGCCACTATGGTTTAGCATCGCGAGGCAGTTATTTTTGCGGATGAATATTGCGCCGAGCAGATAGAGTTGTAGTGACAGAGAGCAGTTTCCATTCCGTACGGTCATTGTTAGATTAGGACATTACAATAATGGAATGCAAACAACGCATATCGCACTTAAAACATGTGGAAATCTTTTGTATGAACTATCAAAAGGAAGCTTACTTACTGCAATCACAACTCCGATTATTTTACCAAAAACGTCTTGGAAACAGCTTGTAATATTGTATGTTGTTGGAGTTTTCTGTACGATACTATCTATTAAAACAAGGAAATCATATTATTCTACAATAGAAGAAAGGAGTGTTCATGTCGGGAAATGACCTTTTTGTTTTAAGTCTTTTACTTTGTGCAGTACTTTTATTTCTTCTTACATTGTTTTCCATTATTGCCGATAAAGTTGAGTTAGATCGCAAGAAAATCCGTCTTTTGGAAGAGATAAAATCCGGCAAGAAAACATTGCGCCAACTTACACTTGCCGACCTAGAGTGAGTTTAGTTTGTTTGCCAACGTTTGTTGTTCTTCAGCAAGTGTGTTGTCGCGCTGAATCATCGCTTTTTCATTATCGTTGAACCATTGGTTTGCAGACATTTTTGCATATATCGTTTGCGCAATATTTAGCCGCTCGTGCAGAATTGAAATCATGCGTTCATAATCCTGTTTGTGATCTTCATACTGTCCGCCGTAGCTCCGGGCGCGCTCCCAGCTTGGGAGAATTTCCTGGAGTCTGGTGATAAGCGTCTGCCAACTTTCAATATCTTCTTTTTTGTAGTTTGGTGGGACATATCCAGCAACGTGCTGGACAATGATTTGCGTGGGGCATCCACGAACTTCACCCAACACCGCCGCAATGCCGGTATCCTGATACTGTTTATCCAATAGGAATGCCTCCCATTGCGGAAACTGCGCATAGTTTTCCAGCAACTCTTCAGCAGTGTAGTATCCAAGCGTTGGCGCTTCACCGTACACAATGTTGGCATATCCCACTTGGTTGAGCGCTTTTCGCATGGTGTATCCGCTTTTTGTTGCTTCAAAAGACAAATCGTTATACTTGAGCATTGTTTTTGCCCGAAACGCCGCAGACTGCGCGAGCTTGTCGTTGTACTTCAGCGGCTTGACGTTGTGTGATGCGCGGATTTCATTGAGTCGGCGGAGATACTCTTGCGGATCAAGCGTGACGGTGTTCGCTTGTTCATTATCGTTTGACGGATCGTGCCATTGTGCTTCAAACGGCGTTTGTTCTTCAAGCGGGAGTACCTGGTGGATATCTTCGAGATTCACAAGGCCAAGCGTATGGCGGGAGTCAAGGCTTCCTTTTCTGTTATCACCCATCACAAATACTTTGCCGGTTGGAATTGAAAGTGCTATACAGTTCGGCAAAAATTCACCGCCAAATGTTGAACGGGCGGACGCGGTATATGGTTCGGGCAACCGTTCGCCATTGCGGAGGACAAAACCATCACGGATTTCAATCGTATCGCCAGGCAAACCAATGACGCGTTTTACAAATCCGGAGAGTAGTGATCCAGAAAGCGTTGCGGAGTTAGCACTACCATTAGTGCTGTCCGTGTTATTGTTATTTTCGCCATCGCCACCAGCAATAATTTTTTCTGTTGTATCGTTGATAAAACTCACAACATCGCCGTGCTTGAGCGTATACGACAAATAGTGTTTGCCAAAAAGAGTAAAACCACCAGGGTAGGCTCGCATATTTGGCGCGGCAACGGTTTCCTGTTCTTTTTCTTTAGTTGTTTTGCTGGTGCCTTTTGGAAAAGTCGGGTACATGGACCCCGTTCCCGCAATGTACACGGGCGTGCGGGTAAGTCCCGCCTGCCAGACGAGGGAAGATGTGGCGCGAGCGACCGCCAAGCCAATGACCGCATCAGCAGCCAGCCAGAGTGGAAGAAGAAAAATGACAAGAACAATGCCGGCAAAAAAACGCTCGAGGTACCACAAAAATCCAAGCCGTTTCTTTTGAGGAACTCGAAGGAGAAGTTTGAGCAAGTAAAGTGGGTAAAACGCGAGCTTCACAAGGAACATAGATCTACGGTACGGTTTGGAGGTGGGAAATGCAAATCCAGACGAAAGAATGGTACAATGTTTTCCGCATTCATTCCATATGTTGAACATCTCCCTCATCAGCGCCACCCTCAAGTCACCCTTCCACTGGGTGAAGGGTTTGTCCGCTATGATCTGGTATGGATTTCCCGCCCGCCGCCTCACGATTATTGGCGTGACCGGAACCGATGGAAAAACAACTACCGCAACAATGGTCTATCACGTTCTTAAGCACGCCGGCAAAAAAGTTGCGCTCATTAGTACGGTGTCGGCATATATGGGTGACGAGGAAATTGATACGGGTTTTCATGTCACGACACCGGAACAGTTTCCATTTCAGCGCCTTTTGCGCCGCATTGTAAACTCTGGGCATACTCACGTCGTACTCGAGGTAACGTCACACGGTATCGCCCAACACAGAATTTTTGGTATCCGTCCAACCATCGCTATTCTTACGAATATTACGCACGAACATCTTGATTATCACGGAAGCTATGCTGCGTACCTTAAGACAAAGGCGCGATTTTTATCACGTGCAAAGACCGCAATTATCAACCATGATGATTCCTCGTTTGATGAGGTGAAAGCATATATTAAAAAACACTCTTGGAACACGCGCATAGTTCCGTATGCGTATCGTTTACTTGACGCCCAGTCAAAGCGTATTGTGCTTGACCGGTTTCCGGAGGGATACAACAGACAAAATGGTGCGGCGGTTATCACTGCGGCCGAGTACTTACACCTCCCGCTTGCTCAGACATTAGATGCGATAAAACGGTTTCCATCCGTACTTGGCCGGATGCAGGAAGTTCCAAACACCCGTGGTCTTACGCTCATTGTTGATTTTGCGCACACGCCAAATGCGCTGGAACACGCGCTAAAAGCATTGCGTGGCGGTGTGAAGTCGGGAAAAAAGTTGATTGCAGTGTGTGGTGCGGCAGGACTACGGGATGCAATGAAGCGCCCCATGATGGGAAAAATTGCAGCAGAGTTGGCCGACGAGATTGTATTCACTGCTGAAGATCCCCGTATAGAAGACGTGAACGTTATCATTCGCCAGATGAAAGAGGGTGTGCGTGAAAACCACGGACATGTCCATGAACTTGCTGATCGTCGGACCGCTATCCGGTTTGCGATTCAAACGCTCGCGCGGCCGGGAGATACGATTGGTATATTCGGAAAGGGGCATGAGACAAGCATGAATCTGGACGGGAAACACGAAGTTCCGTGGTCGGATGCTGAAGAGGCGCGATTAGCATTGGAAGGAATATGACAGAGCACGCTGATACAAAGTTTTCGGTGCGAGACTGGGTAAAGTATCAGGACGAGGTGTTTCAAATCGTTGATATTCAAAATTTTGGTCATGGAAATATGTATGTTCTTCATTCAAATACGGCATCTTGGACGGCAGTTGTTCCAGAACAAGACGGGAATAAATATTTTAGAAAAATGTAATGAGAAGTCATATCTATGACGAAAAAAAACATTGTGGTTATTGGCGGCGGTACGGGAATTTCAAGCGTGGTGTCCGGGCTTAAAAATGAACCGGTTGAGTTAACCGCGCTTGTTTCTGTCGCGGACTCTGGTGGTTCAACGGGCCGCCTGCGCGACGAGTTTGGATTTCAGCCTGTCGGTGACTTGCGGCAGTCCTTAGCAGCGCTTGCAAAAGAAAAAAGTCAGGAATGGATCCGCAAACTCTTACTATACCGTTTTGAAAAGGGAACAGGGCTTAATGGTCACAATCTTGGTAACCTTATTCTTACCGCCCTGCAAGATATGGCTGGTTCAACGACAAGTGCATTAGAAGTTGCGGAAAAAATCTTTCAACTCAATGGGAAAATTTACCCTGTCACTTCGCAGAATGTTCAGCTCGTTGTGGAGTATGTTGATGGATCGGTTGTGGTTGGTGAGCATCGGTTGGATGACAACGGCGCGGGGAACAAAAAAATTAAACGGATCCGGTTGTCACCGCGCGCGAAGATTTATAAAAAGGCTGAACAATCAATTTTAAACGCTGATCTCATTGTGATTGGGCCCGGCGATTACTATGGAAGTATTCTGGCCGCGCTTTCTGTTAATGGAATAAAACGGTGTATGCACGCAACCTCTGCCAAAATTGTCTATGTTGTGAACCTTATGACACGGTTTACGCAGACCTATGGAATGACCGCGCGTGATCATCAGCGAGGTATTGAAGAAGCCATTGGACGCACGTGCGATTTGACAATCGTGAACTCCAAACCAATTCCTGCTGAAATTCTTGCGATGTATGTGCATGAGCAGGAGTATCCTATTGTGAACGATCTGGCTAAAGGAAAGTATATCTCTGCAGATCTTCTTTCTTCTGTACGGTTTACAAAAGTATCTTCTGATCTTGCCCATCGTTCATATCTACGTCATGATGCGAAAAAACTTGCAAAAGTACTCATGCGCGTGGTGAAATAAGGAGCGCATGACTACACCACTTCCAACTTTTTCCACAGTCCAAGCCATTGTCCTCGCCGGTGGCCGTGGTACCCGCATGAAAGCGGTTGAAAAAAACAAGGTGATGTACGAAGTCGGCGGCAAGCCAATGATCTCGTACTCGGTTTCCGCGCTCAAAGAACTAGGAATAGAAAGACCGATTGTTGTGATAGGGTTCTCTAAGGAGAGTATTCAGGAGTACCTCAAGGATACTGTTGAGTACGCAATTCAGGCTGAAGCCAAAGGAACCGCTGATGCTGTCCGTTCAGCTATGCCGCAGATCAAACCAGACACACAAAATGTTTTTGTACTCTACGGCGACCATACCACTTTTTACACCGCAAAAGTTCTTCGCCAATTATTCGATCATCACATTGCCAGTGGGGCTGGTATGACATTAATTACCACGCACACCGAACCTGCCGGGTATGGCCGGGTTCTGCGCGATGCAAACGGCGCAATGATCGGCGTTGTAGAAGAAAAAGTTGCGACTGAGGAACAGAAAAAAATCCGTGAGATTAATACAGGTAACGCGGTATACACCGCGGAGTTTCTCAAGAAATATCTGTCAAAAATTGAGATGAACCCAGTTTCCGGCGAGTACTACTTCACCGATATTATCGAGCTTGGCTTCCGCGGGCACGAGAAAATCGAAACGTTTGTTGTTGAGGATGAACTTGTCGCGGTGGGTATTAACACACCAGATCAGCTCCAGAATGCCGAGCAGCTCATGAAAGGTGTGAAAAAGGGCTAGGTGTGACACACGCTTCCAAACTTGAAATGTTTCCAGGATGTTTTGCGGCGTACTCTACCCGCGCAGATGGTTCAATGGATACACCTGAACAGGCATTAGCGTGGGTTCATATACGCACTCCGAGCAAAAATGGGACATATCTCCATTTGGAACACGGAACAACCGTTGTTCTCGATGAAAACCCAGCACATGAACTTCAAGGTGACGCAATTATTTCTCAGCAGATTAACCACGCTCTACTATTCCGTGTCGCCGATTGTGTGCCAATAGCGCTTTTCCACTCTCAATCGCATACTTTTGGACTGATTCACGGCGGCTGGCGGTCTTTGGCGGGTGGTATTGTAGAAAAAACACTGAACCAGTTTTTGCGTGTTTCCCATGCAGATCCTCAAGAAATATGCGTGTGGATAGGCCCATCACTGCGTTCATGCTGTAACGTTATTGAGCGTGATAACCCATTATCCAAGCTTCCAGAATGGAAATCCTTTTTACACATCGAGAAAAACGAAAAAACAAGTGTGGATTTACAAGGTTTTTGTTCAGCTGAATTGGCGCAGGCAGGAGTTTCTCGTGTACACATCAAAGATTCTGGTCTTTGCACCTATCACAACCCCGATTTTTACTCGTACCGCCACTTTAGGCGGGAACAAGACCAGTCGGCGCATGGTAGAATAGCTGTTGGTATCTGGATGAACAACACATGACCTCTGCCACAACACTTCCTTTTCAAGACAGTACACACATCCATCTTGTTGGTATGAAAGGTGTTGCGATGACCGCGCTTGCGCAATGTCTTTTGGATTTGGGGAAACAGGTGACAGGTAGTGATGTAGAAGAAGATTTTGTAACAAAACACCTTTTGGACACATTTCATGTTCCAGTGAAAATAGGTTTTCATGCGAGCAATATAAGTGAACAAACAGATTGTGTGATATACACAGGAGCGCACAACGGAAGTAAAAATCCAGAAGTCATTGAAGCAAAAAAAAGAGGTATTCTTGTACTCAGCCATGCTGAGGCACTTGGTCTTTTCATGCGTGGAAAACGCGGTGTTGCAGTCTGCGGTGTGGGTGGAAAAACGACCACGACGGCAATGTTGGCATGGATTTTAGAGTCTGCTGGCCAGAAGTCAAGCTATGCCATTGGTGTGGGAAATGTTTTCAACCTCCAGCGTACCGGTGTGTATCATAAAGAAAGTGAATGGTTTATCACTGAAGCCGATGAGTATGCCACCGACCCAGGCCACGACAATACACCGCGGTTTATGCATCTAAACCCGGAGGTCATTATCTGTACGCGTGTTGCGTATGACCATCCTGATATGTACCCCGGGTTTAAGGAAACGCAAGATGCGTACCTTGCATTTTTTGCAAAACTTCCACAGAACGGAGTCTTCATTGTGCCGGAAGAAGCTGTTGCTCTTTTTGGCAAACGGTTAAGTGTCCTTCAAGAAGAAAAGAAGTTTTCGGTGTTCACATATATCCAGCCGGACTCTGCTATCAATCTTAAAATCCCCGGAGAGTATAACAGAATGAATGCACAGGCGGCATTGTTGGCTGCAACACACATGGGGATTTCTCAGGAAGCTGCCGTGCGCGCGCTTGCACAATTTTCCGGGACAATGCGGAGATTTGAACATGTAGGCAATACGGGGGGTATTGAGCGGTACGATGACTACGCGCATCACCCGGATGAAATAACGGCAGTCCTGCGTTCTCTCAAGGAAAAATATCCAAAGAGTACTAAGGTTGTTCTTTTTCAACCACATACATACAGTAGAACACTTTCGTTGCTCAATGAGTTTTCACAGTGTTTCACGGACGCCGATCAAGTATATCTTCTTGATATCTTCGCTTCCGCGCGCGAAAAAGAAAATCCAGGAGTATCTTCCGATATGCTTGCAGAACTCATGAAAAAACAAGGAAAACAGGCAGAAAACCTTAAAACGCTTCCTTTGGCGGCAGAAAAACTCAATACAATTCTTAAGCCTGGTGATGTGTTCATGACCCTTGGGGCGGGAGATGTTTATCACGTCCATTCCATGATAAAATAATGGGAATGGAATCACCCCTTATACATCGTCTGAAAACGCGGTTCCCAACGGCGCAGTTTCAGGAGCATGAAAAGCTTTCCAATCATACGTATTTTAAAATTGGCGGACCCGCTGAAGTGTTTATTGTTGTTCGCGAGACTCAACTTTTAGCCGACCTTGTCTCATTGTGTGTCAAAGAACATATCCATTTCATAATTTTTGGCGGCGGAAGCAATGTGCTTGTTACTGACGACCTCATTCCCGGCCTTGTCATAAAAAATCTTACGCAGGGCGTTCGCATCGAAAAAACACCAGATGGTGGCAGTATCTTTGTGGAAAGTGGTGTGCCGACAAACGTGCTGGTCCGCAGGGCTATTGATGAGGGGCTCGCTGGTCTTGAGTACTTTCTCGGCGTTCCTGGCTCTGTTGGCGGGGCAGTGTACAACAACTCGCACTACATGAATCAACTCATTGGCGAACACATCGAAAGCATTGACGTTATTGAAGCAAAAACCGGCGAAAAGAAAACAATGAAAAACGTTGAGCTTCAGTATAAATACGACTACTCGATTTTGCAGGAAACACACGATATTGTGCTGTCGGCAAAGTTTGTTCTTAAAACGGGAAATAAAGAAGAGCTTGAACAGCGGGCGCGTGAAGCGACCACAAAACGCGCCAACACTCAGCCACTTGGTATTCCAAGTTCCGGGTGCATGTTTCAAAACGCAATCATGCCCGATGGGAAAATGGTTTCTGCGGGCTACTTAATCGACCAAGCGGGACTTAAAGGGACGCGCGTTGGTGATGCGATGGTGAGCGACAAACACGCGAGTTTTATTGTGAATGTTGGTTCTGCAACCGCAAAACAGGTTGATGAGTTAGCAGAGTTAGTAAAAAACACCGTGAAGGACAAGTTCGGTGTAGTATTGAAACGGGAAGTGTTCTCATTAGGATAATATGCACCATCAATCATTCATCATTCATGGGGGAAAGCCGTTATTTGGTTCAGTGCGTTTGGGTGGCGCGAAAAATGCAAGTTTCAAGTTGATGATTGCTTCGCTGCTGGCAAAGGGTGAGACGCGGCTCCTCAATTTTTCGCACATTAAAGATGTTGAGATCACGCGCGAAATTCTCGAAGAACTTGGTGCTTCCACGCGAAATGCGGGAGAACGCACGGTGTTTATTTCCACACAAGGTTTACATTCACACGTTATTTCGGAAAAGTATGGAAAACTTTCCCGCGCTTCCACCCTCTTTTTGGGACCGCTTCTTGCGCGTTTTTGCAAAGCCGTTGTTCCTTTTCCTGGTGGAGATCAAATTGGCGCGCGTCCGATTGATCGGCATTTGGATGGACTCATCGCGCTTGGAGCAAAAATACACCGTACAGCAAGCACCATTGAGGCGGAGTGTGATGGCAGACTCCATGGCACAACGTATACATTTGAAAAAAGCACACATACCGGAACCGAAACGATGATTATGGCTGCGGTGCTTGCGGAGGGAAAAACAGTTTTGAACAATGTCGCACTGGAACCGGAAATTGACGATCTCATCGAGTTTTTAAACAACATGGGCGCGAAAATTCAACGGCACGCCAATCGCGTGATTGAAATTGAAGGCGTCAAAGAACTTACTCCAACGATTCATCGCATTATGCCAGACAGAAACGAAGCCGTGTCGTACGCGTGCGCGGCAATCGCGACCCACGGAGACATCATTGTTGAAAACGCACGGCACCAACACTTAAAAGCATTTTTAGACAAACTAGATGAGATGGGCGCGGGGTATGAAGTTGGAACGTACGGTATCCGGTTTTTTGCGAAGAACGGGCTAAAAGCAGTTGACGTCGTAACGGCCCCGCATCCCGGCTTTATGACCGACTGGCAACCACTGTGGGCGGTTTTACTCACGCAAACACAAGGAAAAAGCGTGATTCATGAGACCGTTTCGGAAAATCGGTTTCAATATGTTCCACTGTTGCAAAACATGGGTGCCGAAATCCGTTTATTCAATCCAGAAGTGAAAAAATTGGAAGATGTGTACGAGTTTGACGTATCGCATGGTCCTCCGGAAGGGTATCGCGCGGCAGAGATCACCGGCGTTTCCCCGCTCAAAGCGGGTGAGTTTACGGTTCCCGACCTTCGTGCCGGAGCAACGTTAGTTTTGGCTGGTTTAGTTGCGCACGGAACAACAACGCTGCACAATATTGAGCAGATCGATCGTGGATACGAAGAACTGGATAGTAGATTACGAGGTATGGGTGCAGAAGTAGTGCGTTCGACGGAAAACGAAGAAAAAACGGAGTAATGTATGGCACTTATTTTAGGTTTATTGCTATTTTCATTCATCGTAACAAGTGTGTGTATTGTGCCGTTCATTAACACGCTGTACGCGTTAAAGTTTCAGCGGAAAAACAAAAAAAGCAAAGATATGTTTGGATTTGCAACGCCTATTTTTGACGCATTGCACAAACACAAAACAGGAACACCGATCGGCGCGGGACTTCTTTTAATTGCTGTTGTATCGCTCTTATTTGCCTCTATTTTCCCTTTGCTTAAGTACTTGGGCATCTCAATCACACAAGTCTATCCGTTGGAGAAAGAATTAAACGTGATTTTCTTCACCTTCCTATCTTTTGGTCTTCTTGGGTTGTATGACGATATTAAAAAGTTTTTTGGATTTGAAAAATCTGGATTTTTTGGATTACGGTTATCGCAGAAACTTGCTGTGCAACTCGGTCTTGCGGTCATTATTTCATTGATGTTGTATGGATCGCTTGGAATCTCCATCGTAAACATTCCGTTTTTTGGCGTTGTGCACATGGGTTTATGGTTTATTCCATTTGCCGCGTTTGTGATTGTGTCGTTTGCCAACGCGGTAAACATCACCGATGGTTTAGATGGACTTGCGGGTGGCGTGTTAATGATCTGCCTTTTTGGTTTATGGTTTCTTTCCGCGGCAATTTTAGATACACCGCTGGCCATTTTTCTCACGCTGTGGATTGGTTCATTAATCGCGTTTCTTTACTTCAATGTGTATCCTGCAAGAATCATGATGGGCGACGTTGGCGCGCTTGCGTTTGGAGCAACGTTGGCGGTTGTCGGTCTCCTACTTGGGAAAATTATGGCCCTGCTCATTATTGGTGGAATCTTTGTTGTTGAAGTTGGTTCAAGTCTTTTGCAGATTCTTTCCAAACGCATACGCAAACAAAAACTTTTCTCAGCTTCACCTGTGCATTTATGGTTGCAGCACCGCGGATGGCACGAAACAAAAATTGTTCAGCGCGCCTGGCTTACCGGCATCGTACTTACCCTATTCGGGGTGTGGCTTGCGTTTGTATAATCCGTTATGAAACTTCATTTTTTTCGTGCGCTATCAAAGCATCCTGAACGTCTGATGTTTTTGACAATCTTGCTGTTATTAATTGCAGGAGTGTTGTTTGTGTTCGATGCGTCGGTTGCGGAAGCGTTTTATCAGTTCGGAGATAAGTATTACTTTGCAAAACAACAAATGATATGGGTTGGCCTTGGACTGTCCGCGCTTGTTGTGTGCTCTTTTATTCCGGTGAGAGTATGGAAAATGGTCAGCACACCAGTATTTTTTCTTTCCGTTGCCCTGCTGGTGTTGGTTCTCATTCCTGGTGTTGGTACGACAGTTCAAGGCGCGCAGCGATGGATTGTGTACGGTGGGTTTCGGTTTCAGCCTGCGGAGTTAGCAAAGTTGGCGGTGATTTTTTACTTTCCTACCTGGCTGATACACCACCAGCGCATTGGTCCATTCGCGTTTTTTACATCTTTATTGTTTGGACTGCTTTTGTTTCAGCCAGATCTTGGTACCGCCCTCGTGCTCATGGCAATCTGCGTGGGGCTATACGTTTCCGCAGGGGGGTCGTGGAAGTACATCGTAGGGTTTGGTGGTGTTGGTATACTCGGAGTTTTATTGATTGTGCTGGTGTCTCCGTATCGTATGCAAAGAATTACTGCTTTTTTAAATCCTGAAACGGATCCCTTGGGCGCGTCATATCACATCCGGCAGATTACAATCGCGCTTGGTTCCGGCGGGTTGTTCGGACAGGGTATCGGACAGTCTCGGCAGAAGTATCAATACATTCCTGAAGCGAGTACTGACTCCATTTTCGCGATCGCGGCAGAAGAGATTGGGTTTATCGGCGCGCTCGTCATGCTTGGACTTTTCAGCGTCGTGTTTATCCAAGGCTTTGCTATTGCGGAAAAAACGAAAGATCCATATGAAAAACTGGTCGCAACAGGAATTGTGATTTGGGTAACGGCACAAACGATATTGAATCTGGGGTCAATTGTTGCGCTGGTCCCGTTAACAGGTGTTCCACTGCCATTTATTTCGTATGGAGGCTCTTCTTTGATCTCTTTACTTGCAGGCAGCGGTATACTCATTGGTATTGGAAGGAGAACGGCGTGAAGATTTTAATCTCTGGAGGTCATCTTACCCCGGCGCTTGCGGTGATTCATGCGATCCGGCAACGCTCACCAAGAACGCAGGTTGTGTTTGTTGGACGCGAGTACATGCAGGAAAAAGAAAAAATGCAAAGCCGCGAGCGGGAAGAGATTGAAAAACAGCACATGAAGTTTTATGAAATTCCTGCGGCAAAGTTTCACCGCACGCACGTATTCCGCAACGCTGAAGAGTTTTTCCGTTTCATTCCATCAATTAAAAAGTCGTACGACATTATTCACTCAGAAAAACCCGATATCTTTTTGTCGTTTGGTGGGTACTTGGCGGTTCCACTTGCGCTCGTTTCACGAGGCCTTGGTATCCCAGTACTGACGCACGAGCAAACAAAGACCGCGGGCATGGCAAATCAGCTTATCGCGCATATTGCGACAAAAGTATTAATTTCATACGAAGATTCCAAACAATTTTTCCCACGCAAGAAAACATTATTTACGGGCAACCCTTTGCGTCCATCGTTTGCGCGTAACTTCCGCAAAAAACCAGAATGGCTCAAACAAGTTCCGCTCACTCTTCCGCTTGTGTATGTAACAGGAGGAAGCCAAGGGTCGCATATTATCAATCAGACGCTGCGGAATATTTTGCCGGAACTCACACAGTCATACCTCGTGGTACACCAATGTGGAGCATCACAAGGTTCGAGTTATTTGCACGATCTAGAAGAGGCGAAAGCGGTTCTTCCTCCGCAGAAGCAAAAACGGTATATTCTCCGCGAATGGATTAGTGAGGAAGATGTTGCGTGGTTGTTCCAGCATGCCGCGCTTGTTGTCGCGCGGTCGGGTGCAAACACGGTGCACGAAATTGCTGTGAGCAAAGTTCCGGCAATTTTTATTCCGCTTCCATTTGCGCACAATAATGAGCAGGTTAAAAATGCCATGCCGTTAGTTGACCAAGGAAGCGCGGTGATCCTTCCACAAAAAGATCTTGTTCCGTCAATTCTTTTACAAACTATCCGAGGAGCAATACGGAGAAAAGAAACGATGCAGAAACATGCCGATTTGGCGGGAACACAAGAAATGAACGATGCCGCGTCCCGCATCGCGGAGTACTGCTTTACCCTGTATGAATACACAAAACATCACAAGAAATAAGAGCGCAGACACGCCGTTTCTCCGTAGAAATAAAAAACTCATCTTTACGCTCGTTTTTGTTGCGTTGTGGATTGTTGCGATTGTGTTTGGGTTACAGATCACAAAGATTTCACGCGTAGAATGTTTTATGCAGGACGATAAAGTGTGTGAGGAAGCAGTTCAGGCAGAGTTTAATGGACTGCGTGGATCGTCACTTTTTTCATTTTATCCAAACGACATTGAGAAAAAAGTAAAAAGGGCCCGGCCGGAAGTTCAATACATTTCGTACAAAAAAATACTGCCAAACACACTGCGCGTTCTTCTTGTTTCATATCCAGAATCTTTCCAGTTTTCATCAACAGGAAACCCGCCGTACGCGATTGTAAATGAAGCTGGAGTTGTGATGAGTGTTGAGCAGGATCTCCGCGATGGCGCGGTGTATACGTTAGCTACCGCAAGTTCCCGCATATACAGTCCAGGAGAAAAACTTGAAGGAGAGATAGGGAATGCTCTTGTTGTTGTTGCGCAAGCGGTGAAAAAAACATCGTTGCGCGTGCGTATCTGCCGGTACGCGAATCAGGATGAAATAACGTGTACGCTTGAAACCAACAGGATGTTCCTTATCCATGCGCGGGATGTTGATAAAGAGCTCACCACTTTACAGCGTATCTTGAATGACGCTACAATGAACGAGTATATGGGCGTTATTGACGTCCGTTTTGCACAGCCTGTTTTCCGCGAGTAATGCGGGAGTGGGTAGAGGAAGAGAAAAAGAAAGTATTCATGCCGAAACACAAAACCATAGCAGCAATAGATATTGGAACAGAAAAAATCTGCACACTGATCTCTGTACTGCATGAGGGAACCCGGGAACCGCAAGTGGTTGGTGTTGCATCGGTCCCAAGCCGTGGTTTGCGGAAAAGCCAAATTGTTGATCTCGATGAAGCGATCAGCGCGATGACCGAAAGTGTGGATGCTGCGGAACGAATGGCGGGAACAGGAATAAAGTCGGCATTTGTTTCGGTTGGCGGAGCGCACATTCAATCGCAAAACTCGAAAGGTGTTGTCGCCGCGTCTAATCCGCAGGGTGAGATTACAGAAGAAGACGTCCGCAGAGTCATTGAGGCGGCGCGTGCCGTTTCTTTACCAAATGCCCGCGAAGTTATTCATGTGATCCCGCGCGACTACCAAGTAGACTCGCAGTCGGGGATTAAAGATCCGATTGGGATGTCTGGTGTCCGGCTGGAAGCAGAAGCGCACATTATCACCGGTTCCTCAACCGCGATGCGCAACATTACAAAATGTTTATCCGAGCTTGGTATCCAATGCTCCGGTTTTGTTTTTTCAGGTTTGGCGTCCGCGCACGCGGTTCTTTCCGAGACCGAGCGCGAACTTGGCGTTGTCGTTGTGGATATTGGCGCGGGCTCAACATCAATTTGCGCGTTTGTAGAAGGTTCGTTGGCGTACAGCGGTGTATTGCCGATTGGCGCACGGCACATTTCTGCTGATATTGCATTGGGATTGCGCATGAGTTTGCAGTCAGCTGAAAAAATTAAGCTGTCTCTGGCACGCGTGTACACGCAAAGCACTGAGCCTTTGCCCGGCGAAACGCGTGAGCAAGCACGCGAACGCAAAAAGAAACACGACGAACTCGATCCGCACGCGATTGGTGTTACGGAAGAGGTTGGAATGCTTTCAAAGAAAACACTGGTTGAAGGGATTATTGTTCCGCGGTTGCAGGAAATGTTTAAACTCATTGGTGAAGAACTTGAAAAACAGAACTTGTACCCGCTTATTCCCGCCGGCATTGTGTTAACAGGAGGCGGTGCAGAAACAGTACAGATTGTTGAGGTGTGTAAGCGCATGTTGAACTTGCCAACGCGTATTGGTGAGCCAGGTGGATTAACGGGTTTGACTGATGAAATTCATTCCCCCATGTACTCTGCAACGTCTGGCCTGTTGGTGTACGGGGTAAAAACGGGTGCTGAGGAAAGCACTCCAAAAGGACAGGATTTAACGGTATTTTTTAAGCACTTGCGCGTCAAACAACTTATTGAGAAGTCGGTAAAGTTTGTCCGGTCGCTTTTTCCGTAGGTTTGCCAAAAGGAGCCTTTATACACCTCCTTCTTGCGAACCCAAAGATAATACAGTAGGATAAACGGCATATTGTCTAGTATGTAGAATGTAATTTCCAGCCCGCCCAACATGAAGAGAGGATTATGGCGCTTGTTAAGCCGAGTAACACAACGTTTGCAAAAATTAAAGTGATCGGCGTTGGAGGCGGGGGTGGAAACGCGATCAACTCAATGATCTCGTCAAACTTAATTCAAGGTGTTGAGTTTGTGGCCGTGAATACCGACGCGCAGGCGCTCCTCACAAATAAAGCTGACACAAAGTTTCAGATTGGCTCAAACTATACGCGCGGACTTGGCTCCGGTGCCGATCCTGAGGTCGGCCGGCAAGCTGCGGAAGAGTCGCGTGAAAAACTCAAAGAACTCGTGTTCGATACCGACATGGTATTTATCACCGCTGGAATGGGCGGTGGGACGGGGACAGGAGCCTGCCCCATTATTGCTGAGTTAGCCAAAGAGGCCGGTGCGCTTACCGTGGCCGTGGTCACGAAACCATTTGTATTTGAAGGCGTACGCCGTATGGGTGTTGCCGAAGAAGGCATCGAACAACTCCGAGACAAAGTTGACACTCTGATTGTGATTCCAAACCAGCGGTTGTTAGATGTTGTTGACCGCAAGATGACGCTCATGGACGCGTTCCACCTTGCTGATAACGTGTTGGGTCAAGGCGTGCAGGCAATTTCCGATCTCATTATTGTTCCAGGTTTGATTAATGTGGACTTTGCCGATGTCAAAACCGTCATGTCGGACTCTGGTACCGCGCTTATGGGTATTGGAACGGCATCCGGTGAAAATCGTGCCATTACCGCAGCCCGTGCCGCGATTTCCTCACCATTGCTTGAACTTTCTATCGAAGGAGCGAAAGGTATTTTGTACACCGTCACAGGTGGCGACGATCTCACGCTTGCCGAGGTTTCTGAGGCCTCTACTATTATTCAACAGACCGCCGATCCCGACGCCAACATTATTTTCGGCGCCAACATTGATAAAGAGTTGGGAAATACCGTCAAAATCAGTGTTATTGCGACAGGATTTGACGAGAACAAACTACGATATGGTGGATATCGGCCACGGTTTGGCGCATATGACGCCGCGGCAAAGGCAAAAGTGGCTTCGCAACAAGGAGGCGCGGGAGCGTTTGGAGCTGTGCAATCTAGCCAACAGCCACAACAAAATATGCAGTCGAATCCCGTAATCAACGATCAACCCGTACAAGAAGATAAAAAAGACGAATTCGAAGATGAGTTTGATATCCCAGCATTTTTGAGACAAGGAAAGTAATAAAAGAGGAAATATGCCACCCGTTGCAGAACAAATTGATAGTTTTTGCTACACTCCTGGACAAGGAGAGGGGCGACCCGCAAGATTCGAAATTGTTGTTGCCAATGGAGAAGGAGGACAGCAATCATACACTTTTCCCTTTTTGAACTCATAAAAGTTTTACAGTTACCTAATTCTAATCCAGTTCTTCTCAATCTTTGGAATATGGTCAATCAGGCAGCCGAAGCAGAAAAACTTGACGCAGAATCTCTTTCAGCATTTACGACATTTTTAATGCAGTTGTCTGGATACATGTCTGGGAATGTGGGTGCTGAATATGCGGGAAAGGAATAATGGCAGAAACTTTTTCTCCCACTGCTGGGTATGAACGACACTTCATTATTGGTAATTTTGTAGGGGCACCATACTACACATATCCTTTTGGAGAACGCGTGACCCCTGAAAAAGATATTCCTCAAAAATATCGTGTCAGACGCCCACTTCCAGGTGGTAAAACTCAAGTCTGTGATAGTAGAATCGCATATACTTTTCATCCCAAAGTTGGTGCATACCTTGAATGCGCTGATGTTGCGTTTGATGAAGAGTGGTGATCATTTCCTGACTGCAGTTCACCTGTGTTATACTATTCCCAAATAAATAAAAGCATACTCCCCGCCCATCATCGGGGTGCTGATCGAAGAAATCCTTCGGGAAAGTAGAACGATCCGGGTAAGCCCGAGACAGCAGGATTGAGAAGCAAGTAAGGTGGAACCACGCGGAAGCGTCCTTGAAGGACAGTGAGCGTGGTTTTTTTATGCCAACATATGACACAATAGGAGTGCGCAATGAAACATATAGATAGTTTTCAAACTCAGCCAAATCTTCCTCAACTCGAAGAGGAAGTGCTCAAGCATTGGGACGAAACAGACGCATTTGCCAAATCCGTTAGCCAGCGTCCGGCCACCAAGCCCTACATTTTCTACGATGGCCCTCCATTTGCGACGGGTTTGCCGCACTATGGCCATCTCTTGGCTTCAACCATTAAGGACGTGATTCCGCGGTACTGGACGATGAAAGGCTACCGCGTGGAGCGTGTGTGGGGTTGGGACTGCCATGGAGTTCCGATCGAAAACATGATCGAAAAAGAACTTGATCTCAAAGGTGGGAAAAAAGGCATTGAAGAAATGGGAATTGGCAAGTTTAACGCTGCGTGCCGCGCGGCAATTTTGCGATTCGACAAAGATTGGGAAATCATCATTAAACGCCTTGGCCGGTGGGTGGACTTCAAACACTCCTACAAGACAATGGATAACACATACATGGAATCGGTGTGGTGGGCATTTTCGCAGCTCCACACTGGTGGATTGGTGTACGAAGGGCACAAAGTCATTTTGTACTGCCCGCGATGCGCCACACCGTTGTCGAACTTTGAGATTGTAATGGATAACTCGTACAAAGACGTCGAGGATAACTCGGTTTATGTAAAGTTCAAGGCGGTTGGCATCGAAAACGAGTACTTTATCGCGTGGACAACTACACCATGGACACTCATTGGCAATGTCGCATTAGCAGTAGATGCTAAAGCGGAGTATGCGCAGGTTGAACTCAATGGGGAGCTGCTTTGGGTGGCAAAAAAGCTTGTCAAAACAGTATTTAAGGGTGATAAACCGGTCGTTAAGCAAACAATCAAAGGCAAAGACCTTGTTGGTCGGCAGTATGAGCCACTTTATACGTTTATGCCTTTGGATGGAAAAAAGGCGCACTACATCGCATCTGCTGATTTTGTGAGTTTGGAAGATGGAACGGGTATTGTTCATACCGCCGCGATTTATGGTGAAGATGACTATGCGCTAGCGCAAAAACTTAATCTTCCGTGTGTCCCAACGATGGATGACCAAGGGCGATTCTTGGAGTTTGTAACTCCGCTCGCCGGTGTGTTTTACAAAAAAGCAGAAGACTGGATTATTGAGGACTTAACCAAACGCGCTCTCATGTATGCCGCACAAAAAACAACGCACTCATATCCATTCTGCTACCGCTGTTCCACACCGCTGTACTACAATGCTGTGCCGGCATGGTTTATCAACGTACAAAAAATCAAGCCGGAATTAGTAAAACAGAATGAAAAGATTAACTGGTATCCGGAATTTTTGAAACACGGACGGTTTGGTAAGGGGCTAGAAACGGCACCGGATTGGAACATTTCACGCTCCCGCTATTGGGGAACGCCGATGCCGGTATGGGTGGGTGAAAAGACTGGCAAGCAACGCATTTTGAGTTCGTTTGCAGAGTTAGAGAAGTGGGCGGTAAAGCCGGATTCTGTTCGAACATTAACGGATTACCACCGCGAGTTTCTCGATGATATTGAAGTTTGGGTTGACGACGCAAAAACAGAAAAAGGCCGCCGCATTCCCGATGTGTTTGACTGCTGGGTTGAGTCTGGTTCAATGCCGTACGCGTCTATCCACTATCCGTTTGAGCATAAGGACAAGTTTGAGGCGAGTTATCCCGCGCAGTTTATTTCTGAGTACATCGCGCAAACCCGCGCGTGGTTTTACACACTGCACGTGATGTCAGTTGGACTGTTTGGAAAGCCGGCGTTTGAAAATGCTGTTACGACAGGGACAATTTTGGCAGCAGATGGGTCCAAAATGAGCAAGTCCAAGAAAAACTATCCCGATCCGATGCTTCTCATCGATAAACATGGTGTAGATTCTTTGCGCCTGTACTTGATGAGTTCAACCGTGATGAAAGCAGATAACGTAAACTTTAGCGAAGACGGAGTGAACGAGATTCGCAAAAAAGTATTTGGCATTTGGTGGAATGTATTTTCATTCTACAAACTTTATGCAGATCAAACAAAACCATTAGAGTTGCCCAAAAAGATTACACATGTCATGGATGTGTGGATTGTGTCTCGGATAACTCGCCTTATTCAAGAGGTAACGGCATACATGGATGCGTATGATGTGGTCAACACTTCCCGCGTGCTCATGACGTTTGTTGATGAACTGTCCACGTGGTATCTGCGTGAGAGCCGTGATCGCCTGCGGGATAAAGCAACGAATGGTGAAGCAAGCCAAGTGTTTGGATGGGTACTGCTTACGCTCGCAAAATTGTTTGCCCCGATCACACCGTTTTTCCCGGAGTTGTTATATCAGCATCTTGGACAGATAAAAGGGGAGTCTATTCACTTGGAAGATTGGCCTGTTGCAGAACCTACGTACATACACGATCAGCTTGAGCAGATGATGAAACTTGTTCGTGAAGTTGTAGAAAAAGTGCACGCAGCCCGTAAGGAACAACATATAAAGGTTCGTCAGCCTCTTGCACGTGTAATAGTGACGGCCTCTGCACAACCGATGGACAATGTACTTGATATTCTTAAACAAGAAATCAATGTAGAGGAAGTTGTGTGGACTGAAAAAGCAGAAAGTGAACTTACTGTTACCCTCGACACAACACTCACTGACAATCTCAAAGCCAAAGGAGAGATGCGTGAAGTCATGCGTGTTATTCAAGATCTCCGCAAAGAATCGAACGTTGGATTTGACGCGTACGTAAATGTTCAGCTTCCAAGTTGGCCGAAACAGTTTGAAGATGAGATCAAAAAGAAGACGCTAGTGAAAAACCTCACAGCTGGTGATGTTCCGAAGATTGTATGAAAAATATTTTCCCACTCTCTCACATAAAAAATATCAAATTGTTTTATATTCTCACGATTTTGACAAATTGTTGGTTTATTTCCGCAAACTGGATTTTCTTCTGGACTCGGTTAATGACATATAAACAGTTGGGCATTGTAGATGCCTCTGCATTCGCATTCGGTCTTTTAATGGAAATACCAACAGGAGCTATTGCGGACATGTTGGGGAAAAAGAAAACATTGCTTACATCCTTGTTCATTTCCGCGTGCTCAGTTTTATTTATTACATTCTCAAACTCCTTATTTTCTTTTTGGGCTGGATTTTTTATTCTCCAGTTAGGTTGGGCATTATATTCAGGAACTGCTGAAGCATTCGCATATGATACTCTTGTTGATCATAAAAAAGAGAAATCATTTGATCAAGTTATTTCAACAAGCGGCACTTTAATGGGAATCACTTCTATTTCGGCACTTGCGTTAGGAGGAATTGCCTATGCTATTAATTTCCGTCTTTCTCATTTTTTCTGGGGCATAGCGTATTTGATTGGTTTTTTCTTAGCATTTGGTCTTACTGAACCCAAAATGGATACAGAGAAATTTTCATTAAAAGCATATTTTGCAAAAATTTTAGAAGGAGTTAAGTATCTTTTTCAACGATCATTACGACCATTCTTAGTTATTATTCTTGTACTGATGGGTTCTGACTACATGTTCCATTGGAGATTGATAAAACCAGCAATGGGCATGATGTTTCATTTTGATGCAAACATGATGTCAATACTTTTTACGATATTCGGTATTATAAGCGTGGGTGTTATAAAGTTTCTTCCGCAAATTCGCCGGTTAATCAACGATACTCTAGGACTATATCTTTTAGCGATTGTTATGGCTGTTGGTTTTGGCTTAGCCTTTTTTGATTTAGGATATTGGGGAGCAATTGCGATATTACTGATCTGGTTGGCTGGAACACTTACTCAACCATGGATTTCTGTTGTTGTTAATCAAAAAATACCTTCAGCATCTCGGGCAACAACGTTATCAACTGTTGCACTCATTACGAAGATTCCATATGTTTTTACGGCAGTTATCGCAGGACAAATGTTACAAGAGGGTAAATTGAATGTCTTCAGCCTCGGTGTTGCAATATTTATTCTTACGTCAATACTCGTAAGTTCTATAGTGATGTTTATTCAGAAACGACCCGCACAATAATTCTTATTCCTGCGTATCGGTGCTTGTATCCCCACCGCCATACTGCTTTATGAGTGCATCAATTTCAGCTTGGCTTGGTCCTTCTGAACCACCTGTTCCACTTGAGCCACTGCCACCACTGTTGCTTCCGCCTCCCGTAGTTCCAGCTCCTGCCGGCGCGTACATCATCTCAAACGCGGACTTTCCTTCGGGAACGTCTTTGGTCGGAGACGGCACGGTAACAGAAGTGTCATCGTACGAGTACACCATGGTTGAGGTGAACTCGCCGAACTTTGACTCCTCTTTTCTCAGCAAGTACTGCTTATCGTCAAACCAGAACGTACGTTTCCCCTCTGGGTTATCGGTTGCGGACTCCTCATATTTGTAACACATGAGAGTTCCACACGCTTCTTTCCCAAGGCTCTTATACACAGTCTTGTCTTTCTGCTCTTCAAATTGTTTCTTCATCTCATCCGGTGAAAACTTGAATGTATCTTCTGCCGGTGACTTTTTGTCATCCTTTTTCGCAACTTCTTTCCACCACTTACCATCTTTTTGATCTTTCAGATATGTGGTATCACCCATCATGATGTAATCCATTGTTTCTTTTCCATTGTCAACGGATGTTGTGCGGAAGTTTGCCGTACTTCCCTTGACTTCCATGCGCATCGTTGTGGTTCCCTCACCTTTTCCGGACGACGTACTCACGATTTTGTATGCCATTTTAGAAAACTGTGCGGCGAGGTGTTTGCGCAATACATCGTCTTTAATGTTAACGAGCATTGTTTCGATTGCCGATTTTGCCGCTTGTTCGGTTGCTTTTTGTTGGACATTCTGCGCGAGCGTGCATCCGCCGAATACAAGACTCGAACACAAAAGGAGAGCTACAGCATGTGTTTTTATCATATGCACCTACTGTACAAAACTTATATGCGGATTGCAAATAGACGTGTACACTAGGGAAGTGAAGCAATCTGTACTCGTGCTACTGGGCACTCTTTTTCTTTTTTCGCTGATATCTCTACTCGTGCTTTCGAGTGTTTCTCCACAATCTCTTTGGTCGCAGGCAATTGCATTTCTGATTGGAGGTGTTGTGTTGTACATGAGTGCTCGCCTGCCGTTCTCTGCGTGGAAAAAACTTGCCATTCCGCTTTTGCTCTCCGTAATTTTCCTTTTTCTCCTCACGTTTATTCTTGGGAAAACAACGAAAGGCTCGACGCGGTGGATTTCGTTGGGGATTGGCCAGTTCCAACCTTCGCAGTTTGGTAAACCAATATATGCGCTTGCGCTAACAGTATTGGCGGGGGCATCGTTAAAAAAACCAAGAAAGATCATGAAGTTTTTAGGATACGCTCTTGTTCCCGCAGGCTTGGTGTTTTTCCAGCCCGATCTTGGAACGGCAGTCATCTATATAACAATCGCGGGGGCCGTTATTTTGGCTTCGGATATGCCAGTTCAGTATCTTTTAGGCCTATTAGTTGTGTGTGTGGTGCTGGGGACGCTGAGTTGGTTTGTTGTACTCCGTGACTACCAGCGCCAGCGGATATATAGCTTTGTTCACCCGGATCAAAATGCGTTGCACGCTGGGTACAACGCAAGGCAGGCGATGATCGCGGTGGGTTCGGGAAAAATTTTTGGTAGGGGACTCGGGCACGGGATTCAGTCGGGCTTGAAGTTTCTGCCGGAAAAACACACGGATTTCTTCTTTTCGTCCATTTCCGAGGAATTAGGGTTGATCGGCGGGGGAATAGTGCTTGTGCTGTACGGAATGCTATTTTCAGTTCTCCACCGCATAATGCACACTGCCCGCGATCCCGTTAGTAAAATTTTCATGTTTGCGCTTATTTCCGGCTTATTTGCGCAAACGGCCATCAACATTGGAATGAACATCGGCTTGCTTCCAATTACCGGTATTACACTCCCCCTGCTCTCGTTTGGCGGAAGCTCGGTGGTTTCCACGTGTCTTTTCCTTGGTATCGCCTCCAGCGCCGCGAAAACAGCAAAGCCTGGTTCGGTCGTTGAATTCCGGTCGTTCCTCTGATACAATCGCCAAATATGAAATACGCCGTTATTCTTTTCCAGGGCAAACAGTACCGTGTTGAGGAAGGCATGAGCCTGACACTCGACCGCGTAGCCGAGGAAGAGAAGAAATCATTGACGCTCAAAGATGTGTTGCTTTTTGTTGATGGCGATACCGTAAAGATTGGCGCGCCGTATGTTGACGGTGCAACAGTCAAGGCAACAGTGCTTTCTCATGGCCGTGGTGAAAAAATCCGCGTTGCAACATTTAAAGCAAAATCAAAAGAACGCAAAACGATTGGACACCGCCAGGCAGAAACAGTGCTCAAGATTGATACGATCTCTGCAAAATAACCGTGAAAGATGAACCGTGCATAACGGAAATACCCTGCCATGAACTACCTTTTTTTCCTTGGACGAGTGCGCGACATTTCCCTAGCTGAGCTGGATGTTGTTTTGCGCCGTTTTCATGCAACACAGCCACCTGAAGAGGTCATTCCAGGCATTGTGCGGGCAGATGTTGATGCTTCTGCCGATGAGTTAATGTCAATCTTGGGCGGAACGATAAAGATTGCCGAAGTACTCGAGATTTCCGCGAGCACGATCACGGCCGATTTACAGGAACGGGTAGTTGAAGTGTTGGCCGGATTTGGCACACAGGGTGAAAAGTTGGTGTTTTCGCTTGCCGAGTTAGGCCGAGGGTCAAGTGATCATATTGGAGCCGACGAAGTCAAGGATGCGCTACGGGAAAAACTTCAGGCAAACATCCGGTACATCGAGTCTCCACAGGAAGGTCTGGGGGCGGCTCAGCTCACACACCACAAAATTCATGAAATATATGTAATTCAACAGGGCGAGGTGACATTAATCGCAAAAATCATGGCGGCGCAGGATATTGACGCCTGGGGGAAACGCGATTTTGGCAAGCCGTACCGCGATCCAAAAAAAGGCATGCTTCCGCCAAAACTCGCGCGTATGATGGTCAACTTGGCAGTTCAAGACAGTGATCCGGCAAAAATGACGATCTTTGATCCGTTTTGCGGTTCCGGAACGGTCCTCATGGAAGCACTGCTCATGGGATGTGCGGTGATTGGATCGGATATTGATAAGGATGCGGTGCACGGAACGGGAGCAAATCTGGCATGGTTTTCTAAGGCCTTTAATACAGCGCCGGCAGATGCGCTGGGCGTGCAGGATGCGACAAACATCATGTTGGCAGATATCAAAAAACAGGTTGATTGTATTGTGACAGAGCCATTTTTAGGCCGGCCAAATCCAACATTGGCTCAACTTCCCAATGTGATGAAGGGATTGGAAAAAATGTACCTAGGCGTATTTAAATCGTTCCGATCACTCTTAAAACCAGGGGGACGGATAAGTGTTGTGATTCCGGCATTTGCCGTTGGTGAAAGCGTGAAAACTCTGAATTCTCTCATTGACAGGCTGGAAACGCTTGGCTATACTCGTGAAAAGGGTCCATTCACATATACGCGGCCGCAAACAACGGTTCAGCGTCAAATATTTGTTTATCGAGTAAAAGGATAAAGAAAAACTATGGCACACGTTAAATCAGGTGGCGCGACACGTCAAGCTTCTAAGCGACCAGGCAAGCGCCGTGGTCTCAAAAAAGCTGGTGGAGAAAAAATTACGACTGGTCAAATCATCATTCGACAAAAAGGTATGGTGTATAAGGCTGGAAAAAATGTCGGCATCGGTCGCGATCACACATTGTTTGCTCTCACAAACGGTTTAGTCCAGTTTGGCAAGCGATTTGGTAAAACCGTCGTACATGTGTTGTCTACGTAAACTGCCGATGCGTGTACACATCAGCCTGTCCCAGAAAAGGCGCGTATGCAGACCAGTCAGCAGGTTCAACAGATCCAGCAGATCCCAATTGACAATCTTCAACCGAATCCGCTTCAACCGCGGGGCGTTATTCATCCAGAGTCCGTTGCGGATCTCGTTGTTTCTATTAAAAAGCATGGAGTTCTTGAGCCGTTGGTGATTGCCCACACTCCCGCCGGGTACCAAATTATCGCGGGTGAGCGCCGGTGGCGCGCTTCCAAGTTGGCGGGTCTTTCGCACGTGCCGGTGATTGTCAAAGAAACAACCCCACTTGGCATGCTCGAAATGGCAATTATCGAGAACGTTCAGCGCGTTGATTTAAACGCGATTGATCGTGCAAAAGCATTTGAGAAACTATTGTCTGATTTTCGACTAAGTTCAAGTGAAATTTCCGAGCGCATTGGAAAGTCTGCAGCGTATGTTTCCAACTCTCTGCGTTTGTTAAAGCTGCCGGAAGCGCTGATTGACGGATTATTGAGTGGTTCGATCACCGAAGGCCACGCCCGTGCGCTTGCCGCGATTGATGATGCTCGCCTCATGGTGGAGGCCTACAAAATCATCATGAAAGAGAATGGATCGGTCCGCCGTGCCGAAGATTTGGCCCGCCGCATGAAAGTGCAGTCCGGCCAACCGCTTGCCTCAAATCCTGGCCACCGGCCGTATATGGTGAGTAAGGAAATTGATGAATGGATACAAAAATTACAGAAGGCGTTTGGCGATAACTCGAAGGTCAAACTCACGCGGTCTAAGCGTGAAACAAAAGTGGTGATCGCGCTCAAAGGTGATCCAGAAAAAACGCAGAAACAGTTGGAAAAAATATTAAAAATAACAGAGTAAAAAATAAAAAAGGAGGAAATATGGCAGTACTACTGGATGCGCGGGAAAGAACAATCACGGAAGGAACGTCTTTTCGTGACATTTTATCTTTTCTATTAGGACCTGGAGAACTACAAGAAGTGTGAGATCCAAAAAGTGGGGAAACACACATACGACTTTTCCATACTTTAGGTGTGATTGAAGAAGCCATTTCTAACGGAAGAATTCGTGTTTCTCAATTTGATATGGTTTTCAATGCCCTTGTATCCGCTGCACAAACGGACACGTTTTTTGAATCCCGTGAAGTAGTAATTTCATTGACTACAAGGTTAAAAGAATATATGGATGGTTATCGTGCGGGAGAAAAAGCTATTTTAAGTGCTGTTACGTATTAAAAACTAAGTTTTAAAAGGAGGAAATATGTCGGTAAGACCAGTAGATACCCGAGAAGTAACGATAATGGAAGGAATGTCTTTACGCGATATGTTGTCTGCAATAAACGGATTATCCGAAGGGGCTAGTAAACTTAAAGCGGACTTTCTCTCAGCTTTTTAAGCATTACTTTGTACATTTGTTTCCGATAATTCCATCTGAACTCAGATTCCTTCAAGTGTAACACAAATTTGTCTTTTCTTACACC
>Ga0209518_1000505_pt1 | contig 50477 bp, 51 predicted proteins | sample RifGroB1_FD_183993 | JGI IMG/M metagenome (GOLD analysis project Ga0209518, IMG submission 183993) | Groundwater microbial communities from Rifle, Colorado, USA - Groundwater B1 (SPAdes) (version 2) | ecosystem: Environmental > Aquatic > Deep subsurface > Groundwater | place: Rifle, Colorado...
CACATTGTATGAATCGGAAAGGTTGCCTCGCGGCTTCGCCGCTCGGCATTGAATTCGGCGAGGATTTGCCAGTCATTTTTGAACGAAACCGAAACCGCTCGCTCCGCGAGCTGGGGGTTCATTCCGCAAAGCGGAATACAAATGAAATTTGTGAGCCGACTTTTTCTTTTCCGCCTTCGGCGGAAACCAAAGCGACAGTAATTTTTAGCCCAAAAGCGATATGAGCAAATTCTTTCTCTACGCAAGAAAATCAACCGATGAGCCGGATAGACAGATTTTGAGTATTGAGGCGCAAATAACCGAGTTGCGCGAGTTTGGCGAGCGAGAGCATTTGGAGGTCGTCCAAGAGTTTGTAGAAAGCCAAACCGCCAAAGAGCCGGGGCGACCTATTTTCAATCAAATGCTCTCGCTCATAGAGAAAGGATTTGCTCAAGGAATTTTGGCGTGGCATCCCGACAGATTGGCGAGAAACAGCGTCGATGGCGGAAGAATTATTTACTTGATTGATACCACCAAAATTCGCGAGCTGAAATTTCCAACATTTTGGTTTGATGCCACGCCGCAAGGAAAATTCATGTTGAATATCGCTTTTGGGCAATCCAAATACTATATTGATAATCTTTCAGAGAATGTAAAACGAGGGTTGCGTCAAAAAGTAAGACGAGGCGAATATCCGGGTGTGGCCCCCACAGGATACTTGAACGACAAAGTGAATCACAAAATGGTCAAAGACCCTGAAAGGTATCGCCTCGTCCAAAAACTTTTTGAATTGTACGCAACCAAAAATTATTCTCTGAAAGATTTACGAAATGAAATTACCGAAATTGGCTTGGTGAGCCGGAACGGATTGCGTCTAACGGTTTCCAATATCCAAATGATACTCCGCAATCCGTTCTACTACGGCGCGTTCAAGTTTAACGGCGAGCTATACGAAGGCAAGCATGAGCCAGCGATAACAAAGAAACTTTTTGATAAAGTACGGGAAGTTATGTCGGAAAAATCCCGTCCCAAGAAGCGAGGCGAGAAGACATACATTTTTCGCGGATTGTTGAAATGTGGCGAGTGCGGTTGCTCTATTACTGCCGAAACGCAAAAAGGACATTCGTATTATCGCTGTACCAAAAAGAAAGATGTCTGCTCGCAACCCTACATCCGCGAAGAAATTCTCGCCTCGCAGATTTCCGACATACTTCAAAAAGTTTCTTTGCCGGAAGATTGGGCGGACAATATGCTCGCGCAATTAGAAATGGATGAAGCGAGCACCGCCCAATCTGATGCCCTGTTCGCTCAAAATCTCAAAAACGAGGTTAAGGCGTGCGAGGAGAAGCTGGACACGCTTTTAGACGCTCATTTGGAAAAGACCATTACTGGCGAGGAATATACCGCCAAGAAAAATAAAATCCTCGCACGCAAAATTGGTATTGAGCAGAAATTGAAAGATTTTGAGCGAAAGGGCAATCGCTGGCTCGAACGGACGAAGAATCTCATTTTAGCCGCTCACCAAGCCAATTCTGTCGCTTTGGGAGATAATTTTTCCGAAAAGAAAAATTATCTTGAAAAAGTCGGCTCGAACCCCCAGCTCGCGGAGCGAGCGGTTTCGGTTTCGTTCAAAAATGACTGGCAAATCCTCGCCGAATTCAATGCCGAGCGGCGAAGCCGCGAGGCAACCTTTCCGATTCATACAATGTGGCTGCCGGACTTGGATTCGAACCAAGATTGATAGATTCAGAGTCTATAGGCCTACCATTAGCCGATCCGGCAATATTAATACTTTCTAAACTGAATTAATTCCAAGAACTCAAACACTTCTTTCTTTTTTGAAATTTGTACCCTTAATGCATCTTTATGTGGGTGGAATCCGAGCTTTTTTGTTAATCTAAAAACATTATTAATCATAGAAATATTTTTATTTGAAAAAAAAGCTTTATATGTGGAAGTTGGTTTATGAACACAGAAACATCCCTCTGCTTCATATAAACCCCTAAGGTATCTTACTATAAATGGCTTATTCTTCAATATCCATGCTGGAATAACTATTTTTAAAGAACCTCTTGGACTATATGGCATACTCAATCTTGAAGCAATATTCTTTTGATAAATTCTTATTCTTGTGCAATTTTTACTACCATGTTTAGTAATGGCAGGTTTGTGATTAAAAATACTCTCCACAAGCTCGCTATATCTCTTTATAAATCCTGGATTATTGGAGTTAGAGAAAATTGACAATTCTTCCGTCCGCGGAAATTTTCGAATATGACCGTCTCCCAAGATAACACCGACAAGCTCGGCTAGATTGCCATCTTTTCTCGGTGCTGGATAAGTTGAACGTATTAGACCTATTTTTTTGGCCGATTCTCTCCATTTGGCAAAGTTGTCAATTTTTCTTTTTCGCATTGTCTGCGAAATTTTCAAAACTGACTGATTATTTTCTTTTGTAAAACCTTTATTCCACCCTTTAGGCATAGTTAGATTATACTATGCCAGAGAATTTTTTCCTACCATTAGACGAGATCACGCAATAAAAAGAGTGAACAGCTTTTATTCAAGCTCGATTACATAGAGTCACTTTTCTACTCAAATTCAATCAGAACAATTAGAACTATTTATTTCTTCTTCCTCGCAATCGCAACTTTCATAAATTCGGTGAATAGAGGGTGCGGATGCAGAGGGCGGGCTTTGAATTCGGGGTGAAATTGAGTGCCGAGGAAAAATGGATGCGCGCTTTTCGGCAGCTCGGCAATTTCCATAAGCGTTCCGTTCGGAGACTTTCCGGAAAAAATCATTCCGGCTGACTCAATTTTTTTAATATAATCGGAATTGACTTCGTATCTGTGTCTGTGTCTTTCCCAAACCTCGTCCTCGCCGTAAGCGGCTCGGGCGATAGTGTCTTTTTCAAGCACCGCTTTATAAGCGCCGAGGCGCATCGTGCCACCGTACCTGCCGTCTTCCATATTTTTCTTCTGATTAAACATAATATCTATTACCGGATTTTTTGAATTCGGATCAATTTCGGTGGTGTTGGCGTCTTTAAGACCAAGGACATTTCTCGCATATTCAATAACGGCAAGCTGCATTCCGTAGCAGAGTCCGAGATAAGGAATTTTGTTTTCACGAACGAATTTTATCGCCTTGAGCTTCCCCTCTATTCCGCTTTCACCGAAACCGCCCGGCACTATCACTCCATCAAAGTCGCCGAGCATTGAAACTTCTTTATCTCCGCTCTCTAAATCTTTGGAATTGAGCCATGTCAATTTTAGTTTTTTGCCGAGACTGTATGCCGAATATTTCGCCGCTTCAATCACGGAAATGTAGGCATCCGAGAGGACAAAATCGCCGGTGTCAAAATATTTTCCGATAACGGCGATATTCACTTCTTCCTTTGACGATTTTACTCTGTCCGCAAACGCCCTCCATTCTTTCATATCTTCTTCGCTCTTCTTTTTCAATTTAAGGGTTTTCAAGATAATTCCGCTTAGATTGTCTTTTTCAAAATTAATCGGCACATCATAGACGCTTTCTACATCCGGCGCCGAGACGACATTCTCCACCGCGATATTGCAAGAAACCGCAATCTTTTCTTTTCTCCTTTCGTCAAGAGGCGCGGCTCCGCGCGCGATTATTATTTCCGGCTGGACGCCGTAGGAATTGAGATTACGAACGGCGTTTTGAGTCGGGCGAGTTTTCATCTCTCCCAAAGTGGATGGAATCGGCAAATAGCTCACCAAGACGAAGATCACATCATCGGGATTTTTAAGTTTCAAAGTTCGCGCGGCTTCTATGAACATAATATTCTGATAATCGCCGACAGTTCCTCCTATCTCAATTATTGAAATATCCGCCCCGCTCATCTCCGCCGATTTCTGAATCCGTCTTGTGATCTCTCCCGTAATGTGCGGAATTGCCTCAACGCATTTGCCTTTGTATCCCAAATTTCTTTCCTTTTCTATGACATACTGATAGACCATTCCGCTTGTCATATAGTTGTCCGGCTTCAAATCAATATCCATAAATCGCTCGTAATTTCCCAAGTCTTGATCGCATTCAAGACCTGAATCAAGCACGAACACTTCTCCGTGCTCGGTCGGATTCATCGTGCCCGCGTCAACATTGAGATACGGGTCAACCTTTATCGGATTAACCTTATAATTTTTTGACTGCAAAATTTTCCCGATTGACGAAGTGGCGATGCCTTTGCCCACTCCGGACATCACTCCGCCTATTACAAATATATATTTATGATTTTTCTTTTTCATAAAGCCGAGCGCCGTTCCTTTTCTCCGAAATAGGAGAAAAGGAACGGCCTTTAAATTACATTAATTTAATTCTTAAACCTAAACCCTCAAATATCTTCTTACCGCCAAATAACTGGAAACAGCTCCGATAAGTATACCCGAGCCGGCGATAATAAGGAAGATTTGTCCGAAATTTCTTATGTAATAGTCAAAGAGGTTGAGTCCCATAAAGAAATTTTCTGTGGTCTTCGTGGAATAGAAAGTTATCGGGTAAAACAACACAAGCGTGAGCATAGCCGACACGAAGCCGTACATTATCCCGCTCACGACGAATGGTCCTCTTATGTATCTGTTGCTCGCGCCCACAAGCTTCATCACCGAAATTTCTTCCCTTGACACATATATGGTCAGTCTTATCGTGTTGAAAGTTATGACTATTGAGAGCGCGACCAATATTATGGTCAAGACGAAGCCGACCTTGTTCACCCCGTCTATTATTTTGGTAAATCTGTCTATCGCCGTTTTGTTTTGATAATAATTTATTTTGTCAATTATTGATATACCGTCTTTAAGAAGAACGTCTTTGCCTTGGAGATAATTGGCGATGCCTTCGTATTGCGACGGCTCTTTGGCCTTGATATTGAGGGAGGCGCCCAAAGGATTGTCCGCAAGTTCTTCCAGCGCCTGAAGCGTCTGTTCGTCGTTCTCGTGCTTCTTTTTGAAATTCAAAAGCGCGTCTTCGCGAGAAGTATAAGTGATTTTGGCGACTTCGGGCAGAGCTTCAAGGTTTTTCTTTATCGTCATGATATTCTGCGGGTCGGCGGAAGTGACAAAATAGACATTGATGTCAACCTTGTCTTTTATCTGATCAAGAGTGTGGCTGAAAAGCGCGCTTGTGAAAATAATTGAACCGATGACAAAAAGAGTAATCGTCATAACCAAAAGCGACGCCAGCGACACAAAGCCGTTGCGCCAAAAATTGACAAACCCCGCCCTTATTACCCTTTTTATTTTTGTAATTAACATTTTTTTATTTTTTAATAATATAGGTTAATCATAAATTTTTTCTATCTTTCTATTTTTCTATTTTTTAACTCTATCAGTTTTTAGCTAAAGCACATATCTGCCTTCCTTGTCATCCCTCACTATTCTTCCGGAATCCATCGTTATGACTCTCCTGCCAAGCGAATCTATCACTCCTTTGTTGTGCGTGGTAAGAATCACCGTCGTCCCCAAGTCATTTATTTTTTTCAGTATCTGGACGATTTCATAAGTGTTTATCGGGTCCAAATTTCCCGTCGGCTCATCGGCAAGAATAATGTCGGGCTGGTTGACTATGGCGCGGGCTATGGCGACCCTCTGCTTTTCTCCTCCCGAAAGCTCGTGAGGGAAACTCCAGATTTTTTTCTGAAGGTCAACAAGCTCAAGCACATGCGGGACATCGGCTTCTATTTCTTCGTCTTCTCTGCCGGCGGCCTCCATGGCGAAAGCGATGTTTTCGTAGGCCGTTTTGTTCGGCAACAATCTGAAATCTTGGAAAATAGCCCCCACCCTGCGGCGGTACCCCGTCATTTCCTTCCTTTTAAGCTTCTGTATATTAATGGATTCAAAAAATATTGAGCCGGAAGTCGGCTTTTCCTCCGCCAAAAGCATCTTGAGAAGAGTCGTCTTGCCGGCTCCCGAATGCCCCACAATGGAAACAAATTCTTTCGGCTCCACCGAAAAAGTGACATCGGCAAGACCGACTGACTTGTCCGAGTATAGTTTCGTCACTTTCTCAAAATAGATCATAGGTTTTATTGAGGTCCTTTATATTTTATTTCATCTTACCCGAAAAAGCCAGCGACAGCAGAAGGTTGTAGGTTGTAGGTTGTAGGTTTTAGAGAATAGAAACTGATTTAATTTCTAATTAAGTCCGAAGTTCGGAATGATTTATTTAAATTCTAAAAAAATTGGGGTATGGTCTGAAACTTCATCGGGTAGAATTTTAAAATCAATGACCTCCACTTCCGGTGAGGTGAACATATAATCGGCGAATTTTTCGGATTTTGAGTAGAAACTTGTTCTGGTTGAAGTGATGCCACTTTTTGTTACGAGATTAATCATACCTTTTTCCAACATCTTTATGCTTTCCGTGTCGGGCATCAAATTAAAATCCCCGCAAAGAATTCTTGGCAAACCGGAGAATTTTTCCAAAAGATTTACAATTTCTTTTGATTGATGAAGCCGCGCGGGATTGTCTTTTTTGTCTTTACCTGTCCAATGTCCATGAATATTCATAATCACGATATCTTTATCGCTATGAATCTTGAGCCATTGAAGTTTTCTGTCATGGTCGCTCCAATCATCATTCGGGTCAAAGTTGTCATTTTTATACAACAATGCGTCTCCGACTTCCGCGACTTTTATATTTTTCTTGACAAATACCGCCAACCCGTAAGATGGTCCGTGAATGGGACAAAAATATCCTTTATGGTCTCCTAAAACTTCTTTTATGCCATTGAAAAGTTTTTTGCAGGCATCATTAGCGACAACGAGATCAGCCGTCGATGTCTTTTCATCCAGATTGTGAAAAATTTCTTGGAAACAGAAAATATCAACATCTTTGTTTTTACTAAGAAATTCCAACAAAGGTTGATAAATCTTTCCTCCCCAAGTGTTTAATGTTATTAATTTCATAAGTTTCAATGCTTACCCCGCGGCAGTTATAAACTTGATAACTTTCAACTTTATCTTGAATTACGAAATGCAAAAATTTACGGTCTGGTTGAGCAAAAACATTTAGAAGACAAAGAGATTTTGCGACCCGAGGACCTAAATTTTTGCGTTTCGTAATTCAAAGAACTTTAGGAACTAAAGACCTTTCTCCGCTTCTATAAATTCGTCCAGATCTCCGTCCAAGACTTTATCAATGTCGTGAATTTCAACATTCGTCCGGTGATCTTTAATCATTTTATACGGGTGAAAAACATACGACCTTATCTGGTTGCCCCATTCTATCTCCATAGTCTTGCTTATATAAAGACCTTGCTCTTTCTTCTTCCTCTCTTCTTCGCGCAGGCGGTAAATTTTACCCTTCAAAATTTCCAAAGCTTTCTCTTTGTTCTGCGCTTGAGATCTCTCCCCGCTCGCGTGCACCGACAAATTAGTCGGCAAATGCACCACTCTCACGGCAGTCTCTCTCTTGTTCACATTCTGTCCGCCCGGTCCGCTGGATTTTGATGTTTCAATTCTTAATTCGCTCTCGGGAATCACAACCTCGCCGGTTTTTTCCAATTTAGGAATTACTTCCACTAGAGAGAAAGATGTATGGCGGAGTTTTTTGGCGTTGAAAGGAGAAATCCTCACCAGACGATGCACGCCTGATTCGTTTTTAAGAGTGCCGTAAACATTGTTTCCTTTGATTTCCATTGTTATGTTCCTGTAGCCGCCGTGGTCGTTTTCGTTTTTATGAATGACTGAATAAGACCAACTTCTGTTATCAAAATATTTGCAATACATACCAATGAGAATTCGCGAAAAATCTTCCGCGTCATCACCTCCCGCGCCGGAAAGAATCGTCATAATCGCGTCGCCTTTATCATACTTTCCTATTCCGGCGACTTCTTGCTTAAGCTCATTCAGCTCCTTTATCGTTGCCTGCGCTTTAGCTTTGTCCTGCCAAAAATCCGCCGACTGCATCAGCTCTTCCAACTCTTTTATTTTTATCGCTTTGTCTTCCATATTTTTATATTTTAAGTATATCAAATTTATGGAATGACTATAAATCAAAAGGTGAGTTCTAGGAATTGAGTTATAGATTTGGACATCCGATGTCCAAAAAGTTAGCCTCTCTGTTTTTCGCGCTGGCGGATTTTTCCGAGGATATCATACTTCAGCCGTAAGCCTATGAAGTGAAGATGATATTAAGGTTTGATAGGGCATGCCCTCTTGTGCCGCTTTTGCCTTTAATTTTATTAAATCGATTTCTGAAATTCTTATGGATATGGTTTTGTTTTTTGCCAATGTGGCTTTTGCTATTTTTGAATATCGCGCAATATCTCTTTTTTTAGATATAGCTGAAACAAACCCGCCACTTTCCGCTGATTTTAAGATATCGTTTTCTTCTTTTGTAAGCTTTATGTTTTTTTTCATATTGATTTTTTATGTTTTTATTTTAAATATTTTTTAGTGAATTTTCTACTCGGAATGATAGTTTTCAGAAAAATTTCATTTTCGTTCTCAATAAAAGGCACTAAATAAACATATTCTTCTATTTCTAAAACAAATATTTTTTGATTGGGATAATTTTCATTATTTAAAATATCTAATATATTTCCGTTCTGAATTTTTACCAAACATATTTCAAAAGAAACTCCTCTTTCTTTAATCAGTTTTTTATTTTTTTCAGAACCCCAATTAAAATATTTCATATCATCATTATATACATTGTATGTACAAGCAACATTTAATGTCAAGGATACGCGTTCTCACCGCCAATTAACAGTGCCTTGCCATTAAAGAATCAGTGTCCAGAATTTCCATTCATATCGGGAATACCGTCAAAAATTTCCTTATTTTCCGCGCCTTCAACTTTAATTATGCCCCAAGCTCCGCGGTCAAGCCTTGAAAGGGCGTGGTCAACTAAGATGTAATTGCCGGGAACTTCCAATCCAAACTCGGTTATCGTCGCTCCGCCAGCCGGAACAATAGTTGATTGCACATTTTTATGAGGCTCGGAGCCGATAGCTCCCTCCGGATAAACTTTGTCAAAAATTTCTCCTATAAGATGGAAAGACGAAACAAGATTAACCCCTCCATTGCCGAAATAAATCCTGACTTTGTCGCCGACTTTCGCTTTCATATTGCCAACAGTTCCTTTCGTCCGGCCGTTGAAAACTATGTATTCAGGATGGCCGTCAAGCATTTTCTTGGCGTCAAAAACTTGCAATCCTTTATCTCCCATATCGCTTGCGGTATAAAATTCTCCCTGTACCACATAGAATTCCTTATCTACTTTCGGCAGTCCCTCTTTCGGTTCAACAAGAATAAGCCCGTACATTCCATGCGCCATATGAGCGGCGACATTGGGATGGGCGCAATGATAAATATAAAGTCCCGGATTAAGCGCCTTAAACAACAGAGTCTTTGACTCGCCCGGCATAACATTGGTAACCACCGCTCCTCCGCCCGGACCAGTGACGGCATGGAGGTCAATATTGTGCGGATTGATGCTTGAGGGGTCATTCTTGAGTGTAAGCTCAACGGTGTCGCCTTCCCTCACTCTTAGAAACGGCCCCGGAACTTTCCCGTCAAATGTCCAATAAGGCATCGCGACCCCGGGTGCCATTTCGGAGATTACTTCTTTGGAAGTAATATTGATTTTAATTTTTTCTGATTGAGCGCGAGTGATCGGAGGCGGAATGTCATTCGGGTCGCGGGCAATATCAGCGACCTTCTCCATACTGTCAAGATTTTTAAAGAACGCCAGTATGTTTTTAAAAGGAAGCGCCGGACTGTCGGCCGGACCGTATGTTTTTAAGGCAAACGGATATTCAATATTTTTAGGTAAAACTTTCGGCGCAAATAGAAAAAGAAAAACTCCAAAAAATATGAGGGGAAGAATGATTGCTGTTTTTTTTGAATGCAACTTATAGAGAATTCCAAACAAAAGAACCGCGCAAAATAACACGGCAACAACAATCCCGAAACTTTGCAAAATCAAATACTTGGTTAGATAAAATATTTCAAGCATAATTTTTATAAAAATTAAAAGATTTTAATTATTTAATTATATATATCAAAAAACAATTGGGCAAATTATTTTACCGCTTTTTCTATATCTTCTATTTCTTTTTCAATAACCGCTTCGGCATCCCCTAAATCCCGGCCAAGTTGTTTAATGATTTTTTCTTCTTCCTCGGTGAGCTGTCTCTTGGCGCGCGTCTTTTCAAGCATTTTTATTTGCTCTCGAATGTCTTTTTTGAGCAAGTCAAATGTTTTTCGCAAGGTAAACTCCGCTTCGCGCACTTCTTTCTTTAGTTTTTTTCTAAGCATAGAAAATTTGCGCCATCCGTACCATACAACCAATAAAAGCAGGATGATAATCGCCACAAGCGGCACTATCACCGCAAGCAGGCTTATTGCCAAAGAACCAATTTTCAAAAACGCCGGACGCTCCACAGAAACAGTTACCTTCTCGGAGGGGGCGCTTTGAGCTCCGCGATTATCAACTGTTTCGGCCCACAATTTGTAAATCCCGTCTTCTGACTTCGCTTCGGCAACGAGCGTGAAATTACCTTTGTCGTCATTTTTCACAACTTGGCTTTTTGCCTCCTCATTTCCGCGCTTGAACCAAATTGTCGTATGGGCGTCCGAATATTTGGTCGTTCCTTTCACGACAAGAGACTCTCCGCTTGCCAATCTTTTTGGATATTCCGTGATTATCGGCGACTGGAGCGGCTTGATAACAAATTCCTCGGTCGCAGTCGTATAATTTCCCGCTTTATCAAACGCTTGGACTAAGATATTTCGCTTGCCGGGAGTTTGAGTGGGCAAAGTATAAGGATTTTTTTTCACAGTTTCCGAAGCTAGAGAAAAGAAATCTCCTTCGCCGATTTTTACCTTGTAATAATCTATCCCGGAAAGAGAATCGGCAGTGTCAAACAGCACGACCGGCCGAGGATTGTCGGTCTCGTTGCCGTCAACAAACTTTATCTTGAACGGTTCCGGCGGCTCTGTGTCAATTTGAAATCGGAAATGAGAAACTCCGCCCCAGCCGTTTGTATCGCGCAATCGGACATGGAAATACCAAACTCCGTCAGTCAAATCCTCAATCTCTTTGGAACTAATCTGACCAGCATAGCTTATAGTAGGCACGACTTGAGGGATTTTCCCAACCAATAAACGCGCTCCGGTTGCTCCAGAGGGAAAACTCCAGTCAAATTTTGCGTTGCTTGTCGGATACCATTTATTCGGGTCGGGGTGCGTGGAAGAAGTTATTTCCGGAGCAGAAAGAGTTCTTGCTATTTCCGCCGGAGTGACAATTTCAGGCGCTCCCAACCTTTCTGCTCCTAAATTATAATTAGCTGTCCCTAGATTGGCGAGGATATTTGTCCCTTGTCCGTCATTGGCAAGAACGGACCCGGAAGAAAAACTTATAGGCGACATACCGGTAGCTTTGGCGCGAAAAACAACAGTAATTACTTTCCCGTTCGCGCCGATAAACCCGGGATTTAAGGCAATGCCTTCAAAATTGATTTCGCCCTCGGAATTGGAAAAGGATGGTTCCTGCACCCACAAGCTAATGACAGAACCGTTCTTGGAAAGAGAGACGACTTCTAATTTGTCTTTCGGAAATGAAATCACTCCCGAAACGGCGTTTATCGCTTTGTCGGCGCTTGAAACGAGTGCGTTTAAAGAAACTAATGAGCCGACAGCATAGGAGCCGGAAGCCGGAGAAAAATTAAGCGAAGCGGCATTTGCCACAGAAGCAAAAAATAAAAAAAAGAAAAAGAAAAATGGAAGAATGAATCCGAATGTTATTTTTTTATTTTTTATTTTTTCCATAAAATTTTCCAATCGCCCAAATAATGGCACAAATCATTACAATTATAATATAATTCTCGTAATTTTCATACCACTGGAGCGGATTTTCAGGCAAAATTTTTGTTATCCTTTCGTTGCCGGCTTTGTCAATCGCTTTTACGAAAACATAGCTTCGCATTTTCTGGTCTCTTAAAATATAAGGGCTTTCAGCTGATGTCCATTTTGAAAATATGCTGAAAAATTTTTGTCGCGTTTCTTTTACTTTATAATACTCAACACCCGAGCCCTTATCCTGCGTGGCAAAAACCAAAAACCGTCTGTTTTCAAAAATGTTCGGGTCGCGGCTGATTTCCGGCTTAAAATTTTCCGGCGGATCATTATCGTCGTTTTTAATGATGATATTTTCTCTTCCTTTGATGATCGGCAAGGTTAAACTTTCCAATTCCAGCGAATCTTCAACTCCTTCTGGCGTGTGGAGATAGATTTTTGTTTTTTCTTTATTAAAAGTCAGGATTTCTTTTCCTTCTTGTCCGACTGTTTTAATTTTTATGGTTAAAAGCGGCTCTTTTTCTCCCTGAAACCCGCCGGGAATAATACCGGAAAATGTCAAAATTCGGGACGACTCATCAAAACTCGGCTTCTCAACCAAAAAATTGATGATTGAATTGCCAATGACGGCATCAATAAGCGTAATTTCCGGAGGTATAAAAATTCCGACAGAAATCGCGTTGATTTGATTTTTTGCGTCAATTCTTAACCCGACTGAAAAGTCTTTTTCCGCGCCCATAATCGCCTCTTGCGGTTCAAAATATAATCGGGCGGCTTGTGTCGGCAAAACAAAAAACAAAAAATAGAAAACCGAAAGTAAAATAATTGTTTTAAATTTAAAAATTTTGGTCATTTGGGTTTGTTTAGAAATTAGAAATTGAAAATTAGAAATTCCCGCAAAGCGGGCTTATCCCGTCCAATAAAACGCCATAATGCTGAAATCCACTAAATTCACCTTGCCGTCGTTATTCAAATCAGTGCTTGTCGGCGGGCTCGGCCTTTTATACCAATAGGCGGCGACAGAAAAATCAACAAGGTTTACGCGCTTATCGTTGTTCAAATCCCCTTTTTCAGGCACTTTTTTGGGTTCTTCGGCCATAACCGTTTTCGCGCCGACCGTAAAGCCCACCGCTTTGCTAAATGAACTTATCTCTCCATCTAACGAGGACTTAGATTTTGCTAGATGCTGACCCATCTCCAAAACGCTTGTATCAAAATTATACAAATAAACCCCATCTGAATCCGAATCAGTTTTATTGAAAAATTCCTCCTCGGAATTTACGGAAATTGTAATTTCAGTTTTCGGGACCGATTGTCCGAAAATAGCAATGTTGTCCCCCCTCTTTACTTCGATTTTATCCACCGCTATAGTCGGAGCGACAAAAATTCCGCTCACTCTGGTGGTGACGCCGGAAGTAACCCCTACCGGAAAAGTCAGAAGAGAGGAACGGAAGCCTTTTTTATCTTCGCCATATACCGAAAAAATGTAATTCCCGCCGGAAAGATCAGAGAGAGTTATCTGAAATTTCGCATCTTCGCCCACAACAGTGGTAGCGGCAATTTGCGCGTCTTTTAGAAGAGTTACAACGCTTTTGGGATATGCCCGACCAGAAAAAATAACATTTGTGACAACTTGCGCCGTAATACCGCCCCCTCCACCGCCTCCGCCACCAGTGGCAGAGGAAGAAGAGGCTCCACTGGAATAACAAGACAAAGTGTTGAATTCGCAAGAAAGACCGCAAGCCAATGCGCCACCTGAAAATCCGCGACTGACGCAAGTCGCTCCGCCCAAAGTGGCTCCGTCACATTGCTCTTCCGCGCCGATAACGCTGTCGCCGCAAAGACTTATCTTTATCGTCGCGGTAATTTCAGCCGCAAAAATTTCCGACTTAAAAAACGCGGTGGTGATAATTATAAGAATAGATATGAGTATTAAAATAACACGGAATTTTTTGCTGACCATTGAACATTATTATTTTCTTACACCTATGTTAAATGAAAAGAATTTTCTAAAAAGAAAAACGGCGGTGGCAAACAGCGCAACGCCGAGTCCTATCCATGACCATGGCGAATTAATTCTGAAAAACGCCGATGCTCTATGCATAACAGCTTGCCAGATATTTGCTGGCGCCACAGTAAAAAACAGTTTTGTGGCGACCGCGATGCCGACGGTGGTGCCAGGTTTGTCTGTTCCGACCGGACCGCTTTCAATAAACGCAAAATAATCGCCTTGTTCAGCCTTAACCGGAACAATCATAGTAACCAAAACTTCTTGGCTTTCTCCCGGCTGAATCGTAAAAGTACTCGGGCTGAAAACAAACCAATCTTTGCGTGGCCGAAGTTGCGGATTTTCCTGATGATACGCCACCCCCATTCCATAAGTGGTTGTTTCGTCGCCAGTGTTAAAAATTCGCAGGCTTGGAAGAGAATATATGCCGCCAGGCTTGATTAATTCTGTTAACCGTATTTCCCCTGCCGCCATACCTACGCCGACTTTCGCAGAAACTTTAATGGTTGATGAAAAAAACAACATCGCGAACAAGGCAAGGACAAATAAAACACCCGGCGATATGTGCTTAAAAAATTTCATTACATTCTAAAATTCTATATTCCAAATTACGGCGTTGCCGCTTGGACAGTGACAGTTACTGATTTTTGAACGAAGTCGGTTGTGCCGGATGGCGTGGTAAAACGAAAATCCAGGTTTTGCGTAAGACCGGCCGCTATTGATGTTGATGCCGTAAGATAGGTGTCGGTCGCCTGAAAAGTCATATAGGTTGAACCGGTGGTGGTGGAAACTTCGTGTTTGAATACATTTGAGGCGATAGATGTTCCAAGCGTCCAGGCCGTTCCGCCGGTGGCATCCGACGATTTGACATTCAATTTCATCGTGGAGCCGTCATTGGTAACAACTTGAGTTTCGCCATTGTTCGCCGTGGTGGTCGCGGTGCTAAGATTCACGGAACCATAAGCAATTGAACCGTCCGCTACGGAAATAGCGAGATTGACGGCTGTCACTGTCGCAGTAACATTGGCCGTGGTGGCCGCTCTAGTTATATGCCCCAATAAAAGACCCCCCCCCCGCAATAAGCGCTACGGCGATAACACAAACACGAAGACTTTGTTTCATTTTATTTTTAATAAAATTTAATTAATAATTTTTGAAAAAACAAATTTAATATCAGCATTATTATTATATCTCATTGTTTATATCAAGCAAATAAAAGTTATCCACAGAACAAAATCACGAGACATATATCACATATCACGAGACAAGTGTTCATTAGTGCGCCAAAGCATTGCTCCAACTTCTTCGACTAATTGAAATGTCGCCTTATAATCGGACTCTTGGATCCAATTTTCTTTGAGAGCAAACTCCAAAAGGTATTTGCTCTCTTGCAAAGAACCATACGATGTCTCAAAAAAGTTGATTTTTACAAGATGTTTTTTCCGAGCATACCCTTCAATATAATTTAGAATAACAGAAAGCGCCACGCGGCAAAGTTGCGATGTCGCTCCATATAATTCACTCTTAGGAAAATCTTTTGTGATTCTATACACTAAATGAACAAACGCATCCATCTTTTTCTTTAGTGTGTCGTGAAATTGCATGTCTCGTGTTATGTGTTATGTGACCCATGTCTTACGGCGCCACCGCCTGCACGGTAATGGTAATTGATTTTTGCTGATAATCAGATGAGCTGGGCGCCGTCAGCCTAAAGTCAAAATCTACCGTGCCGCTTACCGCCACAGACGGCTTGGCGGTCACATAAGTCGCGCTGTCCGGCATCACTGTCCAAGTCGCGCCGGTCGTCGTGGAAAATTCGTGTTTGAATTGATTGCTACCAATAGTGGAGGCGAGTGTCCAAGTCGTCCCCGTTGTGGCATCTGACGACTTTACATTTAATTTTTCGACCACAGTGCCGTCGTTGGCCGCGGTTTTGGTGTAGGTACTGCCAATAGTCGTCGTTGAATTGCTTAAACTTACGAAGCCATACTCAATATCTCCGGCGGGTGTAATGGAAACGGAGTAGACTGCCACCGATCTGTAACCTCTATCAGAGGTGGAAGTTTGCTGGGTCGCGCCGGTGGCATCCTCAACGACTTTGTAGTACCTCCCGCTTCCATCAGATGGAGCACCCGTATCGTTGTAGCTCGCAGTGGTCGCGCCATCTATATTTGCATAACTCGCATCGCTGTCGGCGGTCGACCTTTGCCATTGGTAAGTAAGAGAACCTACACCAATATATCCTCTATCATGAGTTGTATCCGCAGACGAAGCGCCAGTAGCACTCACTGTGGCGTAAAAATATCTGCTCGCTCCGACATTGGCGCTTTGTCCGCTTACGCTCAAAGAAACATAATCTGCAGATGTTCCATCGCTCGCGCTGGCAGTGCCGGCGGTAATGGTCGGCGCCGGCGCGGTAGTGTCGTCATACGGCGCTGTGGTGGCGCCGGACAATGTTGAATAACCTGAATCAGCGTCCCCGGAACTTCTGTTCCACTGATAAGTCAACGAACCAACGCCTCTATATCCGGTATTGGTGGCACTATCCGCACTATTGCCGGCGGCGTTAGAAGCGACAACCTTGTAAGTATAAGTAGTGCCATTATTGGCGGAAGCTCCGCTGATGCTTAGTGTTACTTTATCGGTAGCCGATCCATCCGTCGCGCTTGCTGTTCCAGCCGTAACTGTCGGCGCGGCCGCGCCCGTGTCGTCAAATGTCGCCACATCGCCGGCGGCGCCCAAATCAGTTGAATCGCGCCAGACATGATAATCAGTCGCTCCGGTAGATTTTGTCCAAGTTATTGTCACTTTATCGGTAGCAGATCCGTCCGTTGCCGCAACAGAAGTCGGAGCATCGGGCACAGGGGAATAGGTGGCGTAAATAGAATATTTATTAGTAGTGCCGGAAGGAACGAGCGGATTCGGCCAGGTGAAGGGACCGGTATTAGCATCCGTCTGTCCTTGGTTGGTTGTCCCCGTGTCATAATAAATAACATGAGTTCCTGTACCGCTTGAGCCCCATTCGGCCAGTATGTAATTTGTCCCGCCTGTTAGACTTGGCCTAGTACCATAAGTAACCGTCCTCCATGCGGCGCCCGTTGCCGCCGGTGTTTGCGCGGTACTGCCACTATTAGCCACTAAAGCGTTGGACGAACTCACATAAATAGCCGTTCCAAAAGTTCGGGTCGTGGCGGAAGGGTTGCTGTAGACAGTTATTGAATCTACCGCTCCGGCGTTTGTTCCCATAGTAAATACCGAGCCCTTTATGCTGTTCTCTATGGTTATGTTGCCGGCTGTGCCTATAGTTTGGTATCCGAAAACCAGACCTGAAGCATGATAGATAGGATAGATGGCCGTATCCAAAAAATCTTGAGGAATGGTAACAGTAAGTTTTTTGGCGGTGACATCTATATTCAATTCGCCGTAAGCAGAATTTCCCGCCGAGTCGTCAATTCTCGGCCGGTATATCTGCCCGACTTTTCCCGTTCCGTAATTTTTACTCCCGATATAATTTAAGGGAACATTTTTATAATAAACGACATACGAACCCATCGCGTCTCTGTTGACAAAATCTTCGTTGCTTGCTTTTTCTTCTATTTCCGCGTCGGTATAAATCGGCTGGTAGAAAAATTCCAGATTTTCCGTTTCCATATCAAAATCAAGAACATTTGTCGCTGGTTTTTCATTTAAAATCCGTTCAATTTCGTATCCTCCCCCATGGAGAGCCGGGGAGTCCATCAGTTCGTAAAAATCAACTTCTTCTTTTGGGGTCTTATATTTTATCTTGTCGCCCACTACATCAAAATCTTTATCCGTCTCAGCAACCGCTCCCATCTTCGGGGTTATCTTAAAACGAACTTCATCCCATTTCTTAAATTCAAAAGACGGTTCAAAAGAAGCGGCGTTTTCGTTGCCGATTCTTACCTCGGTCTTTTCCGCTTTATCCGATTTTATCGTTTTGTGAAAAGAAGCGCCCCGCATTTCGTACTTGCCGACTAATTGGGAATTGTCAAATTTAATTTTGACTTCCTTTTTGGAAATTTTATTCGTATCGCCAGCCGCGGACATTGTCGGCGACCAACCGGAAAAAACCCAGGCGAAAATTAAAAAAAATACCGATAAAAATTTAAACATCTTTGACAATTTGATTATATAATTTATTTTATTGCAGATCATTTTTATATTTTATCAAAAATTCAATCTAGAGCCAAAGGTGAGGATCGAACTCACGACCCCCGCTTTACGAAAGCGGTGCTCTGCCAACTGAGCTACTTTGGCTTTTCTGTAATTACCAGACTAACAAAAAAACATCTCAAAATCCATTTTCAGAAGGTCGTGGGTTTTAGGTGATGGGTTGTAAAAACACCAAGCCCAAAAGCGACATGCGATGTCGCTTTTGGGCTTGGGCTTGGCTTTCAAAAATCTCCTATTCCAAGTTCCTACACCCCGCAGCTTCCTCCGCCTTTGAAGCCGGAATTTTCTACTTTGCTTTTGACTTTCTGAAACCCTGCCCCGCTTGAATAGTCAAAACCCAATATTTCTTTCGGGTCAACACTTTCCCAATTCTTGCCTTGAGACTTCAAATATTTGGCGATAGTTATGTAAGTATCCGGAAACCAATAAGAATTGACCGCTAAAGCCGTTTTGTACATTTCATCTTCCGAAACTCCCTGCGATGCCATTAGCTCAAGCAAACCAAGCATTGCCATACCATGATTGCAGTCGGGAAAGTAAGTAGAATTACCGCAACAGGGGCGAAAAATTCCTTTGGAGACTTTTTCCACGAGTGCCTGCTGTTCGGAAGTTAAAACTATAAACTTGTGCATTGAGTAATGATTCATCGCGCCTGCCCTGTAGGGAGTTTGCTCTCCTTCAGGGTTGCCCTGAGACAGTGTCCAACCTCCGGTTGAGGCGAAATTTCCGGCTCCGCCGTATTTCTTGTCGCTCATCGGGCCATTTTCCAGAATTTCATTTTTATTGCCAAGTCCAAGCGCCCACAAAAGATTCAGAACGAAGCCTGAATTTTCTCTGGTGATTTTAAGGTTACCGTTATCAATTCCTTCAAGCAACTTTTTCTCTTCATCATTCAATCCTCCCCGACTGGCATACAATTCTTCCATCTTGGATTTGTCTATCACGCCGGCATTCGTCATTTGTGTTCCTAGATTTCTCCACTTTACCGGCAACACGACTCCGTCTTCCGGAATAATTTTTTGCTCGTAATTTTCTTCAAAAACCTTTTCCGTCTTATCGCTCTTAACCGCCAGCCCGCCTTGAATACCCTTCCCCGTAATAGTTTCAAAAGCGTAGAGCAAAGCGATAACGGCAATAAGCGCAAGCAGAAGAATTTCCGTCTGTTTTAATTTTATTTTTTTCATAGATTTTATAAACAAAAAATATTTAATTGCCCGTGTAAAAGAATTTTCTCAGTTCAGTTTCTGAAATAAATGACAAGAGTTTTTTGAAAATATTATGCAATGTCCCACGGTCTATTTCCTTGTGATTTGGTATTGTTACCACTTGTTTGTTTCCTGAAGCAAGACGCGTTAAGTTTATATGGCTTCCCTTTTGTCGGCTGACTTTAAAATCATACTGCTCGCAAAAAACTACAACCTCCCTGCCAGAAAGCCGCTTAAGTTTAGGCATAAAGAGATATTGGAATTTCGTAGTTGATAAAAATAGAAGGATTTTGACTTATGGATTTCTCTTCATCAAGAACTTCTTCAAAATGAAGCTCAGTTGCTTCACGGATATTCTTTATCAAGTCTTCAAAGTTTTTTGCCTGAGTGACAATGGCAAAATCGTTTGCCGAGGCGGTGTAATATCCGTCTTGCCCTTTTTCAATTGAAAATTGAATGATATTTTTCATACTGTAATTGTATCCCCGATAATCGCTTTCCGTCAAGGCGAGCTTTATGAATCAGCCTAATTTAACGAATGACATTGATGTCCAAAACAAGTTGGATTTTCTGAGAGTCGTCCGTTTCTATATACACCACTTTTCTTGCCGGACCTGTGCCTTGCGGGCCGTGAGCGGCCGGGTCAACGAAAACCTCAATCGTTGCGTTCTCTCCCGCCAATATTTCTTTGTTGGCAAATGAGATTAAACCATCATGCCCCGGCATTCCGAATGGGCCTATTTTAACATTATCCGCGATCAATATCGCCTCCGTGCACATACAGGAGGTGTAGATTTTGGAAATTTTTACCGGACCTTGCCCATCATTTTTCAAAGTGAAAGAGTGCTTGACCTTGCCGTCATACATTGGAACAGTCCCGAAATCAAACGCCGTTTCTTCCGCCTTAAGATTTCCTTTTTCATCGGAAGCGGGAGCTAAAGACAAACCCTCGCCGTAAAACAAGCTTACTCCGTTCGGCATCTTGCCCACTTTTATTTTGGCGACTTCTTTTCCTAAAGCAGTGTCAATCACGGACAAATCATCGCTTAAAAGATTTGTTATATAGGCAAATTTTCCGTCTTGAGAAACTGCTACTCCGTGCGGAGCATTTCCGCCTTTAATGGTTTCTACTACTTTCATCTCTTGCAAGTCTATTTTGTAGACCAAGTCGCTCGCGGGCTGGTCAAAATAATAACCTTGATCAGCCACATAGACGAAGCGGGAATCCGGCGTCGGATAAAGTTGGACCGGCCCTTTCGCTTCTTTCGGCAGATCAACATAACTTAATTTTTTGGAAGCGATGTCGTAAACCGCCAAACTTTTGGCATCATACACGGAAGCCAAAGCGTATTTCCCGTCTTCCGTCACTCCCGTCTGCACTGCCGCGCCTTTGAGCAGAACATAAGACAAGCTCATTTTTTCTATATCAAGAATGCCTAAACTCTTCCCTTTGAGCATCGCTATGTAAGAAGTTTTACCGTCCGGAGAAATTCGGAGACCGTGCGGTTCTGCACCTTTTTCGGTAATTGCTTCTTTTTCAACTTCGTAAGTCTTGGCGTTGATTTTGTAAACAATGCCTTTGGTCTGTGCCGCCGCAATGGCATATCTGGAATCCGGACTCAAAGAAATATGAGAAAGATGTAAGTCTGTTCCCATATCAATTCTTCTGATTATTTTGTCGGTTAACGGATTTATGACGATAATCTCATCATTAACTTTTATTTCTCCTTCTTCGCCGTGTCCCTCATCGGCTCTAGCCACGCCCAACATGCCAAAAAGCAGTTGTGTCGGGTAAACTTTCTGAATTTTGAAAAAAGAAATTTTTTCCTTGTTCATATCCATGGCATTCGCCGTCACCCAGACACTTTTATTATCCGGCGCGACTTGCACATTGTGGGGCATAAAACCGATTTTTATTCCGCCTATTTCCGCCGAAAGATCAATCCGTTTGATAACATTTCTATCTTTCGCGTCAATGACGGCGATCTCTCCGGTTTCCTCCACCGCCACATAAATTTTATCACCAACTTTTGTTTCTAATTTTTTTGTTGTTTCTTTGTCTTTGCCGGATAGCAGGAAAATTCCTCCCGCCAAAACCGCCAAGATGAATATTGTTCCGATTATTTTTGTTTTCATTTGTTTTGAGACTTTGAATTACAAAATACTCTATTCTGTCATTCCCGTGGAAACGGGAATCCAGATTCAATCAATGACAGTCTGGATCCCCGCCTGCGCGGGGATGACAAACAATTCGAGATTTTTAAGAATCCAAAGTTTAAGATTAAATTGCTGAACGACTAAAAAACCGTATTAAACGATTTGATAAGACAAAAGAATTTAGAACCAAAGAAACCAAAGATGTGTAGCTTAAATTCTTTTGTCTTTAGGACTTGCGAATTTGGATGCAGTTCGAGGCGCGAGCGAGAAGCGACCGAGCCATACTTCGCAGTATGGTGAGGGAGCATCGGAGCGAAGCAACGAAGAAATGCGCCGAATTCGCAAGTCCTATAGAGACGGGCTATTTTCCAATAGAGATAACCAGCGGATGAAATTTTTTAAATTTGAATGGAGAGAATCGGCTATTTCAATCAATCTTTTCTTCAGATAGATAATCTGCTTTCTAGAAATAGAACGGGGGTCAAAATTTTTTAAGGCGAATGTCAGTATAAAAGCAAAAGCAATAATCGCCAGAACTGCCGCGACCGATACTATAATTGCGCTTGAAAAGAACTCATAAGCTTGGAAGTGGTAAAAAGCGTAGGAAAAAGAATTATTGCCGTCGGGACATAGGCTTTTACCCACGACAAGAGAAGCAATGCAGTCGGAACCAGCATGATCCGACATCTGATGAGGCATCCACATAAACCCGAATATAGCCACACCCACAAATCCTATTAACAAAATTGTTGCTAGATATTTCATTTATTAAATAAATTGTACATTATATTTCCTAACGAGTCCACAGGCGAAAATTCATATTTTCATCTGGGACGAGTGACGGAAATTCAAGCGATTCATAATCGCTTATATTTTCTTCCTCCGCAATAGCAAAGCGTTTAGTGCCACGATGACCGTGCTGACTGACATAAGACCAGCCGCGAGTGCAGGCTCCAGCATTATTCCTTTTGACGCGAGAACTCCGGCGGCGAGTGGAATAGCAACAATATTGTATCCAGTCGCCCAGAATAAATTTTGAATCATTTTAGTATATGTTAATTTTGAAAGGCGGATAATTTTTGCGATATCGCGCGGATCATTGCGAACCAAAATAATTCCTGCGGACTCAATAGCCACATTGGTGCCGGCGCCGATGGCGATGCCCAAATCGGCTTGGGTCAAAGCAGGCGCGTCATTCACTCCGTCCCCCACCATTGCCACTTTTTGCCCTTTTGATTGCAAGAGTTTAACTTTTTCCGATTTTTGGTCCGGCAGAACCCGCGCGAAATACTCATCTATACCAAGTTCTCCCGCAACCCATTTCGCGACATCTTCCGAATCGCCGGTAATCATAGCAGTCTTGATTCCAAAACCGCGCAGATTTTTAATCGCCTCTCGCGACTCTTCGCGAATAATATCGGCGAGAGCGATAGATCCGATAATTTTTTTAGCAGTTAAAACAAAAACAATCGTCTTTCCCTGCGAAGACAGTTCGTCAATCTTTTTTTGAGCATCATTATTTAAGGAAAATTTATAATCATTTAAAAGAGCTTCGCTCCCCACAAAAATGTCATCACCACTTATCATCGCTTTGGCTCCCTTTCCGGCTATTCTCTGGAAATTATCGGCTGATGAAAGAGTTAAATTTTTTCTTTTTGCTTCATTTGCAATCGCCCGCGCTATCGGATGTTCGGACTCGCTGTTCACTGAAGCGGCTATGCGGAGCGTTTCAATCTCTGAAATTTCCGATAAGGGAATAACCGCATCAACGCCGAATTCTCCTTTGGTGAGCGTTCCCGTCTTATCAAAAAGCACGACATCAATGTTGCGAGCCGCTTCAAGTGCCATTCGCTTTTTTATGAGAAGCCCGTTTCGCGCCGCTTTGGTTGTTGAAATGGAAGCGACAAGAGGAATCGCCAAGCCAAGAGCGTGCGGACACGCGATGACAAGAACGGCAACCATTCGGTTTATCGCGAACGATGCGTCAGAGAGCGAAATCCAAACAGCGAAAGTGGCGCCGCCTGCCACGACAGCGATGATAGTTAAGTAATAAGCGGCTCGGTCAGAGAGCATCTGCAAGCGCGATTTTGAGCTTTGAGCCTCGGCGACAAGGCGCATCACACCCGCCAAAAAAGTTTCTTCGCCGATTTTCGTCACCAAAATTTTCAAAGAGCCGTCGCCGTTTGTCGTGCCGGCTATGACTTCATCGCCTTCTTTTTTTGGAACAGGCTTTGACTCGCCGGTGGCGATTGATTCGTCAACATCGGATATTCCTTCACTCACTCGTCCATCAGCGGGGATTCTTCCTCCCGGCTTAACCAGAACGAGGTCGCCTTTTTTAAGTTCCGAGAGAGAAATTATTTCCACTTTGCCGTTCCTTATGACTTCCGCCTGATCCGGCAAAAGTTTTGACAATTCTTTGAGCGCGCTTTGCGCGCCGGAGACGGCGCGCATTTCAATCCAGTGACCAAGAAGCATAATCGTGATGAGTGTCGCCAGCTCCCAGAAAAGCGTGTCTTTCCCGCCGAGATATGTTATCGCAACGCTGTAAAAATACGCCACCGAAATCGCCAACGCGATCAAGGTCATCATTCCAGGAAGTTTCGCCCGCAGTTCCCGATAGGCGGAAGTAATAAAAACGGAGCCACCGTAGAAGAAAATGATTGAAGATAGGACAAGCGGAAGATATTGCGAGCCGAAAAATTGCGGAGCCGTGTAATTCAAAAGCCGTTCCGCGATATCGGAATACGCGACTACCGGAATGGAAAAGATAAAGCTGACCCAAAACTTGGCTTTGAAAATGTTTACGGAGTGTCCCGAATGTTTATCAAATTCTTCACTCTCCGCTTTTCCATGTCCTGCGTGCCGCGTCAGTTTTTTCTTCATCGGCACAAGCGCCATTCCGCACTCCGGACACATTCCCGGCATCTTTTGGCGAACATTAGGATGCATCGGGCAGGTATATAAGACATCTAGACTCTCATCTTTCAACCCATCATGATTACTATGATTGTGATCATGGCAAGTATGATTCATAATTTTTATCTTGAAACTATTACGCTCTAACTATGCTTGAATTATGCATCCAGACGAAATACCAAGCAAACACCCAAGCAAAGATGAAGAAATAAATGGCACCGATGATTACGCTACCGATACTTATCCATGTAAATCCAGGAAGAGTCTCAAACATTGTTTGGTTCAATTCCACACCCCTTGTAGTATACCAAGGAAGTGATGCGCCAATAAGGCAAAAGAAATAAACGATTTCCGCTCCAAGTACGCATTTCCATCCGTATTTTTTAAGTGATAGTTTTTCCATATATTTTTATTACTTATTAGATAAAGTATACACCTTGATTAATTCTTTGACGGCTTTCTCTTCCTCGCCTCTGTGTTGCATCTGGTGTTTTACATGCGAACGCAGATGATTTTCAAGGATAAAGGCGTCAAGACTTTTGAGCGAGCGCTCTATTGAGAGGGATTGCTCCAAGAGCTTGACGCAATAAACCTCTTTCTCAATGGCGTTAATGAGTCCGTCCATCTGTCCGCGAATAATTTTCGCCCGATGCATAGCTCTGTTTTTTAATTTTTGATCCAGCATTATTTTGTAAAATTTATGTGAGTTAATAAAAATACTTAACATCGACCTGCTTATAGACTATACCCCCACCCCCTATTTGTCAATATAGATTGAGAAGTTAAATATTAAATCCTGCAAACTGCCGGATTTTCAATCTGCTTGGCGGTAAGAAAGAGCGATGCCACGAGGAGAATCACTCCGGCGATGCCGAATTCTTCTCCTTGCATAGGCAATAGCTGTATGAGTGCCCCCGCCCCAATCCATGCCAAAACGGTTGTGAGAAGAATAGAACCGCACGCCGCGCAACCGACCCCGAGCGTTCCGCTTATCGTTCCGATAAATCCCGCTACAACGCCGCTCTCTTTGATATTTGAAATTCTGCGGCGGATAAAAAATGCCGTCATCGCCACATTCATTCCAAAAAGAATAGCCATTGCGATTACAAACGAGGCGGATAATGTCGTAAAATTCGTGGAAATAGTTCCGATGAGACTCACAGGCAAAGCGATTCTTTCCGAGAACGACCCGCTTGAAAAAAGCACCTCCGCGACAAGTCCGATATTGGGAAGCCATATTATAAAAACAAAGGATGTTAAGCCGGTTAAAATCCCGATAGCCGCGTATAGAGGTTTTTGAAAAACTTTTTTAAAAGCGCGAAAAATCATAAAAGTTGTTAATTGTGAATCACAAACTTCGTTATGAGCGGAAACTTGCGGAGCGCGACTGGCGCGAGCAGAGCAATCCGTCAGCCGACAGATATGCGTGTTCCGCGAATAATGAAGTTTGTGATTTAAGTTTATTATTTATCTTTAAGGGCGCGGTCTATTAACTGTTTTATCGCCGTCTCCGGCCAGACACCGGACAATGGATATTTTTTGCCGTTTTCCCCGACAACAATACTCCACGGTGTCCCTCTGCCTCCCGTCGCGTTCGCATTATCAATATCTTCCTGAATATGCGCGTCGTATTTCCCGCTCGCAAGACAGAATGCAAATTGCTCTTCATCAAGACCCATCTCGCGCGCCACCTGCAGGATTGCGGATTTTATGTCCGTCTCATCATTTGAAAGCGAAATCTCAAAGAAACGATTTGCAAATTTCCAAAACCCGTCGTTCCCGCCAAGCTCCGCAGCGCATTCGGAGGCAACGGCTTCCTTGCGAGCGTTTAAAGGATGAAGCAGGTCAATCGGAAACTGTCTGTAAACCCACGCCACTTTGCCACTTTTGCCGTAGTCATCCATCACCCGCATCATTATCGTTTGAAATAGTTTGCAAGCGGGGCATTCAAAATCCGAATATTCAACAATTTTTACTGGAGCGTTCGGATTGCCTAGAATGTGATCATCACTCATAATAGGATTCATATTTTCAAGTCCGACAACCCTCTCATCCGTCACTTGTGTCTGTGATATGTCAGTAGCGCCATTTCCTCGCGCGTTAAAATAAAACGCTCCAGCGATTATCGCTCCGGCAATAATAATGGCAAATTGAATTGACGGGTTATTAAATTTCATAAATACTTAAATTAGTTTCTTCATTCATGTCTGCAATGTCATTTACGCGTTGATTGAGACGCGAAGAGTTTCTTTTTTATTGCTAGAGCCAATGATCGGGATTGAACCGATGACCTCCCCCTTACCAAGGGGGTGCTCTACCAACTGAGCTACATTGGCTTATTGAAATCAATGCGCGGCTGATGGGTGCTGACCCCACGACCTCTCGCGTGACAGGCGAGTGCTCTACCGTTGAGCTACAGCCGCATTTTTAAATTTTTCAAAGATTTTCTTTTTTCTGTTTAGATATAAGTCGCCTAAATCTTTAATATTATGATTATACATAAAATCGTATAATTTCAAAGACCCGTGGATACTGTAAGTCAGACGGTAATAATTTCCTTTTCCTTTTCTCAAAACTCCATTAGTGATTTTATTTTTTTCTAATTTTGATTTTAATATCTCTAAAAATCCTTTAGAGCAAGAGGTGAAGATCGCTCTTATAGCCAACAATTTGGTAATTCTCTCCTTATGAACAAAACCAATCCACACGCTGCCGTCACCGTCAAAATACCCCCTTGCAAAATCGGAGAAATATTTATCCGGCACATTTGGCACAGCCAAGCTTTTCGTCTTTCTTTCTGAAAAACCGAGCTTTCTCAAATCATCGCACATTTCAATGCTTCCTATCTGTAAGCGGTATAAAGCGCTTTCGTTTCGGCTTCTCGGTCTAGCGCTGATTTTATGTTCAGATTTAATGACTTTTTTTATCTGTTCAAGAAGTTTTTTGTCGGTTATTTGAATACACCAAAATTGTCCGCCCCGCTTGTTGACAGTAATGTATCCGTCAGCTGAAAAAAATCCTAAAACGTAGGCCATTTCTCGTGTCCATATTTTGAAAAAATCTTTATTTACACTTTTATAAATAGGCACAAATGCATTATACCTCGTGACAGGAAATTATACTAACCACAAAAAACAAATGGCAAGAAACTGAAATATGATAAATAGTGTCGGCGGGAGGGAGTTCGGTCACAAGTTCCCTCCCCAGTTTTAATTTTGAATATTTCGAAAGTGTAAAACTGGGGAGGGGTTCGCGACCCCGGCTCGCTGTCTTTCGCAAAGCTTCAAGACATGTTCAGGTCTTCGACCTACAGGTTCTTTTCTGCTGAAAAGACCTGTAGGCACGCCTCAGTCGCCTTCGCTTCTTCCGGCCATTGATTACTCCAAGTGTTCGTAATCAAGCCTCACACGAGCAAAGCAGTTTGCTCGTTCCGCCTCCTGGTGTCGGCGGGAGGGATCGAACCTCCGACCTTGGGCTTATGAGTCCCACGCTCTAACCAACTGAGCTACGCCGACAATTTAATTCATCTAATATAATATGAACCTATAAAGAAAACAATCCTGTTCAGCTTTCGCCAAACAGGATTGTTTTCTTTAATACTTGTTGCGGAGGCCGGAATTGCACCGGCGCCTCAAGGTTATGAGCCTTGCGACCTACTACTGGTCTACCCCGCTATAATAAACATTATGATACAAGAAAAACCAAAAAAAGCAATGAAAATTACAATCGGCAAAAAATTATAGAAAGTATCAATTAGGCAACGACATTCGGCGGAGTTTTTCCTTCAAAAAAGGCGATGATGTTTGTCGCGGCGAGGATTGCCATCTCATCTCTGGCTTTTTCCGTGGCGGAGGCGATGTGGGGGGTGATGACGACATTATTAAGTTTTGACAATCCTTTGGCGAGTTTTGGCTCATTTTCAAAAACATCCAAAGCCACGCCTCTGATTATTCCATTTTTCAAAGCTTCAACCAGAGCGTTCTCGTCAATCACCGGCCCGCGAGAAGTATTGACGAGATAGGCGGTCTTCTTCATCATTGCCAATCTTTCTTTATTTATAAGATGTCGGGTGGAATCAAGGAGCGGAACATGGACAGATACGACATCCGCCTCTTTCAGCACTTCATCAACCGTTCCGAAATACTTCGCGTTATGTTCTTTTTCAAATTCCTCATTTCTTTTCACGTCAAAATAAATTATATTCATCTCAAAGCCGTTCTTGGCGTGATGAGCGACTCTTGATCCTATCCTTCCGGCGCCGAGAATTCCGAGTGTCTTACCTTTCAAATCCATTCCCAAAAGATGCATCGGCGCCCAACCTTTAAACTTTCCTTTGCGAGTGAAAGAATCACCTTCAACAATTCGGCAGGTCAAACTTAAAATCAGAGCGATGGTGTGTTCCGCTACTGTGTCCGTCAAAGCTCCCGGAGTATTGGTAATTGTCACCCCTCTTTTTTTCGCTTCTTCAACATTGATATTGTTAAACCCGACCGCGTAATTAGCGAAAATTTTTGCGGTTAAAACAGAGTCAAATATCTTTCCGCCAATCTGGTCAGTCAGAAGGCAAAGCACCGCATCGTAATCCTTTTTCTTAAGAGCCGAGACGAGCTCTTTTTCTTTGAGCGAGCGGTCTTTCGGATTGATGTCCAATTCATACCCCTTGTCCCGCAACATTTTCAATCCGGCTTCAGGAATTTTTCTAGTCACATATATTTTCTTTGTCATGTATTTTTTATTTTAAGACTTGCACAGTTGGATGCAGTTCAAGGCGTCCCGATGTCCGTCGGGACGACCAAGCTGTATTATTATACTGCGCGGGAACAAACGAGCGAAGCAACGAAGAAATGCGCCGACTGTGCAGGTCTTATATTTTATTAAAAATTTTTAATTTTTCTTCCGCCACCTTCTCCACCGCTTTGACAGCTTCTTTCAGATATTTGTATGGCGCGACTTCATCAGGATTTTCTTGAAGCGACAATTGGAGAGCTCTCCTGTAAGCGACACGGATTTCGGTGCTTATGTGGACGATCGAAACGCCACCGCTTATTGCGTCAGTAAAATCGTCAGCCGAATTGCCCGACCCGCCGTGAAGCACTAAAGGAATTCCAACCGATTTTCTTATTTCTCTAATTCTTTCAATGTTGAGTGCCGGATCTTTTCCTCCCTTAAGCATTCCGTGAATATTTCCAACTGCTGGCGCGATAAGATCAATACCCGTTCTTTCCACAAACTCTTTAGCCTCTTCAGCTTTAGTCAAAAATTCTTCCGTAATTTTTACTCCAAAAGGAATTTCTTCCAGCACTTTTGACGATTTCCCTATGAATCCAAGCTCGGCTTCCACAACAATTTCCGGATTTATTTTTTTGGCGTATTCCACACATCGTCTAGTTATTTTTACATTTTCATCAAACGGCAACTCTGTTCCGTCAAAAATAACCGCATCGTATCCAAGGTCAATCGCCTCCTTAGCTCTGTCAAACGAATAAGTGTGGTCGGCATTGATAAAAATAGGATAATCAAACTGCTCTCTCAAACTCTTCACCAGCGCCACCGCCTGCCTAGCCCCGATAAAGTCCCTCTCCCCCTCCGATGTCCCGATAATTACAGGCACGGCTAATTTTCTTGCCGCATTAAAAACCCCCCAAAGCGCCTCCAAATTGGAAATATTAAAATGCCCAATCGCCACTCCGTTGTCTCCAGCTTCCGATATGCATTCTTTTAAAGTTTTCATATTTATATTCTATCATATATTTTTAAAAAAATAATAAAATGTGTGAAATAATATGAAATAATAAATGGTACACGATTTCAGCGATAGCAGATTTTCTGCACCTTTTTAAAATTTAAAATTATTTTAAAATCATGTTAAATGTTAAATTAGACCAAACCTAATCTTTAATTGTTCCTCATTGGTAAATGATTTTGCCCTGACAAATCTTACGAACGGTCTAATCAAAAAAACTTCCATTATAAAATTTATCTCGTCCTCGCATTCATAAGGCAGGACAAATACCGACTTCTGCAATTCCAAAAATCCCAGTTCTTTTAACTTTATCCTTAGCGCTTCCCTCGCCTTCTTTAATTTTTCCGGAATATCAAAAATAACAATTCGCCATTCTCCGTCCCATTTCGACGGTTTTTTGATTTCCATTTCGTCAATTTTAAATTTTAACGCTTTATTTTTACCTTCTTTAGTGAGGACAATTTTCACAAAACTATTTTTATCTTCCTTGTAGTCAATAAGACGGTCATTGTAAAACTCCCGAACTAAAGAATATAACCTTTTCCGTTCAATATCTTTCCATTCTTTTGAAGCATTTTTTATAATTTTAAAATATCCCTTAGGTGATTTGGATAAACCCAGCGCGACACCGCTTAAAAGCAATAATAAAATTTTTTGTCTTGTTGCTTGCCTCATTTTATTTTGACATTAATAATATGGTACATATTTTCAGCGATAGCAGATTTTCTGCACCATTTTTATTTTAGCATGAAAATAACATAAAAAAGCATAAAGAAAAAAATACCCCGCACGATTTCAGAATTTGATCTGAAGCCGTGGGAGTATTTTTGGAAAGAAACTACGTATCAAAACAAAAAGCGATTGCATTTCGGTAGAGAATTTACCATCTTCCCCACTTTACATGCATGATAAATTTTGTAACGAGAATAGACTCTGTTCCGCCACTCATGCTTGGAGAGCTGGGGGGTCGATAGCCTTCCCTCGTGTATTTTGAATGGCGAATCTCAGTTTTTGTTTCGAAATCACTATCCAATTTTTTTGATAAAATCTTATAAACCAAAATATCTTCTTGGGATACATCTGGGTAATGATTTGTGTCCTCATACTCCCCCAACTGAAACGTACACTCAACATTTCCATCACTGGCTTCTCTTTTCATTTCTTCTTCAAGAGATTCGGCTTTTTTTTGAGCGACCTCCTCTCCCCCCCGATCTATTTTTTCATCTATTATTATCTTTTTCTCTTTTTGGTTAGCTTCCGTAAGTTTTTTAATCTCTCCAAAGCTAATCATATTCAACCTCCTTTTTTAAATATAAAGAACTTAATCGAAACCCGATGTTTTGATTTCCACCAGTAGGTTATCATAATAAAGTTTATTTGTCAATGTTTCGGAAAAAATTGTAACTGCTAAAATGGAAGCATTATGTTTTTCAACAAAGACTTTGACTTCGTCGCCATTGGGGAGACGACCATTGATGCCTTTATTAGGCTGAAAGATGCCACAGTTCGCTGTGATATAAATAATGAGAACTGCCAGCTTTGCGTGAATTTTGGAGCAAAAATTCCTTACGAATCAGTAACTGAAATTGTGGCAGTGGGAAATGCCGGTAATGCGGCTGTGTCTGCAAGCCGTTTAGGATTGAGCTCTGCCTTGATTGCCAATGTGGGACCGGATGATAACGGTAAGAAATGCATTAATTCTCTAAGAAAGGATGGGGTGAATACGGATTTTGTAATTATTAATCCCGATAAGGATACCAACTATCACTATGTCCTATGGTACGAAAAAGAAAGAACCATATTGCAAAAACATAGCCATTTTGACTATAAACTGCACGACATCGGCGAGACTAAATGGATTTACCTTACATCGCTCGGAGAAAATTCCTTGCCGTTTCATAAAAAAATTTTGGAATATTTAAAGGATCACCCTGAAACTAAAATGGCATTTCAACCTGGAATATTCCAGATAAAATTCGGCAAAGAAGCTCTTAAAGAAATTTATGAGGTAACTGAAGTCTTCTTCTGCAATGTAGAGGAAGCCAGAACTATCCTCGGGAATGATGAGCGTGATGTTAAAAAACTTATGGAAGAAATGAGAAAACTTGGTCCTAAGATAGTCGTTATTACTGATGGAATCAATGGCGCTTATGCGCATGACGGAGAGAATCATTATTTTATGCCTGTATACCCCCACGAACCTTTTGAAAGAACCGGCGCCGGAGACGCTTTTTCTTCCACTTTCGTCACTGGATTGGCAATGGGAAAATCAATTGAAGAAGCTTTGATGATGGCGCCTATAAATTCAATGTCCGTCGTCCAAAAAATTGGCGCGCAAGCAGGCTTGCTCACGATGACACAACTGGAAGAATATCTTAAAAAAGCTCCCGTGAGTTATAAACCCAGCAAGATAAACTAACGGTTTTTATTATCGGAAAACCAACTGACTTGGCCTAAAAAAAGATTATAAACCCTGCAAATCTTTGTTCACATCATCAAACTCCTTATCGGTATTGCCGACATCTATTGATTCAATTTCTTCGTTGATTGTCGTAATTTCGTCGCCAATAGCCTGGTTTTGAATTATTGGGGTATTTATTGTTTCTGTCGCTGGAATATTTGTTTCTGATTTAAACGCCCAGAACAAGACGCCGGCTATCGCCAAAATTATGATTGCTATTATTGTTTTTTTCATCTTATAATTTTTTACTTATCTGATAAATTAATTATTGGCTAGACTGGCTTGATGACTCCGCAGAAGAAACTGATGACACGGCGGAGGAAGATGAATCCGATGAACTTACGGACGATACCGGCGACGAGACAAACGATGAGCTGCTGCTTTGGGCGTCTTTCAAGCCAAGGGCATTGGCGATAGCCACTGCCGATTTTCTGACAGCGTCATGAGCGGATTGGACAATAACCCTAACTTGCTTCAGATCATCTTGAAGTTTCTTGATCGTATTGCCCACATCAGCCTTAAGTTTATTTTCATCGGTTATGGTCATCTTGTAGACTTTGGCGGCTTGCGCTTCAACCGCCGTCCTGGCCGCGACTATCGCTTGAGTGGCATCAAGAGCGGCCTTCTTGGCGGAAGACGCGTCAACTCCTTTCACTTCCGCCGCGCTTATTCTCGCATTTATTTTGGCGAGCGAATTTTCAAGATTGCCGATAACATCAAGCAGGTGATCGGTCCTGTCATCGTTTATTTTTTCCAACTTTTTATCCGTATTTTCAACGACCTGAACTTTTTTCTGGTCTTTTATTTTCTTAAGGTCAATTTTAAGAGTTTCTCTTTTTTCCAAAATGGTTTTCTTGGCATCGGTTCTTATTTCCTTTATTTTTTTATTTCTTTCTTCTTTTATTTTTTGGAGATCGTCCTGTTTTTCTTTCTTCTCTTCTTCTATTTTGCTTTTCTTTTCATCGGCGGAAAGAGTGGAAGTCGCTCTGATGTTTTTGACTTCACCGCGGAATTCTTTTCGCTCTTGTTTAATATTTTCTCTAGTTTGCGTTCTGATGTCTTTCGCGGAACTCCTTGTCTGAACTTTGACATTTTTAATCTCCTCTTTGGTATTTTTTCTTACTTCTGTCTTTGGGAAACCGCTTGATGCTGAACTATCGGCGCTAGCGCTTAAACTGCTACTAGCAGAGCTTTCGGCAAATCCTACAGCCGGAATCGCGATAGCGATGAATAGCAATATTATTCCTAATTTTTTATTACTCATATAATTTAATAATTGATAATTTTGTTAATATCCAGATACTGAAAACCTTTGTATAAAAGGCTATTTTTATATCTTTGCTATTATGCGAGATATACAGTCATTCTATCAGCTATGTTTGCGCTGTCAAAGCAAAGTCAATTTAATATGATAAAGATTTACTATATTTTCTCTACCAAAATCATATTTGTGGCGCCTTTTTTGCCGAAAGGCATTCCCGCTACCACTACCACCTTATCCCCCTTATTGGCAAGCTTGCTTTTGATAAAATGATTGCGAACGATGACCATCGCTTCATTAAGAGTTTTGAAATTCCTTATAAGTACCGGCGTAATGCCATAACTGAGTATGAGCTTGGCGAAAGTATTTTTGTTAGGAGTCATGGCCACGATATCTTGCGAAACTTTGTGGCGAGCAATCATTCTCGCGCTAAAGCCTGATTGAGTCAGTCCAACAATGAATTTAGTGTCAATCCCGTGAGCAATATCAACAGCTTCACTGGTTATAACATCAGCGACATCGTCTGAATTTTCAGAACATCTTTTCCTTTCGCCGTTTATCTTTCTGTGAATATAATCGCTTTCAATCCTCTTCGCGACCTTAGACATTACTTTCACCGCTTCTATCGGATATTCTCCAAGAGTGGTTTCTTCGGAGAGCATTATGGCGTCGGTGCCGTCAAGGATTGCATTGGCGATGTCTGAAACTTCAGCCCTTGTGGGAACCGGGGACTTTATCATTGATTCCAGCATCTGGGTAGCCGTAATCACCGGCTTGCCGGCTTTATTACATTTTTCAATTATCATTTTTTGGATTAGCGGGACATCTTCGGCGGGAACTTCTATTGCCAAATCGCCTCTAGCAACCATTACTCCATCAGTCAATTCTATTATCTTATCTATATTATCCACCGCCTCTGGCGTTTCTATTTTCGCGATAATTCCGGCCGGCAATTTGGCTTTGTTTAAAATATTTCTAAGCTTGATTATATCGTCAGGTCTTCTAACAAAAGAAAGCGCCACAAAATCAACTTTGTTTTTTATTCCGAATTCCAGGTCTTTTATGTCTTTTTCAGTGATAGAGCTTATGGACAAATGGGCGCCGGGAAGATTGACCCCTCTCCTGCCTTTGATGTCCCCGCCGACGATTATCTTGCACTTCACCTCATTCCCTTTTATATCTACTATTTCCAATTTCTTCTTCCCGTCATGTAAAAGTATAATTCCTCCGACTTTCACCTCTTTCGGCAGAAGCGGATAATTAACATAAACTTTTTTCTCATCGCCGACTATTTTTTCCGTAGTCAGAGTGAACATTTCTCCCTTTTTCAGATTTACGCTCTCTTTGTTAAATTCACCGATTCTTATCTTGGGTCCGCCCAAATCCTGAAGAAATGCCACCGGTATACCTGTCTTCTCGGAAGCGACACGTCCATTATCCACCTTCACCTGATGCTCGGCAAAATCGCCGTGAGAAAAGTTTACTCTGATCACATTGAGACCTTCTTGGAGCAACTTTATCAGCATATCTTCGCTGGATGTTGCCGGCCCTATAGTCGCTACAATTTTGGTTTTCTTGATATTGTTCATTTGTTTCGTAAAATTAAATAAGCATATAGTCTAGCATAAATCCTTATGTTTTCAATGAAATTTTTGCGCATTTTTCAAGATTTGTTAAAAAATTTGACAGCAAGCTTTGATGTGTTGTAGTATGACAAACATGGGGATGATCGGCCTAGACAAGAGACAACCTCATATATGCGCGAAATGGAGCACTCCAACCATCTCCTTAATCCGTTGGAAAAAATAATTGCTAACAATTTTGTTGCAATGGCAAAGAAAATAGTTTCTCCTTATTATGGAGCGAACGACTTTGCTTTCGCTTACGCTAAAGCCTAAGCGGCATCGCTTCATCAGACTTCCGATACGGTGAACGCGGTGTAATATCTTCGGGATAGATTATGAATTTGACCCGACTCATAATCGAAACTTAGGGAATCGGCCTGCAAGCATTTGGTCTGTTTCAGAACTTGCTCGGCTTAAAACACTAAAGCAGACTACATTTCGTAGACACATATAGAGCGCCTTTTGCACGCGGGTTCGATTCCCGCCATCTCCACAGATAAAAGTTTGCCCCGCGAAAGCGGGGTTTTACTTTTATCTGTGGAGATGAGTGAGCAAACTGCTTTGCTCACGCGCGGGAATCGAAGGCCGGAGCATGTTTCGAGTCCGCGAGGAACAGCGAGGCGGGGTCGCAAAAATTCCGCTACGGGATTATTTGTGACCGATTCCCGCCATCTCCACCACTTCGCCCCGCTCAGAGCGGGGCTTCGCGGTACGCGCACTTAAAAGCTTTTACAATAAACTGAGCGTAGAAAATATTTTAAAATTACTGATGAGAAGTGGTAGGACCCCGCGAAGCGTATTCGCGGAGTGGGGTATAATTAAAATCCTAAATCTCTCTTCTTTTCCTCAAACTCTTTCTTGTCTATTTCCCCCTTGGCGTAGCGTTCTTTGAGAATATTTAGGGCTTTTGATTTTTCATTCGTTTTCCTGCCGGCAAATTCTCTCACAGCCCAGACTATGAACACGATGAAAGCCGCCCAAAAAATTATCATCCAAAATCCGCCGAATATGCTCATTCCATACATATGATTATAATAAGGCATAATATTTATTTAAATAACTTATAACAGCCGATTGGACTAATTGTCACCTAACCTCCTTACTTAATTTCCTTTGAATTACGAAACCCTCATTTTCCGTCATTGCGAGTCGGTACTCCGACGTGGCAATCCAGAGCTTGTCGCTCATAATCCTAGATTGCTTCGGAATACCTCGCAAAGACGACATGAGAATATATACGGTTTCATAATTCAAAGTAATTTCACCTTAATTTTATACTTCCTTGTCAAACCGTGTCAATCGCCATCTCCCAATTCTGTGGAAATCTGATATCCGCAGAATTGAAGGGGTGAAAATTGGATAGGCTGTTTACTTTGAACTTTTTAAGCTTGCCAGCTTAATGCCGGCTAAAAGCCACAATCCGCCCAAAAGATAACCGGCCATAACATCGCTTAAATAATGAACGCCGAGATAAAGCCGGCTAAACCCTATTAAAATAATCAAAATTAGCAAACTGGCAGAACCGAAAAATTTGAATGGCCTGTTTTTACCCGATTGCAAAATTAAATAAATAAGAAATCCGTAAAAAGCCGCGGACAAGACGGCGTGCGCGCTGGGAAAAGAAAAAAGCGTTTCCTCCACTATTCCGCCTAAAGGGCGCGGTCTGTGAATGGCTAATTTTAAAATATACGCTGACAAGATACTGGCTATGAGAATAATCCACAGCATAAAAATATGGCCTTTTCTTCTCTTGATTATAAGAAATATAGTAACTATCGCGACGATAAATATAACAACATCGCCCGCTCCGAAATAGGAAATTAAAATAAAAAACTTATTCAGCAAAGGCGTCCTTATTGAATCAAAGAAGTTTATTGTTTTTTCGTCAAGATAATTGATCATTTGCATATAGAGATATTATACAGGAAAAAATTGCAAACAATGAAAAAATCCCCGACTGCAAACCTTTAGCGGGTTGCAGTCGGGGATTTTTAGTAAAACAAAACTCAATAAAAATCACGGAGGCTTGGGAGCTCAATCGCTTGAGTTTGTCGATTTAACTCAACGATGTCCGTTGCTTCAGCAACATTTTTGACCACCGCTGAATTTTCCCTGATCAGCCTTGTTTGCGTCTCTTGATCTGACGCAGCTGTTGTCACCCCTTTCTCAATTAATCCAACCATAACCATACCTCCTAAAAATTATGAAATGATTAATCGGGCAACCCGATTATCTTATTTTTGTTTTATTTGTATCTGAGAAGTTCTTTTTCTAAGCCAAAACAGTATCACACCAATAACTTGCTTGCAAGTCAATTCACTCGCCCGCAAACTAATGCTTTAAATCTAACTGCGAATCGCGAAACTCGTCGAGGCATGTCATCTTAAGGGGGTTTTGAGCGCGGCGGCGCGAAAACTTCAGGATTTTTTAAGCTTCAAAAAATCCGTACCCTTAAAATGACATGCCAAATAAGAGTTTCGCGATTCAAAGAATCTGAAATAAACCTGATATGGAAATAAAAAACATTAATGATGAGATTGCCATAAGTATTATCAATGAAATGCATAAATTTTTAATTGGTGTCCATTTTCCGTCCCAAAATTTTAACCATTCAACATAAATAAAAGGTAAAGGAATCATAATCGGCAAAATAAATCTGAAATCATTGTTGCAGGCATAAGGAGCTCTTATCCTATAAAATATCAGCACCACGAGCGGAATAAGCGACGAAGACAAAATAAATAAAGGTAGAACAATACTGCCGTTGCCCTTGAATAAATAAAATATGTTTTTAAAAAATAAAAAAACTACCCCAAAAATAACGGTAAAAAATAAAACCAAAGCCAGTCCGTTTATATAGGTGGCCCATGGCCACGGGGAACCCTTTTTGTCGTAACTGTCAGTGTCAAATTCTCCAAATAAAGAAGTTTTAAGCAAGTAATTCCAGAAATACTGCCTCCCTCCACCGTCTACCCAAGGAGAGGTGAAAACTTTTTTGTTAAACATTTCGACATCAAACCGGAGATAATTTGAAATATTATTGCCGACTTTTAAGGCGCCACTCAAGGAATCATTTTTTACCGTTCTTTCAAAAAAACTTCTGCTTTGCGCCGTCTCTCCAATTTTTTCAAAATAAAAGAAATTTTTATAAGAAATAGCCGACAGCCCAAGAGTGGTAATCAAGAAAAACATTATGATTTCTTTTTTATGAGAAATGGCGGAAGAAAAAATTTTCGGGAAAAACTTTTTCTTTTTATTTATTTCCAACAGCACTTTAAGTAAAAGAGCCACTCCTGCCAAAACAACTAAAATCAACCCGCTTGTTTTGGCAAAGAGAGACAGCAAAACGATAATGGAGGCGATATAAAAATTTTTTTGCTTTCCTTCCTTAATCCAGTTCACTAAAAAATAAAAACCGGTCGCCCATAAAGCGTAAAACAACGAGTCATTGCTTATTCTTATTGAATTGATAATGCCCCCGGGCCAAAAAAACAAAATCAGAGTCGCCACTCTTAAATATGTTTTTTCTTTAATTATCAATTTTAATGTTTTTACTCCAAAGAATAAGAAAACGGCAAAAAAAGCCAGAGAAAGGCATTGCAAAACAAAATTCAATTGAGTTACACCAAACATCTGAAAAAATTTATAAAAAAATCCGGCGAACAAATAATACAACGGCATTTGATGGCATTCCCAACATTGCTCTCCCCTGGGAATCTCAAATTTTTCAGCAACATATTTTATATAATCAATATGCCCGTCAGCATCGTGAGACCGGACATTGTAATCCGTGTAGCTCAAGTAAAAAATTCTGATGCCGATTCCCGCAAAAATTATAAGCATCAATATTTTATCTTTGCGATAAAACCAGCTGAAAAATTTTTTGCAAAAATTAGAATGTTTCATTTTTCAAACAATCTTATCGCTTTGTAAAAACTGTATTTGACTATTTGACCCAAGAACAGCAAAAATTCTTTGCCGTTTAATTTGGAAGCGCTGTATTTTCTCATTCTGAAAGTATAAGGAAATTCTTTCACTTTTTTGTATTTGCCTTTTACCAGAATTTCAAGAAGTATTTTGTAGCCCTTTGTTTTTAGATTGAGGCCTTCTATCACGTCTTTTTTCATAAAAAAGTAACCGCTTAAAGGGTCTTTTGCTCCGGTAAGAATTCTAGCCATAAAAACTCCCGCTCCGGAAATCATTTTTCTGATCAGTCCCCAATTTTCAACCTTGCTTCCCTCTTCAAACCTGCTCCCTATCGCAATGTCATTATCAGCTAAAGAGAAAATCATTTCATTCAAAATAATCGGGTCGTGGCTCATATCCCCATCCATTACCCCGACACATTCTCTGTCGGATAATTTAAAGCCTTCCGCTACGGCCGCGCCTAATCCCAATTTTCCGGAGCGATGGATGACTCTGACCGGATATTTACCGATAAGTCCTTCCGCTATTTCTCCCGTGCCGTCGGGAGAATTATCATCTACGATTATGAATTCCAAATTTATTTTGCTCTTATCCGCGGTGGCAAAAATCTCCTCTATCAAAAAAGGGATGTTTTTCGCTTCGTTGTAAGTTGGAATGATTAAGGAAACATTAAGCATATGCCCATAATAACATATCTTGAATTGACCGTGTTATAATCTTTGAATTACGAAATACCCCGAATTGTTATCCTTGTTCTCTCTGTCATTCCCGCGCAGGCGCGAATCTAGGGTATTTCTTGCTGATTCTAGATTCCCGTTTTCACGGGAATGACAGAACGGAGTATTTCGTAATTCACAGTTATAATGGAAAAAATTTATGAAAAAAATATTGATCGTCATTCCGGCCTACAATGAAGAGGCGCTAGTGCGTCAAACAGCAATGACATTGCGCGACTTCTGCGGGAAAAATCTTCAGAATTACGATTGGCGCGTTGTGATTGCTGACAATAATTCCACTGACCGCACGGCGGAAGTGGCAAAGAAATTGGAGAATGAATCCGGCGGAAAAATTGTTTACAAATTTATTCCTCAAAAGGGCAAGGGACTGGCTATAATGGAAAGTTGGAAAAGTTTTGACGCCGATATTTATGTTTTTATGGATGCCGATCTCGCCACAGATTTGTCCGCTCTGCCTCCTCTCATAAAATCAATCGAAGACGGGTATGATTTGGTTATCGGCTCGCGATTCGCCAAAGGTTCGTCCGCCAAACGGCCAATGGCCCGCAAAATGATTTCCAAAGTTTTCAGTCTAATTACTCGTTTTATATTCGGCCTTAAAATAAAAGATTGTCCCTGCGGTTTTAAAGCTGTCAATAAAAATGTTATAAAGAATATCATTCCTCAAATTAAAAATGATCAGTGGTTCTTTGACACGGAACTGGTAATTCGTTCGACTGAAAACGGAATGAATATAAAAGAAATACCGGTCATCTGGCAAGACAGAGATAGAAATAAAAGCAAAAGCAGGGTCAGTATTTTAAAAGTTACGAAAGAATATTTGCGCGAATTATTAAAATTAAGAAAGGAGTTGGCTAAATAATTATGGAAACTGTTACAAATTTTAGTAAAAAAAATACTAAATATATCGTCCTCTATTCTTTTTTGGTGTTGGCGTTTTCATTTTTCACCTATTTCGTGAAATACAATTACCCGCCGGCGGTTTTCTGGGACGAGAACTACCACATAGCGTCCGCTCAAAAATACATTGACGGCGCGATGTTTATGGAAGTGCATCCGCCTCTCGGCAAACTTTTCATAGCGCTCGGTGAATATCTTATTCAGCCCAATAAAAATTTGGATACCAGCAAATTCTCTGAAACGGATTATATAAAAAACTTCCCCGAAAATTATTCTTTCGCCGGCGTCAGATTCTTCCCTTCTCTATTTGCTTGGCTATCGGCTATTGTTTTTTTCTTCATTTTGTATTTCCTGTCAAAAAATCCCCATTTGTCGGCAATATTTTCCGCTCTTTACATTTTTGACAACGCTCTCATCGTCCATTCTAGAAGCGCGATGCTTGAAGGAAGCCATCTTTTTTTCATACTTCTTTCAATCTTGTATTGGAGTTATCTCATCAGCAAAAATTCCAAAATCAAAAATATCTCCTATCTTTTCTTGGGTATCTTTGTCGGGCTTTCCGTTATGGTCAAAGCCACCGGCGCGATAACATTTCTTCTGTTCTTATTCTTATTCGCATACGATTACAGAGAAAATCTCAAAGATTGGCGGAAAGATATTTTCCAACTTTTTAAAAATTTCTCTATAAAACTGGTTATCGTTACCATCGGAATATCCGCCGTGTTCTTCCCTGTTTGGTATATCCATTTTTCTTTGGGGAAAAGTATCGCCAGCGATAAAACATACAGCGCGGGAAATGAATATAAAGAAATAATCGCAAACGGCGGAACGTCTAATCCTATGAATTTTTTTGTGATGCTCAAAGACAATTTGAAATATATGGCGAATTACAATAAAGGCGTCCCGAGGTTGGATGTCTGCAAGCCGGATGAAAACGGCAGTTATCCTCTGGTCTGGACGGTGGGCGACAAAAGCATAAATTACAGATGGGAGAAAAACGATGAAGGAGTTCGTTATCTCTACTTGCAGAGTAATCCAATCATTTGGTTTTCCGCTTTGATAGGCGTGATTCTTTCAATGGTATTGATTGTTTCAAAATTTATTTACAAGCTGGAAATAAAGAACAAAAGAATATTTTATCTCTTAATCTGCTTTACCTTTATGTATGTTAGCTATATGGCAATAATGCTCAAAATCGGGCGAGTAATGTATCTGTATCATTACTTTATTCCGCTTATATTTTCATTCATTATTCTGTTTCTAGTTTTCAATTATATCGCCGGAGAATACATCGCAAACCGCAAAAAAACCGCTTACAAATTTCTTGCCCTGTTCATTTTGATAATTATCGCCTCCTATCAATTCTACAGCCCTCTCACTTACTACAAACCGTTGAAAACCGACGAATTCAATCAAAGAATCTGGTTTGACTTCTGGAAACTGAAAGCGATTGAGTAATTCTTCAACTTGGAAACTAAGTTTCCAAGTTGAAGAAAACACAAAACCGCTTGGAGACTTAGTCTCCAAGCGGTTTGTCCGTGCGGGCATCTATTTCTATTGGCAATTTGGAGAACGGACCAAAATTTTATCGCTGAAAGGAGAACAGCCTATAGTATTATTGCAAGCTCTTAATTCATATCCTTGATAAATATTGGACCCTGTTCCGAATTTGTCCACATAATTGCTTTGATCACCTTTGAGGTTTATAACGGCTCGTATGCTTCCCACGGTTGAGCCAAGTCTTTTAATCTCATATCTATCCGCTTTATCAAGCAAATTCCATGTCAAACCAATGACTCCGGCATTCTTGCCGTTAACCATTTCACATCCGGCGCCAACAGCTCTAAAATTAGTCGGCGTGGTCATAAGTGAAGAAGAACAAGATGCGCTAGAGCCCCCATTGACTCCCATGCATTGCCAACGAAAACTTGTGTCACTGTCCACAATATCAGAAAATGATCCCGCGTCGCAGACATTTTTCGCGGAGCCACAAGAACCATTGATTAGTTTCGGGTAAGAACAGGAAGCCGTGGAACCGCCGTTTGAGCCGACGCACTCCCATTTATAATCGGTTGAGGTATCGGAAATATCTTTATAACTTCCCACTCCGCAAGTGTCCTTATTTGAACCACAAGAACCATTGATTTCCGCTGGCGGAGGTGGAGGAGGTGGTGGTGGCGGAGGTGGCGGAGGTGGAGGAGGAGGTGGAGGTGGAGGAGGTGGTGGAGGAGGTGGTGGAGGCGGAGGTGGTGGAGGTGGAGGTGGAGGAGGTGGAGGTGGAGGAGGTGGTGGAGGTCGCGGAGCAGCCAACACTTCTTTAACAGAAATTATTTCTGTTAAACTGTCTTTTATGTTCTGAAAACCATAGATATGAATACAATAGAAAAACACAACCGCAAACAAAAGCGGTGTCGCGGTAAAAAAAAGAAATTTTTTAAAATTAATCATAGGCTCTATGTTTAAAAATATGACTAACGATTAAAGCTTGAAAACCTGACCTCGGCCACCCTTTTGGATTTATAGACATTGACTCCGCAGGTGTCATTGTCTAAATTGGTCGTCTCAATAGAATCACAGCCATTAAGCCATCCTTCAAAGATAGAATCGTCCGCCGGAAGAGCGACCATTTTCATCGCCACTTCGGATTGATAGCCGTAATCGCATTTCTCCGCGTCAATCAGATTGCAATAATATTCTTTGCCGTTGTTGTCCACTAATTGAACGGCTCCAAATCCCGTGCTATCAAAAGACTTTTTCACTTCCACGGTGATTTTTTGAAGCATTCCGACGGACTGGCCGAGCTTTCCGCTCTGAATCGCGCCGTAAGCGATAATTAAAACAATCAAAACCGCTAACGCCAATAATATTTTTTTTGTCATTTTTTTATTTGCGCCGAGGCGCTTAATTTATAAATAAATCCGCCGACTTCCCGCGCTTATCCGAACTTGGAAGCGAAGCCTCCAATTTCTCCACTATATCTCCTGAATTATCACACTTGGCCGCGAGCTGGAGCTGGGGCTTGCTCCGCCTCCGGGAGCGCTACTGCTGGGACCTTCCCCCCCGCCGCCACCTCCACCCCCGCCGCCGCCACCTCCATCGCCGACAGGGTCGCCGCCACCGCAATTGGAGGTGCAAGGATCACCTGTATAAGTACCGGAATTTGTGTTGAAACTGGCGCTAATTGTCTTATTATCATTTAAAGTCACACTGCAATTATTTCCATCAATAGTGCAATCTCCGCCCCAACTTCCAAAACCATAACCACTATCGCCAGAAGCGCTTAAAACATCAAAAACTGTTCCTTTGGTGTAGCTTGGGGAACAAGATTTGCCGGCAGATTCATGACAAAGCGTGACGCCATTTTTATCAGACACCGTCCCCGACCCGGAACCCGTGATATTGATTGTGAGAGTGTATTTATCATCGCCACCGGGTACAGAAGAAGATGAACCGCCACCGGGTACAGAAGAAGATGAACCGCCACCGGGTACAGAAGAAGATGAACCGCCAGGACAAGCAGGACATCCCCCGCCACCACAATCAACTCCTGTTTCTCCGTTGTCTTGGGAGCTGTTGTAATTACATATGCCAGTGCTGAGATCAACAATTACAAAATACTTTGATGTGCCACAAGTATTTGTATTAGAACAATTGAAACTTATCCAGCCGACAACTTCCGAACCCCATGCGTAGCCGGAAAATTCGCCGTATTTTGCGCTAGACGAAGTTAAATTTATAGAAACTCCATTAGCCCAAGAAGCGCTCATTTTTATCCACCCATCCCAGCTGTCCGTACGACTCCACCCTGTGCATGTATTATTAGGTTCAGATTGATTGGTTGGATAAACGGTCTTATCATTCATACCGGCGCAAGCTCTTGCCCAACCAGAAACCGCGCCCGTTGAAGGATTGACAGTCGCGGAAGATCCGCCTATTCCACCGCTATCCGCTGATAAACTTTCAAATTTTATCCACCCGATATTGCTTGACCACGCGTAGCCGGAAAGTTTGCCTGTTAAATCGTCATACTTTACTTTGTAGCTGGATGTGCCGCATGTTCCAGTGTTAGAACAATTGAAACTTATCCATCCGATATTGCTTGACCATGCGTAGCCTGTCACATTATACGACTCCGCTTTGACCGCCGCAGGTGCGGCGGCAAAAAGCAAGCCGAAAAAGAACAAACTGAAAAATATTTTTGAGAAACAAATTTTGTTTTTTGGAGGCATTAAATTTAAAATAAAGTTGGATTAGTGTATCTTTTCAACAGATTTTAACAGATCGCTAATTAGTTATTTTTGCGCAAACTGTTCTTACTCTTATTACAGGATTACTTCCAAAGCATTTATCATTGGTACCTAATCTGCATCCTCCTTCTTCAGAATCACTACTGCTACCGCCATCAACATCACTCGTGCCGTCAGATCCGTCATTGTTGACCGCCGTCAAATCCCAATCACCGATGTATCCTGTGCAGGTGGCAGTACAACCCACTCTTGTATAGCCGGAATCGCATTTAATGACGCCTTTATTCCATTTATTTGCCTTACCTGATTCTCCCCAAGGCTTAGTGTCGGTATAGTAGTCGCTATCATCTTTACCTAACTTAATTTTGGTCACAATTTTCATCTTCCCCCACTTTGTCGTTCCGTCCGTATCGGCAGAAATAAGGACATTGCCCGTCTCACCCGACCCTGTGGTGAATCTGCCCTTTAGGGCTTGAATCGTTCCATTTAAATTTAAAGAACCGGCTTTTGATTGAGTCGTTGGTCCGACATTTATCGGAGCATCGGTGTTTTTTTCAGTAGGATTTGCTGTTGGGCTTGTCCATGTGGAGTACGCGTAGCTCACACCGGCAGACAAAACCAATCCGACAACTATCGCCAAAATTGATTGTTTTATTTTATTCATTTTCTATTTTTTAATTATTTTAATTATTTTGTAATCTTAACTTTTTCAACTCTTCTTCCTGCCTGTCCATTTCTTCTTGCGATAACGGATTCGCCTGACTCTCTTCCCTTAATTTTTCCAATTCTTCATCCTGCTCTCTCAATTCTTCCTCCGTAAGCGGATTGGCCAGAGATTCTTCGCGAAACTTTTTTAACTCCGCCTCCTGTCTTGCCAATATCTCTTCCGGCGACAGAGGATTCGGCGGCGCGAAGCGAAAATAATCGCTTGAGAAATAAAATACCGCTCCCAAAATCGCGACGGCAAATATTATAATCGCGATTTTTTTCATATTGCCTGATGAGTAATAAACTGACATTTGCATAGATTATACAAGCATTGAAAAACCCGCGCAATAAGGAGGTTATCAACATCTTGACTTTATTAAATAAATATGTATAATTGCTAGTTAGAGAAGACAATAGTTCTTCGTAAATTTCTATATAGAGAAACTTTTTAGGAGACCTGAAAATGAAGAAATTTTGGATCGTTGTAGCAGTCGTTTTTATTTTATTCTGTTTTAGCAATGATACGGAAGCCAAAACGCAAAGAGGAGAAGTTGTCATTCATATTGGCGACAATTTTTTGGAGAAAAAGTCTAAAGTTGAATATTTTCTCAAGGGCAAGGATAATACCCTTGTTCCATTGACACGGGAACACATCGGGGATTCGCCTCCCCGACCGGGCCAAAGAGCAATTTTGTCGCATAGCGGCAAGTTGCACTACTCTGCCGAAGAAGAGGATGAGGGAACTGGAATAGAATTTAACGCAGTTAGCGGAGAGAAAAATATCTTGATTGTTCTTCTCAAGCCGGCAGACGAAACAATACCATGGGAAAAAGAGAAAGCGGAGGAATATTTTCAACCTTCAAAGGATTTTTTTGAAGACCCGCGGCAACATAGCAAAGTTACATTAAAGTTGTCGGTGGTTGGCTGGATAGAATCGGAAAAAACAAAAGAAGAATTAACTCGTAGTGCCGACGGACAATTGGCTGGTTTGGCTATAGATGAGGCGATAAAGTTCACCGATTCTGGTGGTGACTATGATGTTGACTACAATGAGGTTGATTGCCTCTTTGTGGTTGTGGCAGACAATGATTATACATGGACATGGGCGTGGGCATCAATCGGAGATAACGAAAACTCAACTAATGATGGGGATGTTAGCTTTTCTTACATTAGGATGGGTTCTGATGTTTTTTCAAACGAACCATCCCTCACAAATAAGCATGAGCTTATGCACGCCTTATGCAAACGACGCCACGAGGCCGGAATGAACACTGCTCGGGAAGACACCTGCGGGTATGACGACGAAGTTGAACCTGAAGAATATAACAGCATCTATAGCATAATGGGCGGAGGAGACAGTTCTTATCTCCCATTGTATTTCCAGTATCTTCTTGGCTGGCTAGAGAAAGAAAAAATCACCTTTTTTTCTGATTCTGTTTCTTCTTCCGTGGAATTATGTCCGCGAGAAGTGGAAAATGCGGACGGAAAACAGCTTATTGTTATAAAAACCGGTAATAACAATAATAATAAGGGGTATTTTTCTGCCGAGCTCTATGAAAAAGATTTGGAAAAACATCTCAACTATACCGATATTAAAAGCGGGCTATTGATAAGGTGGCACGGAAATTTGGTGAGAAGCGGTTACGGGGGATATGATTCGGTCATTTTTCTTCAAGAGACAAGCGACTATGAATCATTTCTCCGCCCGGGCGAAGAAATTTGCGGGTTAGGAGCGAAAGGCGAAATATCAATAAGATATGTTTCTTTAGAGGGGGAAAGCGCAGAAACGATGATTGCCACAGTGGAGATTAATATTGAAGGTGAACCGGAACCGACACCGAGTCCGAGTCCGTCGCCGACACCATCGCCTAGCCCAACTCCGAGTCCGAGTCCGAGTCCGACACCGAGCCCGACGCCAACTCAGTCCCCTTCGCCGACACCAACCTCAAGTCCGACACCAACACCCGTTTTGGCTGAAATGTTTTTGGAAGTCTCTTTAAACAAAGAGACTATCCGAAGAGGTGGCAAGGTCAAGGTGAAAGTGTTAGTAAAGGATGCCGACGGAAATCTTGTGGAAGCAGACAAGATTTCCTGCCAGATGACGAGGGCAAACGGAACTTGGCTGTATGGAGTGGAAAGGAACACTTCTAAGACCAATTTCAGTTTTAGGGTTAAAAATAAAAACCCTTTAGGTAAATACAAAATCTTAGTCACAGTATCCAAAGGAGGTTACGAAGACGCAAAAGTTGAAAAGTTCTTTAAAGTAAAGGTGAAGTGAAAGTGAAGCGCTAGAAAAGTTCTAGATGTTCTATCGTTTCGCTTGTTGTAAATTGTTTCAAATGATGTTTTTTTGTTGGACACTCGGTGTCCAACATTCAATATTATCCCCCGTCCAGCTTATAGCTCGGCCGGGGGATTTTTTATGAAAATGAAGATTGGATTTTTTCATTAAAAACCTAATCGCCCCACCATGACTGCTGTCCAGCATATCGGGTGTAGCCACTTGTGGTATTTTCTCTTCCTACTACCTACCCGCCCGCAACGCCTGAGCGGACTTATTCTTGCGATGGCGGGCGCGGCAACCTAACACCTACAACCTTCTGCTCACATTGCTTTCTAAACGGAAAAATGTTATAAATTGGTTCTAACTTAATGACTTTGAATTACGAAACTGTATATATTCTTATATCGTCATTGCGAGCGAAGCGTGGCAATCTATGATTACGCGCGATAAGCTCTGGATTGCCACGCCGGAGTACCGACTCGCAAAGACGGAAAACAAGGGTTTCGTAATTCAAAGTTAATGAAATCGGGTATTTAAAATAAATAGGGCAAGCCCTGATAAAACATAAATTGAGCAATAATAAAACAAGAATAAATCACCAAATAAGAGCTTCGGAACTTAGAATCATAGGGCCGGACGGCTCAAATATGGGCGTGATGAGCTTGAGAGAAGCCTTGGAAAAAGCGCACGAATTGTCTTTTGACCTTATTGAAATATCGCCGAATGCCAATCCGCCAGTTGCAAAAATAATGGATTATGGTAAATTTCAATATGACGAAAGGAAAAAGGAAAAGACCGCCAAGGCAAAGTCCAAAACGGTAGAAACCAAAAATGTTCAGGTTAAGGTTGGGACAGGAGACCACGATCTGGAACTTAAAGCAAAAAAGGCTTCGGAATGGCTACAGGAAGGAAATCGCGTGAAAATTGATCTCTTTCTGGTGGGAAGGACCAAGTTTATGGACATTAAATTTCTCAAAGAACGACTGGAAAGAATACTGAAGCTCATAACGATAAATTACAAAGTGGCCGAAGAGCCAAAAAAAAGCCCGAAAGGACTTACGATAGTGATAGAGAAAGCGTAAGAAAGAAGGTTTTAGGTCATAGGTTCTAGGTTTTAGAGGAAGAGAAGAAGAGAAGTGATTTAAAGATTTTTCTTATTCATAACCTAAAACCTAACACCTATAAACTAAAACCTAATTAAAATATGAAAACAAATAAATCATTTGCAAAAAGATTGAGAGTGACACGAAACGGCAAAATTATCGCCAGAAAAGCCGGGCAAAATCATTTCAACGCCAAAGAACGCCGAAGTTTTCAATTGAATAAAAAGAGAACGGTGGGAATGGTAATGAGCAATAAAGCCAAGAGCCGATTTTTAGCGTAATTAAAAAGTTTAAACATTTTTAAATAAATCAATCTATAAGATTGATATTCAATTAAATTCAATAATTCAATAATATGACAAGAGTAAAAAGAGGGACAACATCGGTAAAAACAAGAAAAAATATCCTTAGAATGACCAAAGGGTACAGATTCGGAAGATCCAACAAAGAAAGACAGGCCAACGAAGCGATATTCCACGCCGGCTCTTATGCCTTTGCCCATCGCCGAGACAAAAAAGGCGATTTCAGAAGATTGTGGAACACCAGAATAAACGCGGGCGTTAGAAATTTCAATCTTTCCTACAGTAAATTTATCGGAATGCTCAAAAAGAAAAATATAGAGCTGGACAGAAAAATTCTTTCTACTATCGCCAACGACAATCCGGAAACATTCAAAAGAATAGTGGAGAATGCGAAATAATTAACTTGAGAGTTGCTTAGTTTAAAATAGATTTGACTACACACTGGCAATGTGTATTATAGTGATTATGAACAAGTTTTCAATTCAATCGTTAAAATTCAGCAGGATAAATGTGACGCTTCCCAAAGAAACTATTTATCTTCTTGATAAGGTGTCGGAGAAAGGGGGCAGAAGCCGTCTTATCGACAATGCCGTGAATTTTTATGTCAATGAAATTGGCAAAACAAACATCAGAAAAAACCTGCGGGAAGGCGCTATAAAAAGAAAAGATAGAGACCTTTCTCTAGCCGAAGATTGGTTTCATATTGAAAGCGAAACATGGAAAAACAACCGAAAATAATCGAACTTGTTTCTTCGGTTATTCCAAAAAGAGGAGAAATTTATCTTGTCAATTTTGATCCGGCTATTGGATCTGAAATCAAGAAAACTCGCCCCGCTTTAATATTGCAAAACGATATTGCCAATCGATACAGTTCTGTCACCATCGTGGC
>Ga0209518_1000506_pt1 | contig 50423 bp, 71 predicted proteins | sample RifGroB1_FD_183993 | JGI IMG/M metagenome (GOLD analysis project Ga0209518, IMG submission 183993) | Groundwater microbial communities from Rifle, Colorado, USA - Groundwater B1 (SPAdes) (version 2) | ecosystem: Environmental > Aquatic > Deep subsurface > Groundwater | place: Rifle, Colorado...
GGACCCTCCGGAGCTCCACCTGCCGCCCTGGACCCTCCGGAGCTCCACCTGCCGCCCTGGACCCTCCGGAGCTCCACCTGCCGCCCTGGACCCTCCGGAGCTCCACCTGCCGCCCTGGACCCTCCGGAGCTCCACCTGCCGCCCTGGACCCTCCGGAGCTCCACCTGCCGCCCTGGACCCTCCGGAGCTCCACCTGCCGCCCTGGACCCTCCGGCCTGGGATTATCCACATATCCACAGGTTGCTACCCGCGCCCGGCCCCCGCTCCCCCGGCGGCTCCCCGGTCTGGTACTATGGCTTTTTGAAAAAGTAACCGAGCCGCGCAGCAAAACGGCCCGAACAGTGGTGAGCTGTCGGACCGTCTGTAACTATGGGTTTTTGCTAGACTAACCGGGCTATCCTGGGGTTTGTAGCTCGGGGGCGGACACGTACCGCGAGGTGATGCTATCCGCTACCCCGGGCGCTCCCTGCAGGCGAGCCAGCCTGGCGCATTGCTGTGCTGCCGCACTTGTGACATCCCTGTAGGCAGACTTCATCGCCCGGTCGTAAATCACAGCGGTGACCCTGACCCACGGCGCTTGGCTCTCAGGCGACAGGTTCTCCCACAAAGTGCATGGTTCCCCTCGGGCTTGCCAGTATGTCTCGTACAATTCTTGGGCTAGAGATGGCACAGCCACCTCCCCAGGGCGGCGCCGATCAGCAACCCGACCGCCGCTCCGATCATTGCTCCCCACCGGACCCACCCTGCATTCCGCGCTCTGCCGACATACGCCCTCATATCAGCAACCCCGCGAGCCTACGGTCTGCGGCTGCCAGCGCCTCGGGGCTACCGTCCGACAGGCTGGCGCGTACTGTCTTAATCTCGTCGGCCAGTGTGCGGGTCGTGAGGGCACGGTGGCGCAGCAAGATACTGTCGGACGGATCGCTGGAGATCCCCAAGCCCTCCGACTCGCCGTGGCAGCGCAACGTGGTCAGGTCGACAAACCCCGCACTGGTGCATTTGCCGCCCAGGCGCTCCAGCATCTCGCCGTGGCTCATACCGCAGTGGAAAAGGACCATCTCGATGTGATTGATTACAATGTATTTCATGTGGTGGTGCCCTCCAGCCCCAGTGGGGCAAGTAGTAAGGCGCGACAGACCCCGCACCTATGGGTTTTCTGCAAAGTAACCGGGTGTTACAGCAATTCGCCTCGCTCGACTTGGTATTCCCCCCAGGTACGGGTCTTGTAGAGTTGACGGTTGTTCACCCACCGAGCAAGCCGGCGCTGATCGCGGGTCGGCGGCGTACCGTCCATGTCTAGGTACGGTTGGCAGAAGGGCTCAACGCTGATCCCCTTGAGAAACCGGACCCGCTGCACCGCATCGGCCACATCCTTGACCAGCACGTAGCACCAATAGTTCCGTGGTGAGACATTGTGCCAACGCATCGTTTCCACGGCCCGGCGGACCGTCTCAATCTGGCTGCTGTCATCACACGCGAGGCGGACGGGGGAGAGCCATTTGACCTTGGACAGCAACCGGGCCATCGGTGCATCTATCAACCGCGCATCAAGCCCTTGGTTGAAGTCCACCTTGATTCCGAGCCGTGCTATTTCCTCAATCTGGTGAATACCGTGCTGGTGAGCCAGCACGTTGTTGTCCATCAGGACCGCTGCGCTGTGGCTCGGGTGCATTATCTGCTGGATCGTGGACGCAGCACGGATCTCACCCTCTTTTGCAGGGACGAAGCACCAAGGACACTTACGAGGACAGCCCCTGGTTAAAAATCCCATCGAGTGTGACAGATTGTACAACGAGTAGTCGGGGAAACACGCCTCGATGTAGTCCGGCAGCACGGCGGTTATATCGTAGCCCGTTCCACCTTTTATGGTGTCGGCGGGCAGCGTATCGTCTGTAGGGGTGCTGGTGAATACCTTGCTGGAGTACACCCGGTCGTACTCGCTGCCCGGCTGGTACCATTCCACCGAGTCACCGCACACCTTATGGAACGAACTGATTTTCATCAGCGCCAGGTTGGGGAAGTCGGTCTTGTCAGCATCGTGCAGTGCGACTCTCACCCCGCCACCCCCTGCGCCGCGGTGCCCATCACCATGTCAGCCACTGTGACCGCCCCCTGTTGTGCCTCGGTGTAGTAGCGCACCACATCCGCCGCACGGGTGAGTCCGCAGGCCAGATGCCCTCGACGGATGAACAGCCGCGGCTTACCGACCGTTCCGCAATCCATGAATGAATTGTTCACCCGGCCGTCCGGCAGCGCCGGGTGCCAGTCGTATCCGATGGATTGCAGCACCTCGCGGCGCCTGGAGCGGGGTACCCGGCCGCCCGAGTGTCGCTGGTCCAACAGGCGGTCGAATGCCAAGCTGCTGATCCACCCGCCGGCAAACCCGGGCCGCCCTTCCTCGATGGCTTCCAGCACTTCCTGCTCGATGCCGCCCATGCTGACGGCCAGCGCCTCGGTCGTGCTGGTGGTTGCCGGCGCGCGGTGGCACATGGTGGTCGGGTTGAGTTCATCAGGTATGGCGTAGGAGCGCAGGTACCAGTTGACCACCGCATAGCCGCCGTTGTCCAACCAGGTGTAGAGGACCGGGAAGTAATCGCCCGTCATGCCGTCGCGCTCCAGGTCGCTCTTGTGCTGTTGTGCGGTGAAAAAGATGGCGTACCGGCGGTCATCTTCCTTAACGCGCAGAGCATCCTTGTGGTTGGTACACATGAAGAAATTGGCCCGGTTGTCGCCCGTCGACTGGTTGGTACCCTTGCCCTGGATGTCGACCCGCTTGTTCGCCACAAGGCGCTTGAGGGTGTTGACCAGATCCTGTTTCTCAGCCACATAGACCTCTTCTACGCCGATGAACAGCTTGTTGAGAATCCATGAGTTGAATTTATTGCTGATGTCGTCGGGGTTCGGGTAGTGGGTGTAGCGCAGGCCGACCGCGTAGGTCAGCGCGTTGATGAACAGGGTCTTGCCGTTGCCCTGCACGCCCTGGAGGATCGGTGCCCAAAAGAATTTCTTGCCCGGGTACTGCACCAGCGCCGCCATGTAGGAGAGCAGTATTTGCTGGTCGCGGGTGTCGGGGAGTAGACGGGCAACGTGATTCAGGAACAGCGACGGATCGCCGGGCTGCTGCGGCGTGACCACCGGGACGTAGGTGTTGACCAGCGTGCGGCCCTCTTCCTCGAACATGGCGCCGGGCGGGAGTTCCGGCCGGAAGCAGGAGGCGTGCGCTTTGGGGAAGGTGTACCCTTGCGACTCGGTGAACACTTCCCATGCGCTCTTGGTGGTCTTGTCGTTCTGCATGTCGAGGCAGAAGGTGTAGCCACCATACGCCGTGCGGAACTGCTCGGGCTTGAGCAGCGAACCATCAGGAATGAATACCGCATGATCCTCTCGGACGTACACGCAGCCGGTGAAGTGGGGGATCTGGTTCGGCACGCTCATGAGTTGCATCCCGGTCCGCAATCCGGTGGTCGGGTCGGCGGGGGCTATCACCTCGGGCGGCGGTTCGACTACCGCGGGCTTGCTGCCCCCTGAGTACACCTCGCGGCACAGGTTGACCGCAGGGAGGATCGCCCTCTTTTCCCGGTAGTCCTGACGGTCGGCCCACTTGTCGCGCATGAGCCCTGACAGGCGAAACAGGCGGTCCATCCGCTCGCAATCCTTGCCGGTCCAGAACGCCAGGTGGGCACAGAGGGCAAAGTCCGCCGCGCTGTGGTCAAACCCCCGGGGGTCCGGCCATACCCTACTCAGGGCATCCATGTCGGCGGTCCATAGCTGCTGGAGGGTTGCCTTGCCGCCCATCACCGCGCCTGCGCTGGGGCGGCTCGCCAGCATACGGTCGATCAGTTCGGCGTCGGACTCAGGGCCGGACCACTCAGGGCATGGGCCGGTGGTCCATTCCTCGTCGTGCGCCCCGGCGGCCAGTCCGGCAGACCACCCGGGCAGCGACCGGACGTGCGACAGGTCGGCTACGTGGTGGGCTGTCCCTTGCGCCCCGGTCCCGGTCAGGGCGACGAAGCGGTTGCGGGTGTAGAGTTCCAGGCCCAGGAGCGGGTTGCGGGTGCCATGCTCGCCAAGCGGCGGCGTGGTACCTATGATGTGCAGGCCGGTCCCGCTATGGGATACCTCGATGAAGCAGCCTTGCAGGCGGCTGCACAGGTCGGTGGCGAGGTCGGACCAGCGGCCGGGCTGCCCCTCAACAGTGGGCGCCGTATAGGCGCCGTCGATGTCCAGAAAGAAGAACGGGTCTTGCTCGGTGAACACAAAACCGATGCCGTAGCTGCCCTGGGCGGCCAGGGCTTGCTCCAGGGTCAGCCGCGCCGCCGGATCGCCGTGGTCGGTCAGCCAGCCGGTCTGCGGGTTGACGGGTATCTTGTCGGTCTTGCCGGGTCGGGCGCTCGGGCGCACCGTGTATAGGACGAATTGCGGGTAATCTGCTAGACCTGGATACATGCTCACCCCTCTACATCATTGAATTAAAAGCTCTTTCCCTCAACTCCCTCGGTGCGGCCAGTGCTATGGGGCACCGAGCGGCTATCCCGCTGGCAATCAGCGGCAGGACTTCCCGGCGGACCGCCTCGCGCATCACCTCGTCGCGCATCAGGGCGGTGGACAGGAAATAGTGGGTGATCAGCCCCCGACTCACGCCGGTCACGGCCGCCAGCCGGGCCGTGGATAGCTGATCGTAGGGGAGCGCCAGGGCGGCTGCCAGGAGGGCGGCTCGGCGGTCTGCGGCGGGTAAGCGGGCCGGGGTAGTGGTCATCGGGTATGTCTCCTTAACTATGGGTTTGTGGAAAAGTAAGCGGGTTATGCGCTAGTCACAAACCGCCCGATGCCGCCGAGCGATATGACCAGGTTGATAAATGCGAGCTGTGCGCGGGCGCGGTCGTCGGACTCACGGTATTTCCAGTTTGGTGCCTTGATCTCTTCCGCGGTGAAGATCCCGACTACATGACCAACCATCCGCGGCGTGACCACAACCCGTGTGATGCCGATCAGGTCGCTGGACTTCATGACCTTGTTGAGTTTCGCGCTGGTGTTGCCGAGCCCGTAGCGGATCAATCTGCCCGTCTCGTCGGTGCAGGCGCCCGAGTTGTTGCGCCACAGGCGCCCGCCCTCTCTTGCTGCCTGTAGCATCCTTTGCTGTTGAACCGCCGCCTCGCTGGCAAGCGGTGCGTGGGTGGCAGTGGGCGTAGGGTCGGTGTCGATCCCCAGGGTCTGCAGAAGGTCCGACATGGCGAGGGGCGATATGTTGTGGCGCGCGGCCCATTGGTAGAGGATCATTTGGTGGGCTGCTCCCCGGCGGCCAGGCGCTCGGCCTCACACCGCCCACAGATCATGCAACGGATTTCCGCCTCAGTCGGGTCGCAAATCCTTTCGCCCGTGTGCTTGCAAACGTGACATACCGGTGCCATACCCTACCTCCCTTATTTCAGTACCGCCCACAGCAGAACAACGACTATCAACGTGTTACAGATTGCCTCCACGCTCGCGTGATCCATACGCTACCTCCCCTCGGTCAGTGATCTTGCAGCAGTCTCGCAGTCGTCGGCAACGCAATAGCCGTCGCAGGTCGTTTCGTCGTACTCAATGGTCATCTCGGGGCAGTGCCCCCTAATGAACATCGCAGCTACCCTCAACATTTCGATTGCCCTTTTTATATCCTCGCTCACGCGCCCCCCCCCCCCCCCCCCCCCCCCCCGATCAGTGATGGTGTCGCACCGCATGACGGGCAGACAGATTGGTTGTGGACCGTAAGACATTTGACGTTACTGCAAACATGTACCTCTTTGTTAATCTCAATCTGCCAAGGGCAATCATCGCAGTTCCAACCATATTCGTGAGCGCAGTCATAATCTCCGAAGTAATCGTCCCGATAGCCTCCACACCCGCGGCGGACCACCTTTTTGTACTTTCTGCTACGTGGATTCTTGGGTGCCCTCACGCGCTGACCCTCCCCATTGCTGAATTGACCCGTGCGGCCAGCGCCTCAGCGTCGGCCCGCCCGAGTGTCTGTGCTGTCAGAATATCCACCCCGAAGGTATGGTAGAACCGGCGGTGCAGCACGCGGTCCGGCTCGCCCAGGTACCGGCGCCATCCGCCGTACCAGCTTATTGCTTCCCGCAACACCGTCTGCGCCCGCTGTCGTTCCTCATGCTGGTTGGCGGCCCCCTTGGCTACAGGGTACGGCTTGCCGGCCATCTGTAGGCCGCGCATCACCGCGTCAGGGTGGCGGTCTATCCGCTCTATCTCCCCGCGCATCGCCGCCAGCGTCTCGGCGTCCAGCTCACACAGGTCACCATCGACCATCTCCGGTGCGGTCCGGCCGGCGGGTACCGGCACCCACCCACAGAATGGGCAGGCCGGATACACAGCCTCGTAGGGCGCCAGGCAGATGGGATTCAGACAGTTGCGCAACGGGATAAGCCCATCATCCGTCTTGCTGCCCGACCGCTTTTCCTTGCGGTCCAGCGTCCAGGTGCGAGGGCGGTCTGGTAAACCGTGACGCAGCACGTTGCCTACGTGGTCTATGATGATCGCCCGCTCCTTGCCCTCCAACAGCCGCAGAGCACGACCAAACTGCTGGATATACAGTCCGTAAGACTGCGTTGCGCGAGCCATTGTGACCACCTCGACTGCCGGGATGTCCACCCCCTCGCCGAACAGATCTACGTTGACGAGCTGCAGCAACTCACGGCGCTCGAACCGGCGCATGATCTCCACACGCATCTTGTCGGGGGTCTGTGCGGTCACGACCTCGGCCGGTACACCCGCCTGGTTGAACATCGCGGAGAATTGGGTGGCGGTTTCCACGTCCGGCGCAAAGGTGATCCCGAGGGCGCCCGGGGCGATCCGCAAGTAGTGGTCTACCACATGGCCCATTACGGTGGATTTCTGCGTCTTGAGAGCGAGCTGGCCGCGCACATAGTCGCCATCCGCCCCGGTCGCTACGCTGGACAGGTCCAGATCGCTCGGTGGGCAGAAGATACGGTACTCAGTGAGGTACCCCGCGGTGATCAGGTCGCGCATCCCCGGTCCCTCAACCATGAAGTCGAACAGCCCATCAGCGTGTCGCCCGAGCCCCTTACCGTCCGCGCGCTCCGGTGTGGCGGTCACACCCAGGCCGCGAGCGTTGGGGAACATGGCGACCGCTTTGCCCCATTGGTTGTTCTTAATGAGGTGATGCGATTCATCTAGTACCCAAAGCGTCACCTGGTTCGCCCAATGAGCCAATTTGTCGGCCCGGCTGACCAACGTACCGACCCCTGCCACCGCACACGGCGCCTGGGGGTCGTAGAAGTCACGACCGAATTTCTGGATGTGCGTGGACACTATATTGCGAACCACATTACTGGGTGCAATGATACGATGCCTGATGCCATAACTACCTAAAGTACGGGACATTTGACCAACAAGCTCTTGGCGATGCGCGATTGCGACAGAGTGGCCCTGGTGGTTTGACAGAGCCTTAGCAAACAGGACTGTCTTGCCAGATCCGGTCGGGCTCACCACCAGTCCATTGAGTGCGCCGAGCCACCCGGCGTACAGTTCTATCAGTGCTTTGTCTTGGTAGGGTCGAAGTATCATGGGTCGCAAACATACAGACAGTTGGCGGTACTGTCAATACTCAGATTATTATAAATTTATAACGCAAATAATTGTTGACACCTGCGCCAACTGTCTGTATTGTCCCTCAACACTTAACCACCACACGGAGGATATGACAGATGAAACGAGTCCTACAGAGAGTTAAAAACGAAACCTACTATTTTGTAGGTGGTGAAAGAGCGGTAGGTGTTCCTACCGGTATCGAGGGCAACCTGACCGGTATCCGGGGCGACCTGTCCGGTATCCGGGGCGACCTGTCCGGTATCGAGGGCGACCTGTCCGGTATCTGGGGCAACCTGACCGGTATCGAGGGCAACCTGTCCGGTATCCGGGGCGACCTGTCCGGTATCCGGGGCGACCTGACCGGTATCTGGGGCAACCTGACCGGTATCGAGGGCAACCTGACCGGTATCCGGGGCGACCTGACCGGTATCGAGGGCGACCTGTCCGAAGCAGAATTAACCGACGAAGAACGCGCAGCAGGCGTGAACATCACGGATCTCATCAAGGAGGAAGTATAGGTATGAACGACAAAACAATCAGTATCACAGTCAGTGGCGCATTACCGGAAGTAGAAGAGATGTTTCGCAGGTTGGCGAGGGGAGGGGTGGAGCACAGGTTTACCGCCGAGGATGTGAAAGAGTTTGCGGGGATCAACGGGGTAGATTACAAGTCGGCGCGTGACGCTCTCTCAAACGCAAGGCTTACCCCTGTGACCACGCCGCCGAGCTTTGACCAGTTCGCTGCTGGCGTGGTGCAACAGTTCGCGGCTGGCACCGGGTTGCCCGAGTGCATTTCCATGACGGGCGAGCAGCCTGGCCCGACCGTAGACGCAGCGGCTGTATTCGCACCGCCGCAGATCGTACCGGAATTGTCCGGTAGCTGGAACCCCGAAACGGGTCATGTGCCGCTGGCGCCCCAGGCACCGACCATCCCCGCCGCGGTGCAGCCCACAATTCCGCCCGCACCCGCCGCTGCGCCGGACGGAACCATCGCAGCAGTTGTGGCAGCCTGTCATGCTTTGCCCGATGCACCCGCCGCCAACGTGGAACTCGACGGTGAGGGTCTGCCGTGGGACCGCAGGATTCACGCCAGCACCAAGACCCGCCGCCAGTCCGACAACACCTGGAAGCTGGCGAGAGGCGTTGATGAGGCGTTGGTCGAGCAGGTAAAAGGCGAACTGCGGGTTGCCATGTCGGCTGGCGCACCGCCCGCACCCGCCGCTGCGCCCCAGGCACCGACCGCACCCGCCGCTGCGCCCCAGGCACCGCCCGCACCCGCCGCTGCGCCCCAGGCACCGCCCGCACCCGCCCCGACCACCTTTGCTGAACTGCTCCAGGCGGTCACAGCGATGCAGGCGGCGGACAAGATCGCGTTCACTCAGATCGTAGACGTGTGCAAGAAGCACGGGTTCGCCAACCTGCCGCTGGTCGCCGCCCGGCCCGACATGATCCCCACCGTGTACGCCGACCTTGTAGCCATAGCGGGGGTGTAGCGTGGCACACAAAGCAATCCTTATAACGGGGCCTGTAGGTTGCGGTAAGAGCCGGTTGGCAAGGGAGCTTGCTGAGTGGTTGGGTGGGACTATTGCGGAAATGGATGATCACGAACTCATGGGGCATTTTGCCTTTGCAGCGGAGCCCAACGTGGTCATCGTGGAGGAATGCAGGAATCTCGACGCCATCAAAAGAATCGTGACCAGCGACATGATTCGGTGTGAGAGGAAGGGTGAAAACCCCAAAGAAATTCCCGTTCCTCACATTATCTGCACGATGCTTGAGCCGCCGGACGAGATTGGTCGACGGTTCATCCACATCCCTTTGACCGGGGGCACCCGATGACACACAGCCGCTTATCCCCAAGCAAGGCGGTCACATGGGTGAACTGCCCGGGGTCCGTCAACCTGTCCGCGCTCTTTCCCGACTCAGGGCCGAGCGAGGCGGCTGCGGAGGGTACTGCCTCGCACCATGTAGCGTCCGAGGTGCTGCTGTGCGAGCGCCCGGCGCCCAAGGTGGGCGACAAGGCACCCAACGGTGTGATCCTCAACATGGAGATGGTTGAGAGCGCCTGGGTGTACATCGATGTGGTTCGGCGGGTCAGTCTGCGCCAGCCGATGCGGGTAGAGCAGCACATGCAGATCCCCCGTATCCACCCCGAGGTCCACGGAACGCCGGACTGCTGGTTTTACAGTCCGGCGCAGCGCGAGCTGCACGTGTTCGACTACAAGTACGGGTTCGGCATCGTAGAGCCCTACATGAACTGGCAGCTCATCACCTACGCTATCGGCGCACTGGAATTGTCCGGCATCGACGGCCACGAAGACCATCAGACCACTGTGGTCCTGCACATCGTCCAACCGCGACCCTTTCACGTTGCCGGCGCACACCGGGAATGGCGGGTACTGGCGAGCGACCTGAGAGGTCATGCCAACGGTCTGCGCTTCGCCGCGGAAAAAGCCCTCGGACCGAACCCCGAGGTGTCCTGCGGTAAACACTGCCAGTATTGCAGCGCGCGTCATGCCTGTCCGAGTCTGCAACGCGCCGTGATGGACGCCGCGGATTACGCACTGGCGGCTCGACCCGAGGTGCTGGACCCCGCAGCAATGGGTCTGGAATACCGCACCCTGGAGCGCATCGAGGCGCTGCTTAAAGCTCGCAAGTCGGGCCTCGCCGCCAGCATGGAAGCACTCATCAAAGCTGGTACGGCAATCCCCGGCTGGCTGTTGCAGCAGGGCAATGGTCGGGCAGCATGGAACAAACCGGCGGCTGAGATATTCGCCCTGGGGGATCTCATGGGTCTGGACCTGAGAGCCGCCCCCGAGGCGATCACGCCCGCCGCAGCGATCAAGGCTGGCATACCCAAGGAGGTAGTGCAGGCATTCAGCGAAACGCCGATCAGCGGTACCAAGCTGGTCGCATCGGAAAGCACACTGGCATCGCGGGTATTCCGCGCTGAGATGCCGTCACTGGTCTGAGGCATGAGTCTCGCTGACGACTACATAGACCACCATTTATCAAAAAGCCTGCCCTTTGCAGGCTACTTACCACGGAGGCAACAACACATGGCACTCAAAGGCGATAATCTCGTACTGTCCAACAACGCGATCATCCTGTGGGATGGCATCACCCGGCCCGAACTGAAAGACGATGGTAAGGGCGGCAAATTCAACCAGTACAGCCTCAAGGTCGCGGTCCCGGCCAACGACCCGGTTGTGGCTGAAATCCAGCAGATCGCCACCGTCGCGCTGCAGAACGACAGCAAGTTCCGAGGCACCCTTCCCCCGGGCGGCTCCTGGCCGATCCTCCCCGTGGACCCCTCGCAGTTCGAGGGCAAGCTGCAGGGCTACGTGGCGTTCAACGCCAAGTCCAACCGCGCTGTGCAGGTTTTCAACGTGAACAACCAGGAACTCGACCCGATGCAGTACGCCACCCAGCTCTATCCTGGCTCGACGGTGCAGGTGCTGGTCCACGCGTTCAGCTTCGATAACAAATCCAAGGGGATCGCGCTCGGCTTGGACGGTATCCGCATAGTGGACGCCACCAGCCCCCGCCTACCGGTCGGCGGTGTGGACGCAGGCGCAGTATTCGGCACCGCCCCGGTGGCAGGCGGCCAGGCACCTGCCGCTGCACCGCCTGTCTACCAGGCACCCGCCGCTGCACCGCCCGTCTACCAGGCGCCCGCCGCTGCACCGCCCGTCTACCAGGCACCCGCCGCTGCACCGCCCGTCTACCAGGCACCCGCCGCTGCACCGCCTGCCGCCCCGGGCGCGGTCGGCCTGCCGCCGGGTGTTCAGCCCGCACCGGATGTCCTCAATCCGCCGGCTGCTCCCGCCCGCCAGATGACCCCCGCAGCAAACGGCGCCACCTATGAGCAGATGATCGCTGCGGGCTGGACCGACACCACGCTGATCCAGCACGGCATGATGATGGCTTAACAAGGAGGTAACACACGATGTTCAAGTTCAATTTCGACCGAGTGGTGATGATTAAGTGCAGCGAAGAGATGGGTGAGGTAATCGGACGGAGCGAGTACGCTGCTGACGAAAACCGCTACCTGATCCGTTACATGGCGGCGGACGGTCGCGCTGTCGAACAGTGGTGGCCTGAAAGCGCCCTGTCTGAACCCTAAACCATCCACCCGTGGGGCGGCTCGCACAGCGCCCCACTTACCCCACCACTGGAGGACCACCAAATGTACTGGATCTACTTCATCGGAGCATTGTTCACCGCCGGGTACATCGAGCGCGACAAAGAGGGGGTTTTCTCTGACCTCTGGACTGTTGCGTTTTGGCCCGCATATTGGGGTAAAAAGCTGCGCGGAGAGCAGCCACCGGAGGGTATCTAAATGCTCCACACACTATCCGCCCGAGCGTTCCTTATGGCCGGTGAGGGCGCTCCGCTGCCCGAGGCAATACGTTGGGTCACCCGTAACCTCCCCGCCAATTTGCGACCCTACTACGCGCGCCAGATCCACTACAACGTCTGCTGCGATCAGCACCGTGTGGTCAAGCTGATAGGTCGGGTGGCGGTGGTGCAGTGCCAGTGTTGCGGTCGAGGTGAGCAGATCCCGCAGCCGAGGGCCGATGAGGTGATGGATTTTAGAGCGAGGGTATCGGAGGCGTTATATGCAACAGCTTGATATGGCACTGGAGTTCGCGGAGGGCGGAGGGTCCGGGGCGGACGAGCCCCCCGTGACCAAAGACGGGTGGGCAGAGGAACACGCCGCAAAGCAGGGCTGTGTGGTGGTCTACCCGCAGCCGAATCAACTGCAGATAGACATTGACACCGAGGCAGCCTACGCCGAGTTCAACAGACGTTTGGGGGATCTGTTGGCCTGGGATAGCTCCATATTCGGTGACTGTTCCAACGCACCCCAGGTAGTTATCCAACCGTCGAAAAGCGGTCTGCCACATCGGCACATCACCCTAACCTTTCCCGACCGGACCTTTGACCGCTACGAGCGGATCGCCCTGCAGATGCTGCTCGGGTCCGACCCCGTACGCGAGAAGATGAACACGCTGCGGACCCTGCGTGGCAATCCGGCGCCGGTCCGGCTGTTCGAGCGCCCAGCATGACCGACTACGTATGGGACATTGAGAGTTTTCCCAACGTGTTTACCCTGTCGCTCAAGGAGGCGGGTACTACGAACCGTTGGCGGTTTGAAATCTCCCACCGCAGGAACGACTACGACCGTCTGGTGCAGATGATCCAGTGGCTCGCCTACACCAAAGCGCGTATGGTCGGGTTCAACAACGTAGGATTCGACTACCCGGTGCTGCACTTCATCCTTGAACATCCCGGGCCGCCGACCGCCGCACAGATCAACCGCAAGGTGGGGCAGATAATCAACGTCGATCACAGTCGGCGGTTCGACCATATCATTTGGGATCGTGACCGCTACGTGGAGCAGATCGACCTGTTGAAGATACACCACTTTGACAACGTGGCGCGGTTCACCAGCCTCAAGGTGCTGGAGTTCAACATGCGGTCGGGCAACATACAGGATCTACCATTCGCCCCAGGCTCCGTACTGACCGATAGCCAGATCGACACCTTGATCAGCTACAACGACCATGACGTTGACCAAACCGAGGCGTTCTACTTTAAGTCCTTGGACCAGATCAGGTTCCGCGAAGAGTTGAGCAAAAAGTACAGCCACAATTTCCTCAACCACAATGACACCAAAATCGGCAAGGATTACTTCATCATGGAGCTGGAACGGCTCATGCCCGGGTCGTGCTACACCACCGTGGACGGCAAGCGGACCCCGAGGCAGACCTGGCGCTCCAGCATTGCCCTGCGCGACGTGATCTTTCCCTACGTCCAGTTCCGGCGCCCCGAGTTCCAACAGGTCCACCAGTGGCTCATGGCTCAGACCATCACCGAGACGAAGGGTGTCTTTGAGAAGCTACACTGCGTCGTGGACGGCTTTCAGTTCGACTTCGGCACCGGGGGCATTCACGGCTCGGTGAGCAGCCGGACCGTCACCAGCGACGCAGACCATGAGATAGTCGACATCGACGTAACGAGCTACTACCCGACCCTGGCAATTGCCAACCGGCTGCACCCCGCCCACCTGGGCGAAGCGTTCTGTGACATCTACAAGGACGTGTTCGACCAGCGCGCCATGTACCCCAAGGGCACCCCTGAGAACGCCATGCTCAAGCTGGCCTTGAACGGCGTGTACGGCGACTCGAACAACGTCTACAGCCCATTCTACGACCCTGCATACACCATGAGCATCACGATCAACGGTCAGTTGCTCCTGTGCATGTTGGCGGAATACCTGATGGACATACCCGACCTGCAGATGATTCAGGTGAACACAGATGGCGTGACGGTTCGCATTCCGCGGACCCGCCGGCCCGACTTGCAGCGGGTCATGGACTGGTGGCAAGCATTCACCTGTCTCAAGCTGGAGGAAGCGATCTACAGCCGCATGTTCATCCGTGATGTCAACAATTACCTGGCTGAGTACGCTGACGGCGGTAAGGTCAAGCGCAAAGGTGCATACGAGTACAAATTGGGCTGGCATCAGAACCACAGCGCCCTGATCATTCCAATGGCCGCCGAGGCCGCGCTGGTTGAGGGGCTGGATGTCCGGCAGTTCATCCTCAACCATGACTGCCTGGACGACTTCATGCTACGCGCCAAGATCCCCAGGAATAGCCGGTTGGTACTGATTACAGCCGAGGGAGAGCGCCAGCTACAAAACGTCACCCGCTACTACATCAGCAAGTCGGGTGGGTCACTGGTTAAGATCATGCCGCCACTCGCCAAGGCACCGGACAAGGAGCGCAGGATCGGCATTGATGTGGGCTGGATGGTCACGGAGTGCAACGACATTCGGCGCGCGGTCGGGCAGGACATAAATTTTGAGTATTACATCAAAGAGGCTGAGAAGCTGGTCAAACCGCTCAAATAAATTGTATTGACAAAATATCAAGTGTAAGGTAGATATACCTGCATGGAGGTAAGCATGAAAATAGGGACCGAAGGACACAAAGAATGGCTCAACACTTTAAAGGTGGGGGATCGTGTTGCCGTATTCCAACTCTGCCCTGAAAAAATGGTTTATCAAGACACGGTGGCGAAAATAACACCCACCCGTCGAATCGAGCTATCCAAGGGTAGTACCTTTCACCCTACAGGATGGATCAGGGGAGCTAACGCACCGTGCTATAGAGATAGGCATATCCGACCCTATAAGGAGATCCAGCCATGACACGCAAGATATGCCCCTGCGGTGAGCGGCTGGTGCAGCGCGACACCGAGACAGATAAGCAATTCGAGGCCCGGCAGTATTGCAACGCGCAACACGCCGGCAAGTACCGGCCGCGCAAACCGGCGGGTGGGAGTAAGGTGAGGCGGTTAGGCAAGGGATACAAGGCTTATCTTGAGGGCGTGCGGCCTATGGGGGAGCTATGACCGCGCCAGCATCGCAGCGCGGATAACGTAACGGGGGAAGTATGGAAGCAGCAGCGAAGTTTAAAGAGATGGCCTTGGCGTCCAAAGATGCTATGGAGGAATTCAACGATTTTGCCGAGGACAGAGCGACCTCATGGGCTTTTGACGAAATACGCCGCCTCACCGCCCTCTGCGAAGAGCAGGGGAAGCAGATTGCTTTCGATTGCAGTAGCCATCAGTGCGACCGTATTTATGATCTTGCTAGCCCTCACATCGAAGCCTGTCTTAAAGCCGAATCCGCCCTCTCCCAAGCAAGGGAGGAGGTAGCCGCTAAACAGTGGGTAGTTGACGTTCTGGCCGAAGACCTGAAAGGCTGGAAAGCCCGCGCCGAAGCCGCCGAGCAGCGCGAGAAGGGGTTGAGGGAGGACGCCGAAAGATGGCGGGCGCTCATAGGTTGCGCCAGGGTGCGCGTTCTTGGCAGCGCAGGGATCGTGACCGCCAACGATCAAGGCTACGCGCACATTGGCTTAGAAATCTGGACGCACCATACAGCGAGCAGCGAGCCGGAAGCAATCGAATGGCTAACCAAGTTCGCGGACAAGGCCAAAGCCGCCCTCGCTGCGGCATCGAAGATTCCGTGAAGTTAAAGAGGTTTTACATGGTTACACGGGTGGTTAAAGAGACCGCTTGCGTCGAAGCGACCAGCGCAGCAGAAGCTTTGCTAATCATTAACAACGGCGAAGGTTCGTCCTGGGATGTGGAAGTCGTGAGTGAGAAGGCTAAACGCGCTGTGGCGAAAGGAGGGGAGTGATGAAAGTAGACCAACCTAAATTTGACGACAACTGCACTGTTAGGTGTTGTGAATGTCCCTTTGCTGACGCAGACGGCTTTTGTGAGCCTAACACAGCACTTTATCGGCTCTGTATCGATTGGGGTAGATTGCACAAACCCACTTGTCCTACGGTAGAGAACTATGTCGAAGCCTGTGAAGTAGCAGACGCGGCCATGCTCAAAGCAAGAGCGGCAGGAGGTGGGGAAAATGGACCCTAGATGCGAAGAACAACTGAGAGGGATGGCCGAGAAAGCAGATAACCCTGAGTTCACGATGTTAATGTGGCAATCTGCTAAACAGGCTCTGATTAAGATAGAAGCTCTCCGCGCCGAACTCACCCAGGCGCAGGAGAGGGTGAAGGAGTTGACACAGGGGACGGCGAACTATCTCGAAATAGCGACAGAAGAAGCTGAGAAGCGTGACACGCTTGAGCAAGAGCTCGACCAGCTCAAGAGGGAGAGGGATGGGGCGGTTGAAAGAGCCGATAGGGTCACGCAGGCGGCTTGGATCCGGACGGAAAGCTACGAGGCAATTCAGGAGATAGAAAACTCCTACCGCCAAGGCTTCGAGGCTTGCAGGGAGGCGGTACGGGCAGATGTTGGCAAACTACGAGACATCCTGACGTGGGAGCTAACAAATCTCATCAGTTCTCAACGCCGCGCCCAAGCCCAATCTGGACGCCAACAACTGTGCAAACTGGATGATAGAATCCGCGCTCTGACGGTGCCGGAACGCAAGGAGTTGTAGCCCCGTGCGACCCATCCACGCCGCCCTGGCGCAAGTCAGGTACGACATACAGCAATGCCACACGGGGGATCTGGCAGCCCACCCCCGTGTGGCATTGATACTGACCGAGCTTACCCGAAAGCGGGACCGGCTCTACCTGGCTCTGCGCCCCGGGACTAAACCCCGGCGTAAATACATTCAAGTACCGCGATGTTCTTAGGTCGCGTTTCATTGGCGGTGCGGACCTGAGTGGATGAATCAAACTCCGTGACAGGTACCCCGGATGAAGTATCACCAGCGGATGTAGCCGTGTCGGTACCCACCGAGAAAGCACCGTCTGCCACGTTGGTGTAGGCCGAATTGGCCGAGTTGATCGTGCCCGTGATCGGCTGCATGGCGTCCTCTTGGATGCTACCGAATGCTCGGTCAGGGTCGACCCCCGCCCCGTGGTCCCATGAGCGCATAAAGTAGCCTCTCGGGGGCAGATCGAAGGTTGTTGCACCGTCACCCACCCCCCATGTGGTCCCGATAGCGGCGAAGAGTGCCGAGTAGGTGGTCCGGCTGACTGTCTGCCCGAACTCCAGCCATTTTGCCGGCGGGGTCTGGAAAGCGAATGCGCGGATCTCTCCGACGATCACCGCCTCGCCGGGCTGCAGGGCGGTGTCGGCCTTTGCTCCCTGCGCCGCGCTGGCGAAGAGGGTTTGCATGGCGGTCAAGTACTGGCTCGCCACCGCCGTATCGGGTTCGCCCGTGGGTACCACGCTGGCTTCGGTGAGCAGAGCTTGGAGAAAACCGTAGATGTCGTTCGGCCAGGCTTTCTCCAGCGGCGTACCGTTCCGGCTAGTGGGCGTGTCGGAATTTTTAAAAGAGCCGTAAGGGTAGGCCGCATCGGCCGGTGTTGCGTTGCTGTATTCAACTGAGGGTTTGATCGCCATTTTGGAGGACTCCTATGTTACGAGTGGTATTATTGCGACCAACAAAAACGACGGTGTAGGAGCTTGCCCCCGCCGCCACGTTTGTCAGTTCAATGCCGGAGAAATCAGCGGCTACCGCGATGATGTTTGCCACGTCAGAAAGGTCGGTCATGTCGAGAGTGTCAGTGTTTTTGTCGAATATCCCGACAGCCCGGCGGTGGTTGGCAGATGCGCCACCACCGGACCTGCCAAGGTGCGGACTTGTGCTAGGATGAAGTCTATGCTCTGCGCGTACTCGCTCATGCATTACCCCGCCCGTGGTCAGTGTTGGCGAATATCCGGTACGTTTGCCCATAAGGCCTCCCGTTTTAAAGGCTGGAATGTGCAACAGTGACGTCAAATGTCGCAGCGGTCGTGGACAACATTATCTGAACCCCAGTGCTGCCAAATATCCGGATTGCGTAACTGCTGCCGCTGGCGACGATATCATATTTGTACGAAGTGCCAGCGGCGTCCACCACAGATAGAACCGGCGCAACAGAGGCACCGGCGCCCCCGCTAATGGTCCGTGGGCTGATGAGCATCGCGTCTCCGGACCTGGATGCAGCACAGGAGAAATTCCCGCCCCAGAGCTTTGTGGACGTGACAGCCCCACCACCGGCTGCGTTGGATATCCGGAATGTGGCTAGCTGAAAGTCGGTGCGCAGTGCCACAAATCCAGCGCCCGTAACATTGGGCGAGTTCCGATTGGCGTTAGCGGAAGGGTAAACTATGTTGCCAAAGTACTGATATGACACTGTGTTAGTGGTGCCGTTGGCGTAAATTCTCATCCCATATTCATCAGTAGTCGCAGCGGTGTTCATGTTGTAGAAAACATTGTTACGGACTGTCACAGGTTCAAGCCCTGGCACATTGCCTGAAGTTGAAGCCAGGGTGTTTATATAAACCGGCACGTTCCGAACTCTTACCACATTGTTTTCAAAAACTGTACCGGGCAACAAAGTAGCCGTATCTCCGTATGTCCCTGTCCCGGCAACGGCGGCGTCTATGGTGTCAATACGTAAAACCCTAGTGTTGGCAGCATAGGCCGAGCGAGAATAATCGTTTCCCCTAATAACTGCGCTTCCGCCCATGTCGATCTGTACCTGCTGGGTGGAATCAGTGGAGTGGACGTTTCCTGTGATAACGGCCTGCGCGAGATACTGGATATAGATATCCCTGTTGCCACCAAAGGAACCTTTAAATCTGTTGTTCTTTATCAGCACATTCTGAGAGTACTGGGTGATCAGTATGCCCGTTGAAGACCTGTCGCTTGTGAGCGTGACGCCCGTGACCTCCGCATCAGGAGAATAATTGTTGATTGCAATGCAGCGGTCAGCGCCAGAGCCAGAAATGTCGATGTATCCCCCGACAACTTTGCAGCTTTGGCTGTTTATGAGGTACACGCCATATCCGTCCATGACAATGTTTGGGTTCAGTATCTTGACGTTTTTAACCGCGTAAACAGGAACTGCTGTTGCGTTGCGGGTAATCGAAGTCGTGTCCACAAGTTGCGCGGCAAAATCGCTTGAGGTAGCGCCGTTGAGCCAGATGCCGCGGCACGTAGCATAACCTGACCTTCCATTTATAACCGGGTTTTCTATAGTGCCGTTTTCAGATCCTGCATAGACCACAATGCCGCCGTTGCTGACGTTCTTCATGTTGGGGTCTTTGATGAGAAAGTCTTTCATGGATGCAACAAGGATATAGTTGAGATTGTTAACGGTAGAAGGATCGGCTTGCTCAAAATAACCTCCGCTAGTCTTCAATCCGCTGTAAAGAGGGGTGTCGCTTTGTGTCCCAAAGGTGAAGAGATACCCGGCCCCGCCATTGATAAATTTGGCGCTACCAAAGTCAACATCTACGTTGTTTGCCGCCTTGGTTACGCCAGTATTCATCCGATAGGTTGTATTTGAGAAAATCCACTTCGTGCTACTGGCGGACATTTTTGCTATCGCACTGCTCATGTCCGTGGTGCCGGGTACCGTGTTTATACCAAACCACTCAGGCCGGGAAAGATTAAGCCCGGTGACAGCGCCAGTGCCGTTGAATATTTGAGCCAGTGGCCAACGTTCAATACTGCCTGCATAGCTGATGGTATACGTGGTGTGGTTAATCACAGCCCCATTCATCGGCATTAATTCGATGTTTGCAGGGACGGTAAGGTTAGCGGCCAGCGTCTGGTCTGTGCTGTATTGCAGCGTAGCAGGGGTGCTGCCAATAGCCGTAACAGCCGCAGCAAGAGAGGCGTAATTGCGAACATCCTTCCAGCCGTTCGCATACTCCGCGATAGCCGACACGCTGGCCGTGTAAGCCGTCGCACTGCCAGCCCGGCCGAGGGGCACCTTATCCGTCCCGAGCAGAGCGCCCGGCACTTGTGGCGTAGCACTTATCGTGGCAGCACTCGCCACCCCGAACATCAACACCCATGCTACAATAACCCGTAACAGCATCATTCAACCCTCCCTAAAACTGCCGTATTGTCGTCAAATTGAATTACCGAACCGTCATTGAACGCAAACAGCACCATGCCGTCATCGTCCACCAAGTCAACGCACAGCACGCACCAGGTGTGCATCGGCTTGTACCGAACTATCATGCTGATCAGTTCCGCCCGGCGGCTGGCCGGTACCAGAGCCCGCGCTACGGCGGTCATCTCCCCGCCCACCGCTCGGGTCGCCTCACCTCCGACAAAAAAAACCAGCCGACCGTCAGGCTGCGTGCCGTAGGCTATCGCCCGTTGCTCAAAGCTGGCCTGGTTGCCGCACACGGCCAACTCGAACCCGGTCACCGCGTCGATGTCGCCCGATGTGACCGCCCCGTAGTAACTGTGTTCGTAGGTGTCACCGTTGACCACCAACTCACCTGGTATCGTCGCCGGGTCCGTCAGTGGGCTGTTCTCATGCACGTACAGGTCAAACCCGGCGCCCCTCAACGCCCCCTGCAATGTAGCCGCCGAGCCGTCGCTGTTGGTGCCCGACTTAGCCACCGCGAGCCGGGCACGCCGGATGTCCTCGCCCAGGGTCAGGTCCGACAGAATGCCGTAATCCCGCTCCAGATCCTCCAGCACGGTGGTCATTGCCGGACTGCGGACCACCGCCAGGGCGGACAGCGTTTGACGCACCGCCTCGGCGTTACCCGCCATGCCCTCCAGCAACAGGTCCAGCCCTTCTCCGTCAGCGGGTGACCACATGCTGCCAGGGGGTAGGAGGGCGTCAAGTACCCTACGCATAGACCACGCTCGCAAGCTTCACCAGTTCGCCCGGCTCGATGCGGTAGTTGGTCAGGTATGGCGTCGTGGTCAGCTTGAAGCGTACCCGCGTAGCAGAGGCGCCGACCGCCGCGAGGACATCCTGCACCACACGGGCAACGGTCAGGTCGGTGATCAGGTCGTTGCGGTCCTGCACCAGATCCACGCCCTCGACGTAGGGCGACAGGGCGGCGAAGTACAGACCAAGGGCCGTCTCGATGTCGGATTTAAGCGACTCAGCACCGGTGAACCCCGTGATCTCCACCGTGGCTGCCGAGCGGGTCACCGACTCTACCCATAGGTTGCTGTCCGTCAGCCCGAGCGCATGGGGAGCTACCCCCACGACCGCCCGCACCTCGTCCAGTAGCGCCTGGGGCGCGATGCCGTCAGGGTCCACATCGGGGTCCGCCTCAATGTACACCGTCCGGTCGCCCGGGAAGCTCACCTGACCAAGCAGATGCGGCTTGCCGGCGTAAGGAAACGCCCTCAACACCCCGACGACCGACTCGGCCCAGGTCTTGTAGTCGGTGCTATTGCTGCCCCCGGTGACCGCCCGTTGGGCGAACAGTACCCGCGCCCGGTACGCCGAATCGGTTTCTCGGTTGGCCCCGGTGTTGGTCAGGGCGGTCACAGTGGCTTGGCCTGTCGCACCGGCTACAGGGCTGATGATATTCAGCACATCGCCTACCTGCAGGTTGCCCACCGTGCCAACTTCCTCGGCGGTCAGGCTGAGAGTCGCCACCCCCGCAACCGCCGTAACGCTGGCGCTCATGTAGTAGCGCACACCGTTGGCTGCACCGATGAACCCCGTGGTCGATGGTATCAGCGTGTCGGTGGTGGCTGGCAGGGTGGCGGTCAGCACTGCGGCCTCAGAGGGCTTGCGGACGACGCCCACCTCCGCGCCGAGTAGGTCCAGGTTATCCCCCGTGGCGGTCATGGCGAGGTTCTGTTTGGCCCGCTCGACAGCGTACTTGCTGAGGGCAGTACCGGTCAGCGCCTCAAGGACTGCCATCACACGGAGAAAAGCCTGGTCGGCAACGGGGGAGGTTTGCCCCAGGGCGGACTCCAGCCGTGCGAGGTTCTGATCCGCCAGTTCCTGAGTGGTCAGAATGTTCATGCGATGCCTGCCTGGTAGCTCCAGTTTCCGCCGCGGCGGGTGAGGGAAAGGGCTCTGCCGTAGGGCAAAGTGATGGTGATGAGTAAGTGGCTGCTGGACGGGTTGCTGACCACCGCCGTGGCGCCGGGTATGGCTCGCTCGGCTGCGTTGCGAATGTCGTTCAGCGCCTTGCGGGTGATGGGCTGGTTGCACGCCTGCTCGAAATCCGAGCCGATTGCGGTTTTAATGAATCCATTACCACACCAGCCCGGGGAAGTAAAGAGCGAAATGAGGGCGGCATTTTCTAGCCCATCGTCCAGTAACGGCTGGCCCCCCGTGAATTGCAGCGCGGACCCGTTGGCGGTCAGTATCATGCGAGGATCGCTCATGGCGTCGGTACCCCCGTGCTTGCCGGGCCGCTGGTAACGCCCGGGTGAGTGTGCAGTTCAAGGCTGACCGTACCAGCCGTGACATCCCCTGTGGCCGCCAGTGCGCCGTCCACCGCCACATCGCAGTTGAACATGACTCCCTGACCATCGAAGGTGAAAACCCCCTCGGGGCTCATAGTGAAGCTGGCCGCCCCATTGCTGACCTTCACCTCGCCGGTCGGCTCCAGGCGGATCTCAGCCATCACCTCGCCCTCTGTGCTGGAGTACAGCCGCTTGCCGCCAGGGGTCATCACAGGGGCAATTGTGTCAGTCGAGGCTACCGCTACTTTCAACGACTCACCAAGTGCCAGCACGGCGACCTGTGAGCCGTCAGGAGGGTTATTTTCTTCCCCGCTCTGCCCGATCAGTTGGACGGTCTGCACGTCCCGCTCGTCGGTAATCATCACCTGGAGCAGTCGGACTTCCGTGTTGCCCGCCTGGGCGGTCCGCCGGCCTATGACCAGCCCTGCGCTTATTTCCATATCAGGCTCCCCAGGTACATCACCAGCTTGCCGGTCAGGCCAATAATGATCAGCGCCACACCGCCCGTCATCGTGACGGTGGTCTTACGCACCTTTACCGTTATTTCCATACGTCACCTATATCCTTGCCGCTGTATGCCTGCGGGGGTACCAGACTGAGGACCGCATCGCGCTGGCCGTCCAGGTTGAACTCCACCGCTCGTATCATGAAGTCGAATCCCTGCGGCACCCCGAGGGTAGGACTTATCACCGTCACTTTGGTGTTCGGTCGCCAGGGCTTGCCGTCCGGCGCGATCCACCCGCTGACGGGGAACTCCTGGGTCAGCGCCTCGATGAACTGCTTGTTCTTACGCCACTTGGCGGCGGTCTTGATGTTGCCCGGCGTGGTATCATCAGCGTGAAAAGTCATCCACCGGCTGCGCGGTACGCTATCGTCCGACTCGATGACCACAGAGGGGCCAACGCTGCCCGTCTTACCGTAGTTCGGATCTCGCCAGTTGAGCGACGCGCCAGCCTTGGCACCCTTGGTGATGCACCGGTACTGGTTGTAGCGCAGCCTGCCGTCGTAGCTCGCTTTCCAGCCGACCGCGAATGGTTCGCCCTCCTGCAGCACCCCGACCGGCTTGCTGTCCACGGCGGCGCGCAAAAAGAGCATGTCGCCCTGTGGGGTGCTGCTGACCAAGATGCCCCGTTGTGCCGCCAGCTTGGCGAGGAACCCGAATATGCTGTCACCCTCGCTGGCCGTCACCTTATCGAACGCAGAACCCACAGGGCATTCCCACACACCCTTGATGCCGAGCGGGGGAAGCAGCGCGTCGGCAAGCTGCTTGAGCGTCACGCCATTGAACTCATAGGGCGGCTGCATGTGACTGTCGATGGCGTCGGCGGTGAAGGAGTATCCGTGCAGCCCCTTGGTCATACCCTCCGTGGTCATCTCGGGCTCGACGGTGTAGAGGCATCCGCCCACGATCAATTCGTTGCCGATGTAGGCGGCAGCGCGCGGGTAACCGTAAGGCCGGGTGGCTCGATCCAGTTCAGGGATCTCCCCGGGCGTCCAGGCGATGCGGCCGGACCAGCCATCAGCGCCGGTATCCATCGTGCGGATGATGCGGGCCGACAGCATGGGCACTTCCAGTCCGTCTATGACCACAGTGAGGTCGTCCGGCTGTTTGCCGGTCAGCCGGTCAGCCGGACGGACCCCGGGAATGATGATCGCCTTACCTGCTTTGATCTTGCCGCTGGCTGGTAGCCCGGGGTTGGCGCTCCACAAGAGGTTCGCTTTGCTCGGGTCACCGTATGCCTCGGTGGCGACAAGAACTATCTCGCCGTCATCGTCGGACCGCCTGTAGACGGTGCCCGGCGTGGCCTTACCGCCACCACGGGGGCTCACAGGTACACCACCACTTCGCGGCCGGCGGGCAGCAGCAAGATGTCATACCCTTTGAGGTTGTTGGCGGCAATGAACTCATCCATGTCCACCCCCTCGGTGATCGCTATCTCGATGGGCGCACGGTCGCGCTCCAGGGTGAAGCGGCGGGCGGCGGCCAGGTCGAAGGACCGGCGCAGTAGCACGGCGACAGCCTGGTGGATCATCGCACAGGTGCTGGCGTAAGACTCGGATTGGCTGAAATAGCGGTCCGCCATCTGCGTCTCGGTGTATGCTGCCTGCCCTGCATCCAGCGCGGTAGTGACGGTCGAGAGCGCATCTATGAGGGTCTGCATGGTGGCAAACGCCGTGTCACGGTCGGTGAGCCCCGTGCTGTCAGGGTCGTTCACTGCATCGACCATTGCGACCAGACAGGCGGTAGCGGCCAGCTCGCGGGTGGCGAGCGTAGCGCGGCTCGGGCGCTTGGTGTCCTTGGGGAGCAAAGCGGTCAGCAGACCACCATAGAAGTTCAACCGGCTGGTCAGGTCTTTCTCTGCCATCCCTGGGGTGGTCACAAAGGCTTGCATCTGGCCGCCGAGCGATACAATGTCCAGCGTGGCGGATTGCAACGCATCGGTGATGCCGCGGTGTTCGCTGTCGGACTGCGCGTTGATCTCGGCCAGCTTCTGCTTCATCGGCGCCAGGGTGGCGCGTACCGTATCGGCTACCCGCTGGAACACGGATTTCAGTTCGACCGGATTCTCCACGCTGGTCGAGCTGGGAACCTGTCGGGAGTAGTATTTAGCCAACGTCTCGAAGGAGTCCAGTTGGTCCGACAGCGCCTGTTCGGTCGGTACGCGCAACCGGGCCGAGGGGAGCGGTAGGCGCTCGATGCCCTCGATCCATTCGGACTTCATGCGCGTTACGTTGGCTGAGTCGATGGGTTGACATTCTTCGGTGATGCTGATCAGGTTGAGGCGCAGCAGACCGCGCACGGGATGGTCTATGAGCCAGCTACCCCGCTCTTTGCAGGCGAGGTAAAACTGGTCGGCGGTCAGGTCGTGGTCCGGCCCCTCAAAGTAGAAATCCAGCGGATAGCGGTTGCCGGCGGTGCCGAGATCCTGCACGACTGACCCGTCCACCTTGGGGTAGTCGAAGATCCCCAGTTTCTTATCGAGGGTCCGATCATTCCCGCGCCAGTATGCGGAGAAGGACTGACCAGTGGGGCTGGTAAAATCTATGGTCGGCTTGAGCCGTTCACGCCATGTCACAGGTTGACTCCTAGCATGTGGACGCTGATACCGGGGGCACCGAACATTTTTTTGGTGGTCAGAGTAGAGCCGGCCGGAGCGTTCACGTCGAGGACACCGTGGTATCCGCTGGCACGGGCCGCCGCTTCTTGCGCGTTGGGGGCTTGGGCGCCGCGGCTCATGATGTTGCCCTCGCTGTCGGTCTGCAGCTTGGGTACGATCCCAAGACCCTGTGCCGCCTTACTGATGAAATTGTCTTTCCCCGTGAACAGCGAGTACCCTGCGGCACTGAATCCACCTATTGCGGTCAGTGAGAGCAATGCAGGAGCCATCGCGGTTAAAGGAGCAGCCATCGCCCACAGGGCCGTGGTCATGGCACCGACCGGACCAAGACCGGCGACCATCGCTGCGCCGATCTGCCACACCAGCGCAGCTGCTTTCAGGCCAGCAAACACCTTGAGTTGGACATTCCACGCCATCCACCCCAACGCCAACCAGGGGAGCGCGGGCAGGAACGGACTCATCACTGTCCACATGATTTTGAGCACCTGACCGGTGGCGCGCAGACCGTCCACCAAAGGCTTGACCTTGAAATTATTTATTCGCTGCGTCAGACCTTCCAGCCCTTTCTGACCGTCGCCGTTGAATGCCTCAAGCACCTGAAAGCCTTTTTCCAGGGCGGCGTTACCGAGCATGATCACCTTGGCGAACGTCGACATATTGCGGGCGGCGGAAACATCGTCAGTCACCCCCGTGGCGCTCTTTATCTTCAACCTGTTTTCCTCAATGGTTTTTAGCTCATCCATCAGCTTGAGGTTACCAGCAAGCCCATACATGCCGAAGATGCGGAATAGGATCTCAGAACGACGATCTTCGGGCAATTTCTTGAGCGCCCCACCGATCTCACCCAGGATCTGTGGTAGTTGCTTGATCTGTCCGGTTTTTTGGTCACTGATGAAAATGCCGTTTGCCGCAAACTCTTCGGTCATGCGGCCCGAGTAGATATTGCTGTAAGCACGCTTAATAGCAGTGGCCGCCTCGGTCCCTTTGATACCTGCGTTACTCAAGGCCACGGACATTGACAGCAGTAGTTCCGGCGTGGCCTTGAGGCGCATTGCTAGCGGCGCGGTCTGCTGGAGCGTTTCATATAGGTCGGTCAGACCGCCAGTAGCGAGCAGACCTGATTTAGTCAGCATGTCGTTCAATTTGATCTGATTTGCTATCTGTGTCTGATTATTGCTGCTTTTCATCCCGAATGATCCAAGGATGTCGGACGACATAGTAGTGGCGGGGATAAGGTCTTCGCCGGCTGCAGTAGCAAAATTCATCATCTTCTGCAGCATACCCATCGCTGCGCCGGACCTGTAACCAGCCTTGGCTAGTTCGTCCATTGACCCTGCCGCGTCCACAGCGGAATAACGAGTACCAAGGATTGACTGACGCACATCCTTGTTAAACTTGGACATGAACGCGCCATTGCGGGCTGCGGCGGGACCGAGATCATCAAAGCGAGCTACCGCTGCAATCATCGTGTCATCAAAATTCAGGAAATCCTTGGTTGTTTTATTCATGCCCTGACCAATAGCACCGATGCCGCCGCGGATCGCGTTGGCAGCAAGGATGCCTTTAACGATGGTCATGAACTTGTAACCTTCTTTGGTGGAGTTGCGGAATGCTGTGGAGGTGCGGTGACCGAACTGCTGAGAGGCACGGCCCGCCCGGTCGAAGGATCGGGCGGCCGTGTTGGAGAAACGACCCGCTGCACGCCCCATCTTGTCGAAAGAATCGGATACGTGGTCACGGGCCGTAAAGGTTGTGCGGACTGCGTAATCGGGCATTGTGCCTGGGGTCGTTGCGTCTAGCCGGACCGGACCGCCGCGACAGCATCGGCCTCGGTCTTGCTGATTAAGTTATGCCAGCGGGAGTAGTAGCGCAGATCAGAGTAGCACATGCCGGATGGGTCGATACCTCTGTAAAAAATATCGCCCATCCACTGATGCACTCTATCTACGCATTGGAAAAAACCGTACTCAGAACCTCGACCACTGCCAAATCCTTGGCGGGCAGTTTTTCGATGGCGGTGGACCCGCAGCTAGCCAGGGAACCCATGAGAGCGTACATCTTGGCGTACTGCTGGCCCTGCGGCACCTTGTCCATCACCAGCTTGTGCTTGGCACCGATCTCGGCGTACTGGAGGGTTTGACCGCTACCGAGATGCTGTGTCACGGTGCCATTCTCACCCACCTCGACCAGACCGCGCCGCACGTAGTCGGTAAGTTGGTCGAAGGTCTTTTCCAGACTTGCTTCCTGCAGATCGTTGCCGCCGGCAAGGCGATCAACGTCGATGTCGTAGTAGGTGAGCAGAGCCATGACCTGTTCTACGGCTGATTCTTCGGACAGAACGTACTGCTGCTCGGTGCGTTTGATCTGATACTTACTCACTATATCCTCCGTGGTGGGGTTAGCCCCCTCACCCATCCACCCCACCACAGGATAGACAGGATCAGGGGCTTGTGTGGCACCTTAGACAAGGAACTGCGACCAGGTATCCCGAGGGTGCATCGAAATGGTGGCTTTGTTCTCGGCGGTCTGACGACCCTCGAACTCGATCCAGCCGTTTGCGCGGTACACGTCACCGCTGGCATCCTCGTAGCTCATGGGGAAGTCGGTCAGCTTTTCAGCCAGCGACTTGAGCAGGGCGAACCCCGCGCCGTCACACACCAGCGTCAAGCCCTCGCGGGATTCGGAACGGGCTACCATCTTGCGAAGGTTGGCGCCGCTGGTGGGGATTGACGAGTTTTCGTGCGAGCTGCCAACCTCTTTGATGTCCGAGTCGGCAAATACATCGAAGGTAACACCGTCCAGCGTGACCTTCCTAAGAGTTCCGCTAATGCTCATTGATTCCTACCTCCTTAGTTGGTCAGCACTGCCTGGCTGATGTCAAACTGCACTTCGGTGTCGAGGATGCCACCCTCACCGGAAAGGATCACCGGCATGATGCCGTCGAACCCGGTGCTGCCGGCGCGAACCGCTACCGCCAGGTTTTTGATGGTGTAGTCAGCCTCGTAGACCCACGCCTTGTTTTCAAAGCCGCGAGCGAGCGCCACGTAGTCGTCCACCACGGAGCCGGTGTCACGCGCCTTGATGCGGTCGGTCATGTTGCCGACCCGGGCGGTGTTCCCCACGACGCTGATGCCCTGCCATTTCTCCTGCTCGAAGTTGTGGCGGATGCTGTTGAGCATGTTCTGGACGATGGCGATGTTACGCATGGACCGGTAGCCGTTGTTCTCGACCGGTACGCTGTCGGGGCGGTAGAAGCTGACCACGTTCTGCAGGTAGACCACGCCGTTCCGCACGCGGGTCGGGCTGATGCCGGACTTCACGGCGGTGTCCCGGTTGTCATAGTCGCTGGTCCAGCGGTCGGCCTTGGCACCCGGGCGGATGCCGATCAGCGGTACGTCAATGTAGTTCTGTGCGACCCTCTGCTGCGCGATGCGCGCCATGTGGCCGATTGCCTGGGCGGCGATCTCGGCGGGGTGGCTCTGACTGCCCGGCACCGCTTCTACACCATTGGCGCGGTCCAGTTTGCGGCCATCCGACAGGGTCACCAGATCCGCGAGCCCCTGGCTGCCTGCCGCCGTGTCGCCGGTCAGCGCACGGAAAGGACGGGCTACCGTCTTGCCGTAGAGCGCGAGGAAGTCATTGCCCGCGCCCACGTAGTCCGAAATCGCGTTGAGGGTGGTTGCATCCTGACCGTACCCGTGTACAATGTCGGTGAACCATGCTTCGTTGGCGTCATCGCCGGTACCGAGAGCCGCCAGTGCATCAGCTACGGTGGGGATACCCGCACCGGCCGCCATGTCGGTGACTGCGCCGGTCACGCCGGCTGGGAGAGCATCACCCGCTTCCAGGTTGAAGGAGAGGTCAATCGAGTTACCCCACGGACCCTTGGACTTGGCGGTGAAATTCACCTGCCCGGTGGTCACTCCATCTACCGCCGCGTTGATAGGAAGCTCCTTGCGGGCAGTTATGGCAGCCACAACTGCGGTGGCGATCTGTGCGGCGGTCATACCAGACGTGACGGTGACAGGTACAGCATACCCTGCAATGTAGAGCGGCAGGGTGCCCGACGCAGTTGCCGTGGACCCGGTGAAGTCAATATCGCCGGCAGCGGCGACCGCCCCTCCTGCCTCGGCCTGGGGCAAAACGTAGACAGGGACACCGGCACCGCCGATAAACGCCTGGAGAGCGAGTCGGTGAGCCATCGAGCCGAAACCGAACCTGTTACCTGCGTCCTCGGGACTCAGCACCTGAACGGGTACCAGAGGCACCACATCGGTCTTGGCAGGGTCGTAGGTGGCGAGCGCAAGGATCTTGCGGGCCAGGTTGGTCACGCTGGTTGCGAACTGCGTGTTGCGGACGGCCACCCCGATTCCTGCGGCCAGAGATGTGGCATTAAGAGTCATTTACTCACCCTCCTTGAGTTTGCGCGGATTGTACATATTAATGAGCGACAAGTCAACTATAAAGCGAACGGGTCGTAAACCTGCAATACAGCGGTTTCACCCCTGCCGGACCAACTCGGCAAGTTGGGCTGCGCCTGTAGCAAGTATCTCCCGGGTACGTTCAGATCATTAGCCTGTGTGAAGTAAGTCAGCGCCGCGCCATTGCGTTCTGCCGGCCAGGTCGCCTCAGTACCATCCGGCTTGCGGACGGCAATGGTCGGGTTGACCGCCGTGCTGATGTCGCTGACGCAGAACAACACGATCTCAGTCCCAGTATCCCCTACATACACTTTTCCCATTAACGCACCCCCAGGTCGCTGATCCGCTCCACCTTACGGGTAATCTGTGAGATAAGATTTGCCTGTAAGGTGATGGGAGACAGCAAAGCGATAATTTCATGTGGTCCCGTTTCAAGTAACGCAATCAACATGTCAGTGACGGTGACTTGAGCGGTAGCCGTAGCCGTCACTGATTCCAAGTACTGAGCAACGGCTGTCACCCCGGCACCGGAATCAGCGACAGTAATTACACCATTGACCATCATTTGTACATCATTAACCGTCGCCAGGGCGGCGGTAGCTGTCAGCAGACTTTCCGCCACTCCAGCTAGCTGAACGTCGGTGGCCTGCGTGGTGGCCTGCGTGGTGGTGGTGACCGCCTCGATCTGCGCCATCACATCGGCAACGGTCGGAACCGCCTGGATGATGGTGATCAACGATTCGATCCGAGCCACTATGTCCTGCAAAGAGGCCGAGACATCAGCATAGCTGGTCACATCGTCGGCCCCGGTGTCCGCCGTGCCGTAGGCGATAATGCCCCCGTCTCCGGTGAGCATGGACACAGAGGGCTGCGCGGTGAAGATGAACGGTTGCACCACCTTGTCGGCCAAGGTGAGGATGTCGGTGACGGTGGGGAATGCGGTTATCTGCGCCAGGAGCGATTCAACCTGGGACTGCGTGGTACTGGCGGTGGTAACCGATTGCGCAGCGGTGAAGACGCTTTCCAGCATCTGCTGCGTGCTGGATGCTGACACTCCTGCAGAGATGATAGCCGTTGCGGCCTCACGGAAGGTAGCGACGGTCGAGGCGCTGGCAAAGCTTGTTGCTGCTGCGGTCACATCGTCGGCGGTAGGATCAGCAGTCCCGTAGGCGATCACGCCCCCGTCGTCTGTAGGAGCTTGTACGGTTGGATGCGTTGAAAAATAGAGCGGCGGCAACGGCTCGAAAGTGACTGCCGCCTGTTTCAAAATGGGGGGGCCTGTAAGCCCTGAGCTATCAGGCCACAGTTTTGCTGTACCGCTCGCCGCATACCCCTGTACGTCAAAATAGATTCCGCTTGCGACTACAGACGAAGCACTAACGGATAGTTGGACCGATGCCGATTGAGAGAAAACGACAGGGTTTGACGCCCCTCCTAATTGGCTGCTTGGAACCAAGGAGCCGTCGGATTTGCGTATGGCAACCGTCAAAGTGTTCCCGGCACCTTGACGCAAGCCCGCTATCAGTTCAATCTTCGAATACTTAAAGCCTGGCGCCGGGGCTATAACTTGGGACTGCATGTTGAAGCTACCCGCAGGGTATGGGGTGGACGCAGTGCCCTGTATCCATGAATTGGTCGCGCCGTTGGACGGAACTAAAGTCAAGCCGCCCGCCATCGTCAAGTAGTGCTGAACGCCAGCGTCTACGCTTAAATTGTTGTATTCGATGCCCCACTCATAACTGGTGTTGGTATGGGTGGGGAAATACCAGTACATGTCGGCGACATCATGAAATTGCCATACTTCACTGCCTGTTACTTCAATTTGGCCGAATAATGCCGTACCTGATGCCCCTTCTTGGTTTATCTGGAGCGTCGGGTTAACCACCGGCTTAAAAATGAGCGTACCGAGCGTGGACCACGCTGCGGTGTCGGTGAGATCCAGGTTCCGTGCCTTAAAAACAAAAGTCTCATTACCATCGAACTCCATCTGCAGTTCGACAGCCTGACCGTTCGCAGCAGTGAAAGTGCCTGGATAGGTGTACGCGGCATTGCAGTAAAACCCTACAGAACCGCTGCTGCTGATGCTGAATCCGCAGTATTCCGCCTCCCCTGCATACAAGGAAAACCCCGCCCAGTTGCTACCGTTACGGATGAACCGGATACGGGCGGTTATCGACTCGCTGCGGTCCCATCGCTTTTGAGGACTGCCACCATAAGGTCCGGTGTAGTAGTTGCCGCCGAGCGTCGCGCTGTAGTGCAGGTTGGACTGCACGAACGGAGTATTGAGCCCATACCCTGACCACGCCGAAGGGTTTGCCCAAGTCTCGACCCATTTTTTTACTGTGGGGTTGATCTCTGTCATAGGAATTTCACATCATCTACGGAGTAGTCGAAGAAGCTGCCACCCGTCTGATTTGTGAGCGATTGGGCCACAAATCCTAGATCGGTCCCAAGTGTGGCCGTAAAACTTACGGGGGCTATGAGCTGAATCCCATTTCGCAAAACTCTTACTTGACTTGATGACGTTATTTCCATCCTGTATATCGTCCCAGCAGGATCATCTGTGACAACAATGGACCCCAATGATGTTCCGTTACCCGATGCATCGACGCTTGATAAATCCATAGTTCTGCTTGATGCAAAAGAGTTGATGTTGAAATAGATGATATTTTTTTGAGGACGACCTGATGCGGATGGGTTGTGATCCGCCACATTGAAAAGCATGAACACCAGCAAACTAGCATTTGAAGTGAGCGGTTTTTGCACCGTTTGCTTGAATTCAACATATCGACCTACAGCCATCGGTAATGTTGTCTTTGCTTTGTACACCTGTCTTACAAGAGATGCGTTCGCACTGCTCAAGTGAGTTGCGAGAGCACTATTTTGGATATTGAAGTACGACCCGCCAGCTAAACTGCCCTCAGTTGTCAACGTGTTCCAGTACGTGCTGCTCAACGGATCTCCATTCGCTCCGGTGAAGCTGTCGGTGAACCCAGTATAAGGCACGCCTGTTTTAACCTCACTCAGCGCAGATTCTCCAACAGCATTGACCGCTGTAGCAGCGTACTTGTAGGTGACACCATTTGTCCGACCTGAGTGAACGTATGGCGAGGTAGCCCCGGTGATCTTGGTGCTGGAGAGTGTTGGGGTAGACCCGTCGCTGGTCCAATAAATGTTGTAGCTGGTTGCACCGGATACCGCCCCCCATGTTACGGTATTCTGACCGTCGCCCGCAGTCACTGAGGTAGCGGGCGCGGCGGGAGCTGCTGCAGCGGGCGTGTAGGTATCCGATACCGTAGCCGCCGCGCTGATCGCCGCAACAACCTGTTCTAGCATGGTCTGCACATCGGTCACGGTGGCTACTACCTCGCCTGCTGCGGTCACCGTCTCAGCAAATCCGGTCACCACACTGCCTGCCTCGGTGGCAGACGACAGCAGCGCCTCGTTCATCACCTGGGCGTCGGCGGCGCTCACGGTGACGCCTGCAGCGGCAAGGAGGGTGTCGCGGCGGGTGATCAGTTCGGCCACGGTGACTTCGGCAGCGGCAAAAGTCTGCACCGGCTCGGAGATTCCCGGAGTGCCTACCTGCATGATGGTTTCGTTGGAGACGATCGGTGTTGTGTCGCCGGTCAGCGGAACCATGCGGAGCTTAACGGCGTAGGTCCCGGTGGAGAGCCCGGCAACGGTGAGGCTCTTGTCCGGTCCCGGCGTCTCGTCGGTCTTGCCAGGCAACCAGGGACCACCGTTGACGTTATATTCGAGGTTGTAGTGACGTGCTGGCATGGACTCTCCTTAGCGAAGCTCGTAACTGTACGAAATGGTCAGGCTGCTTCCATCCGCAAAATAAGTCGTCACAGGTGCTGGCAATGACTGATGACATCCCGCGCACTGGAAGTTAGTGGCCTTCTGCTTTCGCTCGCTCTCTAGCCATGATCTTTGCAGCGGCACACCTATGATGGTTGCAAGCGATATTGCGACAGACAGCAGTGAAAAGATAATTGTCAGATTGTTTTTCATCTGTTACCCCCTCCAGTAAGTTGGACAGCGGAGGGGCCTAGACGGACTAGGCCCGACCATTTTGCAGCTTACTGTAGACGGATCTTGTAGGTAATCTGGAGCGAGTCACCCGCAGCCAGGGTACGGGTAGCGGCCAGGGCGGCGTAGGCTACCAGCTTCCCGGTGTTGTCGCTGGAGGTGGCGAGCGCGGCGTAGGTCACGGGGCCGACGGTGCCGGTGGCGGTGATGGTGACGGTCTTGCTGGTGATCTCGTAGTGCGATGAAACGAGCTGCGGCACCAGGGGCCAGCCGGTCGAGTCGCGGGTGATACCCTGGGACGCGGGGGCGTAACCGTTGGCGGTGGTCGGCTCACTTGCCGACAGTGTGGTAAGGGTGGAAGTCAGGCCCGGCGTGGTGTTGTAGAGGCGTAGGTAGTACCCGGTCGGCGGGGTGTTGCCGCGGAACATCACGTCTTCGATCAGGTACTCACCCTCGTTGGCAAGGGCGTTCGGAACATCATGCTCTTCCCAGATCACGTCGCCGTGGGAGTTGCGGGCCACCAGGTCGAAGTAGCCGTGCTCCTGGATCTGTGCCGCGACCTTGACCGGAGTGTCAGCCTGCCTAAGAGTGTCGAGCGCGACGGCGGCTGCGGCGGGATTCTGGATCGAGGCGGTGACAGCCTCCTTGTGGACGGTCGAGCAGGCCGTAAGACAGACCAGCACGGTGAGCAGGACAAGCGAGTACAATTTTTTCATTTCACAACTCCTTTTTATGGTGTGGTTACTCCAGTTTTTTCTACGTTATCGCCCACCAGGTCCAGCACGGTGGACACGCCGCCTACCGCGGGTTTGCTGACCTCGCCGCCTACCGGCTCGACGGTTTGACAGCTAAATTGGACGGTACCATTGAGCAGCACCAATTCGCCCTGTGGCAGAGGATCTTCTTTGCTGATCGCGTCCACCCAACGATCTGACACCAGACCTACCCGCAGCCCCAGGTCGGCGTTACGCGGATCCATGAGAATGTTGCGGACCGCTGCCGCAGTGTCGTCCCAAAGGTCGTCCGCTATGCTGCTGGCATCCCGGGCCGCAGCCAGCGCCGCAGCTTTTTGGGTGGGGAGCGCGTCTGCCATGTTAATGGCGGCGAGGTTACATTTTGCCGCGGCGCTGGCGGTCACGCCGATGGCGTAGATCATCGCGTGCTGCACATCGCCGTACTGAGCACCCCGGCTCTTGGGAAAGTTACCCTGAGAGAAGAAAACCTGCACCGTAGGCCGGTCTTTCGACTCACGGGCGTCCTGTCCCTGCCCCTGATAGCCGACGACCGTAAAACGACCCTCTGCGGCGGCTCCGAGGGTATCCACGATGGCTTTTTTGACTATCTGGAAATTCATTCAGTCTGCTCCACTGCCTGCAGGTAGAGGCGGATGAAACCAAGGGACTCACCACCCTCGGGCGGGCGGGTCGGGGAGATGACATACTGCCCGTCAGACAGCGTCACAAGCCACGTTTCACCAGCAACCGGTATGCGTGGTAGGCTGGACCGGCGCAAGGACACAATGGGATTGCGGCAGACCGTCCGCTCGCCGTTCTCGGGGTTCATCCGCACCAGATCGTAGAGCACCTGACCTTTCAGGTCGGTGTACTCTGCTCCGTCAGGTGCAACAAGGGCGACTGGCGTTGACCAGTCGCCCTCAAGAGTTACCGCGAGATCCTGCTCTGCGAGGTCGCGGAGATTCACGCCGGCTGTTCGGTGATGGTCTTACCGCCCTTGGGTGCAGGGGCAGGCGCCGCTACCGGCTCGGACTTGACGGTACACTGACCGCCCACGTAGACGCGAGTTGCCATTTTTACTTGCCCTCCTTGACCTTGGGACCAGCGGTGTTCATGGCTGCGTTGGTCATCTCAGTGATGGTTTTCTGCGCCTGGACCAGTTGGGTCGCCAAGTCATCGTTCTCGGCGGTGAGGGCTACCACACGGGCCTGCTCGGCGGCTACCTGCGCCGACAACTCCCCTATCTGCGCCAATGCGTCGTCCAGGCGGTTGTCCGGTGCAGCCGGTGCAGCGGCGACAATCTCGCCCACCTTGCCCTTGCGTGTCAGCGCAGTGAGGGTATCCTCGTCCACGCCTTTAGGCATCTCTTCACCTACCTTGTAGTCTTTACCGCCGAAGGAATACACCCCCGGTCCGAGCCATTTAGCCATATCGTCCTCCATTTTATGTGGTGAGGCTTACACCCAAAAAGCCCCCCTGCTCTTGACAGGGGGGCCGGTTCTGATACGCTTTTAACCGTTACGGCTCGGTGTCGAGGACCACGAATGCGTCGGTCTGCGTGGTAGCGAAGATCGGCGCGCACTGAGTCTCGATGCTGACGCGCTTCCAGTCGCTGCTGACGAACGCCTGGCAGTAGAACGCCTGCGCCGGAATGCCCTGGTCGGTGCCGCCTTTGACATTGGGGGGCATCATCGGTGCGCTCGGGTCGAAGCCGAACAGTTCGCGGTAGAGCTGTGCGCGCTGCGGCAGCATGGGCAGACCCTCGTTTGGGCCGAAGTAGCGGTCACACCTGGCTGCGCTGGAGGTGAGCAGCACCTTGTCGGCGGCGATATAAGGGGTTGCGGTGCCGTTGGTCGCGGTGTAGTATTCCGGGTAGGTGAACAGGTAAAGCTGGTAACCCTGCGGGGTGCGAAGCTCGCCCTGATAGACCATGCCGCCCGCGACGAAGCGTGCAAACTTGGCCGGCATGACCGACCCGTTGCCCAGGCTGATGTAGGTGTACCGGCGGTTGTCCGCCAGTTTCTGCACCGTTGCATCCCTGATGAAGCTGGACATTGCGCCGGAACCGAATACCCCCATATCGAAGGTGATGTGACCGTTCTGCCTGCCCTTGGCATTACCGCCGTCGATGTCGCCCAGGATGTCCGCCGAGCCGCCCGCCCAGGAGGTACCGCACTGGATGGTGTGCGCGGAGTTCCTGCGGAAGTCGTACTGGAGGTCGGTGTTGCTGGTACCGAGAATGGCATCCTGCTTGCCGGTCATGATGGACTGCCACGCCAGCACTTCACCCAGGCGCATGATGCGGCGGATGTTCTCGTTGTGGATGCGGGCCGCATGGTGACGGAAACGCTGCATCTGAGTGATGCCCGAGTTGACGGATGCCTCGCCGGCCACGCGGGTGGTCAGGTTTTCAGCGGTGATGTCACCAGTCTCGATAGCGAGCGGGAACTTACGGGAAAACGAGGTAAACTGCTCGGTCCTGGCATTCTTCTGGAGCGACCCGAGCGACTTGCTGAAAGTGCCGCGGGGAACCAGTGCAGCTACCCTCTCGTCGCCGCGGATGATGTCGATGTCCACGGTGTTGGCGTCGGGCATGTAGATGGTGCGGGAACCGCCTGCGGTGTTCCCAAAGAAGCTCAAGCCTGCGGTGGGCACGCCGATGATCTGTTGCTCATCGTACATGCCGGCGGCAAACCGGCTGAAAAGATCCTGCGGTAACGGAGTACTCATTTTACCTCACCTCCTAGTTTTCGAGTTTGTTGATGTCAGTGGTAGCTTCCACGAAGATGCCGATTCTTGCCAGGTCATCCTCGATGCGACGGACGTTGACCGCGCCGTTGTCGGCACCAGCCGGATCGTCCGAGCAGACGCTGTTGATGGTCAGGCTGTTTTCCAGCACCAGCAGCGAACTGTCGACCGAGCAGCCGTCATACCCGCCTACCACGATGGGGCAGTTTGCTACGTCACCTGCCACGATGGTGGCTGCTGCGATGTCCTCGCCGATATAGATGCCGCGAGCCGCATTGGAGCCGTCCAGTGCGGCCACATCGGTGAGCGGAACCCACTTCCTCGATGCTGCGACCTGGGCCATGACGGTACCGAATTTGAGCGCAGCGGCGCGGGCGCCGTCGGTCAGGATGGTTTCGGCATCCTTGATGATGGTGGAGCCCCCGGTGAAAAAGGGGAAATTGGTGAAATCAGTTCTTCCCTGTACGGCCATTGTTAGTTACCCCCTTTGGCGAGAGCGATGGCGGCCTGCAGGTCGTCCTCGCTGGCTACCGGCTGTGCCGGGTCGTACTGCGCCTGCTGCTGTGCCGGCGTAGCACCCTGCTGCTCGGTAGCGGTCTGCGCGGCGGTCTGAGCGTTCATCTGCTTCACGGCATCCACAGCGGCGACGGACGAGGTCAGTTCCACCTGGGACGCCTCACCCTTGAGCACCTTGAGGGCGGTCTGCCCGATGATCGGCGGGTACTCGGTACTCGCCATGATGGGAGCGACGGAGTTGATCACCGCCTGCAGCTCCTGTTTCCCCTCGGTACGGGCGGCATTAAGCGCCTGGTCGTACTCGGCCTTGGCCGCGGGGTTTGCATCCAGCAATTCTTTCAATGCCATCTGCACTTCCTCCTTTTTGGGTTTTCCCGCGGCCACTGCTGCGGGGGGTTGAATCGACGGCATGATTGCCATCGCTTGTGCGAAGTCTTTACGGGCCTCTGCCGGGTCAGCAGACCATTTGGCGTATGCCTCATGGTAGATCGCCTGTGCGGCGGCGAGGCAAGCCTCCTGATCGCCGTCATCCTCGGTTTCGATGATCTCATCCACAAACCCGTGGGTGAGCATTTCGTCACCGAAGAAAAACGTCTCCTTGTCCATCATTTCAGCGAGTTCATCCACCGACTTGCCGGTGCGCTTGGCGTACTGCTTGGCGAGCAGACCGGAGAGCCCTTTGGTAAACTGCCCGTAGGCGAGTATGTCGTTGTGGTCACCCCACACGCCGCCGCGGGCGTTGTGGATCATGTACACGGCGTTGTCGTGAGCCTTAACCTTATCGCAGGCCAGCGGAATGTAGCTCGCCATGCTCATGGCAAAGCCGGACAGGACCGCCGTGGTTTCCCCACCGTAGTTGCGAATCAGGTTGAAAATCTCCAAACCCTGAGAGATAAAACCGCCCGGGCTGGACACGTCAAACTCGACAGCTTCACCGTTGGCGGCCTGCAATTCCTCCCGCACACCCCTCGCAGTGGTATCCCATCCGATGATGCCGGTAATTGCTATTTTCTTCGCCAAGGCTACCCCCTTCATAAAAGTTATCCACAGGGTTAAAAGGCAAATTTGGAGCTTGGTTTTTCGCTAGTAATACCAGCTAATTACACCGCTCGACCTGTGGATAACCTGTGGATTCGTGTGGATAACTTTTTATTTATCCACAAAATGCTATTTCTAGGCTCGCGCGCACGGTACAACCGACTCATTAAAAAGTCAAGTCTTATTTCAGTAGCGGTATGGTATTGCCGCTTGCCGCCGGAGATGTCGTCACGGATTTGGGTTGCTCGATGGTCAGATTGTTATCGTTGCCCGATACCGTGACGTTGATGGTCGAGCATCCAGCTAGCGCGACGCCAAAAATTAACAGTAAAAGTTTTTTCATTTTTCAGTCTCCTGTATCGCCTGCTCCAACATCTCATCGCACGCATTGGACCAGTATTCGTATTCCGCATGGACCGCGCCGTACCAGGGGTCGTACAAACTGATTGAGTTTTGCAAATCACCCCACAACTTAGCCTGCTCACAGACGGCGATATGTATTTCTACGTCCATGTAGTCGTGGGCGGAACTATCGTGGGGGAAAGCAGCATGACGACGATCATCAGGATAATTTTCATTTTCGCAGCTCCCATAAGACCTTGACCGCCACCGTGTTGACCTTGGCGGGTGACTCTCCTACTTCATGCCGGACACTGGTACCTGCTTCAAGACCCACCGTTTTGGGGCAGGCAACTGACGTGCAGCCGGTCAACAGCAGACACCACACAGCTAACCACCGCACGCAGCGAGCCTCCTGATATAAACGTCGATACCATGATCCTTCACGTCGATACCGCCATCACGGTCGTGGAGGACTACCGCATCGCAGGTATGTTTGTAGAGTATCCTGGGGACCATTGTCACGGGGTCGTCGTCACAGACTATTCGAGTGTGCTCGATGGTGGGTGGCGGCGCTCCAAAACGGTAGTCATTTCTGAGGCACCCGAAGGTGGTCACGGGGAGGCGCAGCGCCCGGGCAAAATTCAGCGCAAGGCCGCCACCGAAAGAATGCCCGGTGACATGGACGTTATTGAGGGAGGCGCCGTACAGTTTTGCGATAACGTGGTCCCAAAGGACGTGTTCGGCCCGCGCTACACCGCCGTGCGAGAGGTATCCCGATCTACTGCGAAGCGGCACCACGAACAGATCACGCATGACGTTGCGCCAGTTAGCCGTGCCACGAAAGACAAGGGTGCTGCCGATCAAACCAAAACGCAGATCCCCGACAGTAGTAAATCGAGGGTCTGCGTCATTGTAGCTCGCCTTGCACAGAATCGCTTTTTGCAGCATCGGTCCGCTCCTTTTCAAGTCGATCACGTTTGGTCCGGCAGGCTACCGCTGGCACCTTAACGCACGCATTAAATTTTCCAGCATGTTCGCACGTTCCACCTATGAAGTTGCAGTGCCCTGGCATGACAGTATCTCCGTGATCCGGTTGTACCGTGCTTTACGGTCGTCCAAGCCCATCAGACCACCGTTGATCCTCACCGTGAGCGTTTTCATGTCGACGACATCAGCTAGAGCATTCAATTCTCGTGTTTTCCAGTACCAGCACGCCGACTCGACGGCGCCCTGTTTGGTCTTGAGGTAATCGAGTGTTTCGTCTAAGGTCTTGTTGATGCTGCGGGCAAAGTCGGACTGGTTACCCTTACCTGTGAGTTGGATCAGACCACGGCCACGGTGGCGGTAGCCGTCACCGGACTCTTCAGGACCATTGCCCATCCTGTTGGCGTAGGCGCGGTTACCGATCCGCTCGGGCTGGCGGGCGTACTTAGCCGCCACATCGGCGGGAAACCGTTTGGGCCAGGTGCGGGTCAGCGCCTCGGCCGAGTAATTAAGGTTTTCCACCAGCTTGGTAAACCCGATGCTCTCATGACCGCACTGCGCGAGGAATGCGGCGATACGCAGCTTGCTGTCGATGTGGTAGGTGGGCAGGACTGCGTTCAGCGCAGCGGCCCACTCAGTCGGCTCCTGTGCGGCCGGGAAACATTTATGGAACTGCTCGGCGCTGATCATTGCACCTGACACTTTTTACTGCAGCGCCGATGCTCTATGAAGCAGAGCATACAGGTGTAGACTTTCGGACCCTGGCGAAGTATCTGAATCAAGGTGTAAATTGCAGTGAGTATGTAGACCCAAATCTGCCACTCAATGCCAAAAAAGCTGGTCGCTGTGATAAGCGCCGGGGGTACTACTTTCACACTCTCGGTAACGACTTCACGCATCAAACACCCCCAATATTATTCATGATCATTCAAAAAAGACTCAAGGCGGTCCATCAGATCGTCCACCCGCGAACGCGCCTGCTGCTGACCGGCGGGGGCAGGGGCAGCCTCGGCTACAGCCGCCTGTGTCCACGGGGCGTTGACGAACCCCTTGTAGAGCGACTTATTCTTTTCGATGTTTGCCGATGCACTGGACCCGTTCAGATCCCTCGCCTCGCGTTCTAGGTTGCTGACCCCGATCTCGATGTTCTCGCGGCGGGCCTTTGCGGTCTTAGCCGGGTCGATGTCGGGCGGCGGTGTGCCGATCCAGTTTTTCTTGAGCCAGGCGGCGCGCAGGCGGGGGTCGGACCACCCTGGAGCGACGATACGTCCGGCGGCAATCTCGCCCGACAGCCACATTTCCACGCACGGGTCCAGATAGTCGCTCGCCATCTCGTTGCGCCAGATCTGGCAGACGCGCCAGAACAGCAGCAGGGTGGCGCGGGAGGCCGAATAGTTCTGGTTGAACTTCATCAGCACGACTTCCAGCGGAATGCTCAAGCTGGAGGACAGGTGGCTGGCAAACGCATCCACAAAGGTGTCGAACTTATCGCCCGGTGCCGAGTTGGGGAACGGTTTAAGGGTGGACCCTTTGGTGAGGTTGGCAACGACCATTGACCCCGGTGTGTTACTGGTCGCCTCGGGTATCCTTGACACCGCCGTGACGCCCGGGTACAATTGTTCAACTGGCTCGGATGGTGTCACCTGACTGACCGGCGGCGCGGCAGGGCCGGCTCCCTGACCGGTCAGGATGCCCTCGAACACGTTGACAGCATCCTCGTCCTCGGACGGCTCGATGAACGCCACGAAACCAGCTTGGTTGATCGCCTTTTTGATACTGGCCGCCGAGAAATCGGTGATGTTCTCGAACTCCTGAATTGCGTGCGCCAGGCGGGAGTATCCGCGGCCTTGACCGGCGTACTCGGGGCGGAACCCGTGCAGCATGAAGATCCTGCCGGACTTGTCGGTGGCGGGGATGGTCACAGGGGTGAAATTGCCCTCAGTGTCCCTCACCCAAATCTTGTAGCCCGTCTCTCTACCGTTGGCGTCCCGCTCGATGCCGTCCTTTCCGAGTTGGAAACCCCAACTGGAGGTGTAAGCATCGCCGCGCACCTGGTCGGGGTCAATGAACTCCCACTGCAGGGGATTCTGGAGCCCGGGGTCGTTACTGTAGAAGAACCGCACGAAGATGTCGTTATCGCGGTGCTGGAAAAGCTGGTAGAGGTTCTGTGACTGGTACCAGGTCAGGTTCCCTGCGCGGTGCTGTTTCTTGTCGCGCGCCCACAGGTCGAACCGCTCACCGACATCGTGCGCCCACTCGGCGGCACGCTCGGGAGTGATGCCTAGGATCTCGCAACAGGGGGTAAGTTCTAGGCGCAGACCGGTATCGGCCACGGTGTCTGCGAACCGCTCCACGATGGCACGGGCCTGCATGGAGTCGTTCATGGCAGCGCGGGCGTTCCGGCGCGCCTCGGTGTGGCTCACGTAGGTGGTGCGACCGCTGGCTGACAGACCGGCGGGCCACTTGCTGCCCCCGCGGTCGCGGATGGTGAAGGTCGATGCATCGTCATACGCCTGGGGCGCTGCGGGAGTGCCCGCCCAACCAGACATTTTGCCGGCGAACCAGGAAATGATGCTCATCGGCTGTGCCTCCGCAGGTTCATGTTGATCAGACCACGGCCATAGAGTCGATTGGTGAGCCTGTTGATTTGGGATTCGATCAGGGAAATTTCGCGGGAGAGTTCTTCGGGCGACCGCCTCTTGGTCATCTGTTTTCCCTCTCCACTATCAAAACTGTAGGTTTCCACCTCAGAATGAGAAAGCGCAGCCAGATACGCCGTGTTGGCGGCGTCTAGCTGCGCTTGTTTGGCTGCGATCTGTGCCGCAATCTGCGCTTTCTCTGTGGTGGACAGGTAGCTCATGGCGCGCAGGGTACAGTGCGCTCATGAGAAAGTCAAGAAATTAATTAAACATCTACCAGTTGATCTTCATGTCGATCTTGCGACCCTTCCATAACAGATAAAGGAAAAGTACCCCAAGTGCAATAAGGAACACAATCACGGTGCAACCAAAAACTTGCAGCAGAGTGATAACCTTTTCGGGTATCATTACCGTCACGACGCCTCCCTTGTAGCCGCCGCGGCACGCATGATCGCCGCCTTGCGCCTAGCCTGGCAGTCCTCTACCATCACCATGAACTTCATCATCAACCCGTTGTATCCAATACACCCGCATGTCGACATATCCCGCCACGTTTTACGCTCCATCACCACACCTCCTGACGAATTTTCCGTTGATGTGCGGTATCGTGCCGCACTGGTACGCCGCCCCCGACTGAGTCGACCCGCAGTACGGACAGACGGGCGGTATGGGTGTCTCTTCCGGCTCAATGCCGCTGATACACCGGTCCTTGACGTACTCGCTGATCGACATCTTGCGCCGGAATGCGCGCCGCCGGAACTCTTCCTTTTCATGGGTGGTCACCCTGATCTGGAGTTGCGAGTCGGCGGTATCATCCTTGCTGGTTCCTGACGGACGACCTGCCCCCTTTCTTGCACCGCCGCTAGGCACTGTTCACCTCCAATTTGTTGTGTTTACTCATATTTTCGGATGCGGTTATCACTTGAAGATTCCAAGGTACGTGCAACCCGCTTACGTTTTCACCCTGTAGCGGAACTATGTGATCTACATGGTACTGTACCCCCAAAGCATCGCTCAACATTTTTGAATAGAGATAAAAAGCCTCTATCTGAACTAAATGATCTTCCGTAAGCCATTTAGGGGTACGTTGTATCTTAGATAATTGATATTTACGGGTGTAGTGCAACATTTTATGAGAGTTTTTACTACGCCACTCACGATTAACTTCAAGTATCCTATCCTTATTTTCCTTGTATATTTTCTGATGACGTTCTTTTTCTTTATCCTTGTTTCTGGCGTACCACTCTTTTTGGGCTTTTAACTGCTTTTCTTTATTCTTAGCAGTCCACGCATCGCTGGCAGCTTTTCTTTTTATTTTACAACGCCTTGCATCAATTTCTTTTTTCTTTTCCTTGTTATTAGAAGCCCACGCTTTATTTCTAGCACGTAGGCAAGTTTTACATGTGCCGTTTTTGTAGACGTTTTCAGGAACCAAAGGATGACCGTTTACGCAGTGTGTTTTCATGGATTACAAAATAATTTATTTTAGATTTAATGTCAATACTTATTTTCACCGAGGACCTGCACCTTGTTTCGTCATCATGTCGAGGACCATGATATGATTGATCTGCTGGATCTCGATATCCGATGCGCCCGCCTGTTTGGCAGCCATTCGCATAGCGTTCACCTTGCTATCCAGGTACACGTCGCCAGCACATAGGGCGTACACGCGGCAGTCCAGCGCCTCATTACGACGCCCCCCTGCGTGGAAACTCCCATCGACGCGCTTTTCCTCCGCAGCAAGCTGAACAAAGTATTTTTCTGCGCGGTCACGGGGGAAATTGCAAAAGCCAGGGCGCTGCGGCTCCACGTCCCTACGTTGGATCTGCAGGTTCGAGTAGGTCCGGCTTTTGTAGTAGTGGGTGGATATGTCGTAGAAGGTCACGTCGCCGGCGCGGTTACTGCGGACAGCACGATAGCGGATGAAGTCGTGGGGGCCGGCCTCGTCGCCAGTTTCATCACGCCGTTTCTTGAGCGCCCCCACCCCCTTGATAGGAAAGGTATTTTGCCACCGGCTTGTGAACGCATACACGATGTCCACAAGGTTGCCGTCACCGCTGTCGATAAAGATCAGACTGACCGGGCGACCCTGTAACATCAGACCACCCTTGAGCGCCCATTGATGCATGTCCTCCCAGGCGCCCTCGAACGCGCTCTTACCGGTATCCCCCTCGAACACCTTGTAGCCGAGCGACCAGGTGCGGAAACCGGCGCCGTGACCGAGTATTTCTGCCTCCAAGCGCGGTGGATTGAGCGGGTCGCCGGCAGAGCCCCGTTGCACGTCCACGCCCATTGTGATGAACAGCACGCCGTCCGGCACCTCGCCCTCACGATACTCGCCACGTAGCTCGATGATCTTCTCTACCTTGGGCCTGCTGCCGATCTCCTTGTAGGGCATACCGAGGTACAGGTTTGTGAACGACCTCATCTTAGCAGGATCGTCCTTGGCATCCAGATACTTCTGATATAGCTCATACCAGGAGAGCATACCCGGGGCGCTGTACATCGAGCTGATCCAGTAGCTCCGGTGGTTCTTGTTGTTCGGAGTGGCGGTCGCCTCCCAATAGCCAGCGGCGAACATCTCCGCTTTTTGGTGATTATGGATCTGGCCGGCACAGTGGGGGCACTCGTACCAAACCTTGTAGAGATGGCCGCCCTTCATCTCATGCCGCAGGTTGCGGAACTCCAAGTGGTCGAACACGCCGCAGCACGGACAGGGCACCTTGAACTTGCGCCGGTCGCCCATCTCATAGCGGTCGCGGATCAAACTGGCTTCATGTGTGGTGGGTGTGGAAAACTCCATGATCTTCTTGCGTGCACCCCAGGCGGCGGTTCGACCGTGGGCGACATCCAACCAGTTACCCTCGCCGGTGGTGAGCAGAGCAGGGGCACCGTCGACCTCATCGAGTACCAGGACGCGCTTGCTGTCGGACCGCAGACTGCTCGCGCTGCGGCTGGACGCCATGTTGAGGGTACCACCAGCGTACTCCTTACTGAAAGTCTTATCCCCAGTGCGTCGGCTTTTAGAATTTTCGATCTGCGCGAAGATTTTGGGCCGCATCCCGATAGAGTCGATCAGCGGCTCCAGGCGTTTGGTAGCCCACTTCTCAAGCAGTTCCTCGTTGGCGCTCACGTACAGGATCTCAGCCGGCACGCAATCCATGAAATACGCGATAACGTTCTCCGCACACGCGGTCAGGCCCAACTGAACACCCTTCATCACGCTGACAATCTGAACGGGTGAGAAAGGGCTCATCGAATCCATCAGTTCCACCATATATGGGGTCTTAGCATTATCCCAAAAGCCCGGGAATGGCGTGTTGGTGGGCATAAGACGATGACCTTGTACATAGTCAGAGATTAGAGCGGGAGGAGCAGTGATAGGTTTAAGATTATTCTGTTCAAGCAGAAATTGGATGTCGGAAATCATACCGCACCCGGAGCAAAACAATTATGCTTCTTTCTGTTTTCTTCGGCGGGAATTACTTGCAGATTCCAGGGCACATGCAGTCCGCTAACCAATTTACCGCGGAGCGGTACAATGTGGTCTACATGATGTTCTATGCCTGTTTCTTTTGTCATCTGTTTGGACGAAGTATAGAATGATCGTATTTCCAAGATTTGTTCATCGGTTAGCCACGATGGGGTACGGTTAGCCTTTGCTGCCTTACGTTTTGATACATTAGAAAGTATTTTGTCCATGTTTTCTTTGGCATATCTGACAGAATATGCTGATCTTGACTCTTTACATCTGGCATGACTCTTTCTATTTTGGGCATAAACTTTATCTCTATTTCTATCTATCCAAAGTTTTCTAGCAGCTTTAACTTTATCCGCATTTGATTTTCTGTATCTCTCAGAGGACTCCTTTACCTTTTCGGGATTATTTTGCCGATATTTTTTTCCTTTTTCAGCAGCTTTTTTTGGATCGTATCGTTTTCTTGCATTTTCTCTCGAACAGATCTTACACCCTCCTGATTTATTCACGTTTTCGGGGGTTCTTTCATGCCCACGAACACAGTGAGTTTTATGTGGAGAATCCTTTTTTAGATTATTTTTGTACCACTCTGCGGAGCGTATACGGGCACAGATTCTGCAATCGCCTTTGTTTGTAGTGGTTTCTGGTGTTCTTTTATGCCCCTGTTTACAGTGAGTTGACCGCACCATTACCCGATCACCTCTGTACCTTGTTTCACCAGAAAGTCGTCCATCAGGCGTTTGATGTGCGCCAGGATGCGGACCACCTCCGTGTCTATCTTCTGCTCGACCTTCAACATTAGCTCCACATCCTCGACACCGAAGATGCCGGCGATATCGGCGGACAACTTGCCACCCAGAGTACGAAGCTCGTTGGAATCAATCTGATACAGCTTCCCGAACACGGTACGGACCAGCGTGCGGTCGATCAGCTCCCCGCGCTTCGCCTCACGCTCGACGCGGATCTTGAGCAGACCTTCCAGCTTGTGCAGTTTGTCGATGTCGGACTTGGTGAGTTTTTTGAAATCGAGGTCGGCCGCCGCGGACAGGACCGCCTCGGCGTCGAAGCCCTCTGTGTCGTCTGAGGGCGGGGGGATCTCGCCGCGCTTAATGGCGGCGACGGTGCGGGCGTTGACCGCGCAAGGGTGAAGGGGCTGCCCTTGACGAGCAGCGATCCATTCGGCGTTCTTTGGATCTTCCGTGTCAATCTTTCCGTCTACACGGTTCAGGTAGCCGCGCTGCACCAACGACTGTATCGCCTGCCGGCTGATGGCAGGTTTGATGAAGTTGGTGGCAAATTCTTTGACGGTAAGTTTCGGCATGGCGGCGATGCTACCACCGTGCAACAGATGTTGTCAAGCCTATTGCTACCTGCGGCCCGGTCGTCCCATCAGGGCACCCGCTGTCCTAGCCCACAGCTTATCGAGGCTAGTACGGCGGAAGTACGCCGCCCGAGCGTCCTTCATCCAGTGGTTCATGCCGGGCTGTCGGGCGCCTATGCCCTGCACCTGAACCAGCTTGCGGTGCATCATGCCTTGGCGCCCCTGTTTCGGCCCGGCGATCTCTCCCTTGATAGCGGGCAGCTTGTAGAACTTCCCCTTGATGCGGACCAGGCGCTTTTCCTTCTTGCGGAACAGCATGGCGACGAAGTTTGCCAGCGATCCGCCGCGGGGCTTGTAGTCCTTAATCGTCACCACCTCCAGACCGGGCTTGAGGCGCACACTGGGCCTGATCTTGCCCGCCTGAGAGCCGCCACGCCCCGCCAGAGTGGCAAAACGCTTGCGGGCCTGGGGTACCCCCTTCTCTTGCTCGGTCCACCCGCTGAAACGCTCGGCGCCGACCGATCCCGCGTGGCTGACTTGCTGGTTGATGGGGGTGGTGCTGGACGCCTTCGTGTAGCGCATCCGGCTCGATACGAACCCCGGGCTGCGGACGGTCATCGTCTTGTCGATCTGCTTGATGGACGACTCACGGGTGCCCCGGGCGTAGTGGTTGAGCATCTGGCTACACGCCACCCGCATCAGGCGGGGTTGCTTACCGTACCAGTTTCGTAGTCCGTTTACTTCGGTGAGGTCGATTTTGTAGTCCATGAGTGCTTAATACCACAGTGGGGGCGGTGGTGTCAAGTTTTTAGACCGTAACCCCGAACAAACCATTGGGGGTAAATTGGGTATTATAGTGATTTCAATCATTTGCGAGAAAACCTTGTTATATCACTAATCAGTTCCTTTCTCCTAAAGGAATACCGTTTTGTATTGTTGTAAGTAAGTTAGTTTTTATGTATTTATATTACTTACTATATTACCATTTACTTTACTTTCTATTAGAGTATGACTCTTTAAGAGTATAAGAAGAATAGTAGTATAACTTATTGAATTATCAACAGAAAACTTAAATAAAATTTTTGGGTAATTCTTGGTTAGTTCGGGGGTATGCAAAAAGACTTGACTCTACGGTTTTTAGGTTTTATAGTTCAACAAAAGGAGGGACCACCAGCATGAAAAGGTGCAACAACGTAACACTTGGTAAGCTGCGAAAAAAACTCAGCAAAACGGCAGCAGATGCTCGCCGCAACAACGGTATGAAAGGGGGTAGGCCGAGTCCTGGGACAATGATAATGCATGTTGCTCCAGACTCGGTAGTAACACGGGAGGCCGCCCTTGCGATGGGGTACACCGTCTACCGTACAGGTAAGAAATGTAAGTTCGGTCACAAGGGCTGGCGGCGCACTGCTACTACCAGGTGCATAGACTGTGAACGCATCGCCCGCATCAAGAAGGAAATCTTACACGTAGAAACTACTATCGTAGAAAATTGGAGGCTAGAAAATGCGTAGGCACGGCGATTATCATGACGTATACAACCCTGTAACAGACGAATATGTTAAAACAGAATACCCCCAAACCCGTGAACAGGCATTGCAGGAAAATATTGTTCTTTACCAACCTATCCCCACCATAGAACATTGTCCTGACCCCATGCACCGCGCCGCGTATTATGTCACCTACACAAAGACGGGCATACGGAAGTGCTGCGCTTTCCGAGAGGCGGGCATAGCATACCACAAAGCGATAGCTGCGGGGGAACCGACCAGCGCCCACGCTGCCAGAGAGAGGGGGCTGGATTATTACTGGAGGGGCACGCACGGCCCCGATTGTGGTCACGTAGGTAAGGTCACCCTGACCGGTCGATGCTACGAGTGCGCCACCACAACCAGCCCCAGGCAAGAGGCAATCGCGCGCGGTGATAAATGGTACCTTCCGCTCGAACACGATCTGTGCCCCGAGGGTCATCACGCCCCCCGCCGGGTCGTCAACGGATCGTGCAAACAATGTGAAGAGGACAAGAAGGGTGGACCGATCACCGACCAGGCACCACCCCTGTGGAAGTCGGCGCCGGATCTGATCATCTCCAGGGAGTCGGCCCGCGAACTCGGGTTCAACGTGTTCCGCACCGGCAAGCCCTGCCGCTACGGCCACACGGGATTCCGCTACGTTTCCACCGGAGGGTGTCTGGTCTGTATGGGGAGGGAGTGCTTATGAAAAAGTTGGACATACGCATATCAGATCTTCGGGACATTCCGATGAAGTTGTGGGGTCGGGCCGTGGAGCAGAAGATTCGCCACGCGGGGATTGAGCTTAGCAAACCTTTTAGGAGGGAGTACGTTACTCCTTCGCTTGTGAGGTATGAACAGGAGGACTACCCCGAGTGGCGGCCTATCGAAACTGCTCCGAAAGACGGTACGGAGATCCTGTTGTGCAACTCTGAACTCAGGTTAAAAGGGGTCGGGTTTTACGGCTGTTTGCCCGAGCATAGTACACCAGAATTTCTTCAACAAAATGGTATCAGTGTTTTCCTTAAACCGACTCACTGGTACCCGCTGCCCGGCTGGCCGTAGCCACCCATCACCCCACCCAAAAAGCCCTACCAGCCCACCCGCTGGTAGGGCTTTTCTGCGTCCTGGCTAAGTACCTGATAGGACAAGCAGTTTGAAAAATCCGGCAACACGGAAAGCCCGGGCGGCGCGACACTACC
>Ga0209518_1000508_pt1 | contig 50192 bp, 87 predicted proteins | sample RifGroB1_FD_183993 | JGI IMG/M metagenome (GOLD analysis project Ga0209518, IMG submission 183993) | Groundwater microbial communities from Rifle, Colorado, USA - Groundwater B1 (SPAdes) (version 2) | ecosystem: Environmental > Aquatic > Deep subsurface > Groundwater | place: Rifle, Colorado...
CATACCAAGTATCACGTTTCGGGGCAAAGTGGCTTAAAAGGCGTTTGGTAAACCATGAGGGGCGCAAAAGCGAGGGGTACGGCAAGGGAAGTCGGGGGCAAGGAAAAAGAGCATGGGCGACTTCGCCACGGATTGCGCCGCCCATGCCCATAGATGTTAAATTCCCCATTCATTAAAAAAATCCCGGCCTCATACCCATATGGTCACGCGAATGAGGAATATAGCGAGTTGGGCTGTAGGCCGGGAAGCCTTATTTATTTTACAGGATATTTTTCTGCGTTCTTATTGATCTTATTTCTCGTAACTTCCATCAAGTCAACTCCGGCCACATCACAAAAATTCAGAAGATATATAAAAACGTCTGCGGCTTCTTCTTCAATTTGTTCTTTAGTTTTCGGAAACTCACACGGAAACATGGGATCAAATACCCACTGATAGCATTCCATGAGTTCAGCGGCTTCGATTGCAACACTCATGGATAGGTTTTTCGGAGTGTGATACTTTTCCCATTGCCGATCATGCCGGAACTGTTGGAGTGTTTTTATAATGTCTTTCATTCTGCGATATCCTCCGGTATGAGTTTGAGTTGATCGCCGCTTAATGCCTGTTCGCAGTTCTTAACCAGTTGGCCATAGTACGATTCCTTGAGTTCGCTCATTACAGTCCTGCGGCCCATTTTCAGAGCGGCATATCCGCTTGAACCGATACCCCCAAACGGATCATAGACTATATCATTTGGGTTTGTCCATAGTTCGATGCCGCGCTGTATGACTTCCAGTTGCAAAGGGCAAATATGGCGCTCATCATTGTCGGCTCGGGCAGAGAGTCTTTGCAGTGTGTTAGATGGGTTTATGTCCATCCATACGGGAGAAGCATACTGCTGCCATACCTGAACGGGGAATGATTCATTGGTATGGGTAACACGCTCTGGATTGTCCCCCGGCTTCATAAATGTGCATAAATAGTCCGGTATGCCTTGGCGACTTTTGCACGAGTCTTTTTTTAACTGCTTATGAAGTAGTCCAAGGGCTTTTGTTCTTTGCATGGCGATCACCGGATCTTTCCAAATGACCACCTCGCTATGGAAAACAAAACCCGCCTTTTCAAAGATGCGGATTATGTCGCCACGAAAGTCCTGGATGCCGATATATCCATTGCGCTGTATTGTGGTTGGCAGATTCATACAGTGAATGGAAACGAGGCGGCCCGGCATGGTCACTCGATACCATTCTTTCATCAAGAACATGAAGTGCTCAAAAAATTCTCCATAGGTCCGGCAGTTGCCCATATCGCGCTCACTGTTCGAATAGGTGTAAAGACTGGCGAATGGAATGCTGGATATGGAATAGTGAATACTGTTTTCTGGCAGCATAGACGCAACCTTTACCGCATCCCCGTGGTACAGCGCCATTTTATCCGTGATGTGCTGATTGATAATCATTATACGACCTCCGCTTTTAGCCATGATGGAATGATAATTTTAGTTTCATTTTTATAGCTATCTCTCTGACTGAATGTCCCATGAATCACATCCGTATTGATTTTTTTCGTGTGCGTCACCATTTCGTTTATCATTCGCATAAAATCTAATTCTTTGCGCTTGATATTGTCAAGCACACTTCCCTCGGCCTCACTGATTATTAGATGCCTATTTACCTCGTTTTTCTGACCGTGCCGATGAAAGCGTTTTGTTGATTGAAATAATGACTCAAACGAATCCGATAGACCAACGAATGCAGTATCGGCGCAAGCCTGAAAGTTCATCCCGTATCCGCATATCTTGCTTTTCGATATAAGCACTTCTATTTTTCCAGCAGCGAAGTCAAGCATTGCTTTTTCCTTATGCTCATCACTATCACTGCCAGTCACTTCTACTGATCCCGGTATGAGGCTTGCCAACATTTCAGACTCAATGTTTAATCCGCACCATATCATAAATGGCTTTCGGCTACCATTTACAATCTCGATGCACTTGTCTATACGCTGAGTCAATGATGCTTTTCGCGCTTCCCGGCGTTCAGATAAATCACCGGCAATAGTGGCAAATAGCATCCCTTCTGATGGTGGACTTGATACTACATGCTCATGGGTATGTAGTGCGGGAAGATCAAACCCTTCGTCTGAATATCCAAGGTCTGACGGATTAACGAGAAATGCGCCCCACTGTGCAAGCCACTCCCAGAACGGACCCTCGGCGTGTCCCTTGAGTCTCCACTTTGAGGTATCTCCACCATCATGCACGAAGTAGGTTGCCAGCATTTCAGTGAAACTCATTACTCCCAAAAACTCTGCATGGTTCCCGAGTTCCATGAAATCATTAGGTGCGGGAGTGGCAGTACATGCCAGTCGATATGGAATAGTTCGGGCAAACTCTATTATGGCAGTGCGTATCTTTCCGGTAAATGATTTTAAAATTCCGCTTTCGTCCAGAACAATTCCAGAAAACTTCGATGGATCAAAACGGTGCATCATTTCGTAGTTGGCTATATTTACTCCTGGCGCAACTTCTTCTTGGTTCCTGACATACTTTATAGTGATGCCAAACTTTGATGCCTCAAGAACTGTTTGCCGAGTAACGGCGAGTGGGGCAAATATCAGGACCGGCATACCGGTATGTACGCTGATGCAATGCGCCCATGCTGATTGCATCATTGTCTTTCCGGTTCCAGTCATGGTGAACAATGCGGCCTTGCCACGGCGAAGCGCCCACACTACTAGATCGCGCTGGTATTCGTAAAGCGCAGACGGCAACAACGATATATCTATGTCTATCCCCGACGGTTCGAGTAAAACGTGCTTCTTTTCCAAAAAAGCATCATACTCTTTCATAATCATCTCCAATTCAGAACACAACTATTCGCAGCATGACGTATGTGTGCGCATACGAAATACCCGAAACCTGGCGGCTCCGTTGCGAATAGCTGTGTTCTAATTTTGAAACGATTATTGTCCGCGCACACAGACATTGAACTACTTGATAGCTGAAACATTAACATCACCCCGAAATAAAGTCAAGTGTTTTTATATGATAAAATGACCGGGTAATCTCCCGCCCGGTCGGGGTCAAAACGCTTTCACAAATGAGTAAGGCTGTAAGTCTGCATATCTTCGATTCATCTGCCTATAAGATCGCTCACTCGAATGACCTTGCCAGCATTTAACAGTTTTCGATCATCCCAACTTTTCAGTTGGCTTTCTTTGTTACTAGAGTCCGCAATGCGTCAAAGCGCAAAGTCGGTTTTACAATCCAAGTTTATTCTGTTTGATACGGAATGCCACGAACTCCTGCACTTCGATCAATTCGTCTTTGTCCAGAGTTTCGATCATCTGCTTTATTCTGAGAAGACTTACCTTTCTCGGCTTTTCCGGTGCCGGTGCAAAGTTCTTTTTCGTAACCTTCTTTTTGCCGACCTTGTGAGCTTTCTTGATTGCTGTTTGCAACCTTTCCTTTGCGTCTTTGGGAGACTTTTTTATTTCTGCCATTGCCGTTGATGCCGATATGTCGCCAGCCTTCACCATTTCAGCCACGTACTCAGGAGCACCGGCAAGTTCCGCAAGCTGAATAACGTATGATACCGTCATGCCGAGCTTTGACGCAATCTCTTTGTTTTCGAGGTTGAATGCGCGAAGTCTTTTCACGACACCGGCCTTTTCAATCGGGCTTAACTGCCTGCCAGAGTTTGAAGTGATAAGGTGCGAAATTCTGTCAACCTCGCTTGCGTACTTGTCCATCATCTTGCACGGGACGCTTTTTATTTCCGCGCCATACTTTACGATTGCCCGAATTGCGGCGCGTGTCCGGCAATGGCCGTCAATAACGCATGGATCGTCGCCGTCCATATTGATCGTAAGCACACCAGGAACGCCGTTGTCTTTGATGAAGAGGGCCAGTTCCTCGATATGCGCATCAAGTTCCGGTCCTTCTTCGCGCAAATTGAATCCCGGTTTCATTACGAGGATCTTCGGGTCCACCATGAACAAGTCTCTGCGGCCTACGGCAAGGTCTTTGATGTTCATTCTTTGATCTCCTTTTTCTTTTGTCGATATTTATTTTGTTTGTCCAGCCATTTGTTTAGAACATTGCGGAGTTTTTTAACGTGCTTCTCTTCAAGTTCGGCGTATGACTGACCAATATCAAGCTGTATGCAGGGTCCGCGATATTGCCCACCAGCAAATGATGATACCGTGACTCTTTCAACTTCTGCCAACTTTTCACTCATTTTTTATATTCCTCGAAGCATCAAAAAACGACTCGCTAGACTTGAAGTATGTAAAACTTATTCTACCAAGTCGCACAGTCCAGGTAGTGCAATGTTCATTTTTTTTATATGACTTGCTGAAATACCACCACGGAAACACATTCATCCATTCCATGACAAATGAGGTATAATATTTTGTTTTTTTGCTCATAGCCACACCTTCAAATCTTCCTTGAGCACATACCGCTTTCCGTGTTTCTCCATGAGGTCTACAGCGTCATGCGCGAATCTATGCCAGTCGATCATCCCTGCACGTTTATCATAGTTCCATTTTCCGATTTTATATTCATCGACACAGTGCATTGACGCTTCCATTATTTTCAAAGACTCTGACGGAACAATTACCGGCTCGCACGAGGCCCATGTAAATATGCCGCGCTCTTTGGCTGCTTCAAGCATTCTGATCCTGTCTATTGGAGATGCCGCGTATGGCTCCCACGCCATAGAAATCGTTTCGTCAATAAATGTGAGTGTTGCCCCGACCTTGCAGCGCCGATCCTTTTCAAGTAAATCAAAACAGCATTCCGCATTCATGCCGGACTTCGTGAGAATGTTCACAGAGTTTCCAGAATCAATTATCATTTTTATAACAGCGAGAGAGTAAAACGACATTTCAACATCGTTCGGAAACGGATCGCATGTGAAGCAAAGAAAAATCGGCTCTGGTAACTTGCCGAGTTTCTTTAAATCTTTTTCAACTCGTGCCAGCAAATCAGGTGCGGGGATCACCGTTGATCTGAATGCTTTTATTTCTTCCTGACCCATTCTCAGAAAATCAGGAACGTAACAGTAACCGCATAGCTTGTCGCAGCCCTTGAAAATGTTGGCCGCATATCCACCGTTCGAGTAAGCCCCGGCTCTTCCTGATGGAGTGTATAGAATTTTTCTCAGGCTCATTATCTTGCTCCGCATCCAGGGCATATTTTAGCCCCTGATCGTGTTTTATTGGTCCATGAATGAAAGCACTTATGGCAAAGCCCAAATGCCTGATGTAATTTTCTTCGATAGTAATTAAATCGGTATCTGAGTTTCCACATGCTATTTATTCCCCAAAACTTCACCGCACCACTTAAACCCATCTTCCCCGCCCCAAAGCTGCCATGCTATGCGCCCACTCGTGGGATATTCCGGTAAGTGTATCTGAAAAAACCCTCGCTCTTTTTTGTCTTGCTCGTGCCGCTTGAAAAAGTTGTGCATACGCTTGATCTTTTCCAAGCTGATTTCTCTTCCTTCCGCAAGCTCACGGGCCATTTCGATTCCTACCGATGTGCCGCCGCGCTTATGCGTTCTCCGAAGATACAGCCCGTACTCTGCCTGGGTACTTACTTCTTTTGGCGGTGTTGGCATTATCGTTCAGCTTTCCACTTCATTTCTGATTGCTCTTTTGAATATCTGTATTGTGACCATGCACGTTCAATGGCTTCACATCTAGTCAAATGATCGTTTAGCTCAAACAAGGGCCGGTTGCCGTCATCGGTATGTATCGCCCTATAGTCACCATACTGATTTTTTTCGATCCCGTAACCTGGGGGCAATGTATCACTGCACTTTTTTTCTAAATATGCGAAGCTGTGCATTTGCATGGTAGTCAGAAACAAGACAACTATCAAAAACTGTAAGGCTATCTTCATAGGTTATCCCCATGCCTGATCTATTCTGTTTTTTATTTCTTGTTCCGTCAATGGATGATCGTTACCGGGAGTCATGTGAACCCATATCCAACCGGCAATGCAGGCGCAAATCAATATGCCAGCCACTACCCCGACAAGGAGAACGTCTGTTCTGACAAGTCCATCTAACCATGCCTGCGCTATGATACTCATTACTGCCATGCTGAGTATGACCATGATTGCTTTCATTGTTCGATTCCCTCCCTTAAAAGTTTTTCCTGCAACATCACATGATATTTTTTCAAGAGCGATTCGTAAATTTCTACCCAACAACCTTTAAATATGTGCCGTGACTTTTCTTTCAATCGTTCTCGCCTGCCGGGATGATATTCGTCAAGCCACCCGTGGAACTCGATCTCGTTAAGATGTGCGCTATCATTATCTGCCGTATGGCAAAAACCGCAAAGGCATAACAGATTGTCAAGGTCCGCTGCTGTCGATCCGAAACGAACCGGGATGATGTGAACTCCTTGCATCTGATATTTCTTTTCAGTACGTCCGCACTTCTCACAGACACCAGCAAGGCGTATGATCTTCTTTGCCGTGGTAATGGCTTTCTCTCGATATTCGCGCTGAGAAGTGTTGCGCTCTGGCTTTGGTACGGCGCTCACGCCTTCACCTTTTTCTTTTTCCGATTATCCCATGCGGCGGCTTTTTTTATCAGCTTCGCAATATCGTTTTTACTCAGAGCGTCTTTCGGTTGATCCGGTTTAGGTACAAATGCTTTTTTGATCTTCGGTGCCTTCATTGCGCTTATGCTGTCTATCCGAAATTGCTTGTCCAGCGAGTCGGGGTATAGATAACCCATTCCAAAATGCGCGATCCAGAAAGCGTCAGATAAGTCTTCCGGGTAATCGGCTCCGTACTCCGTAAAAATCCTCATTCGCAAGTCTGACTTTTCGACGTTGCCTTTGCCGGTCGCGTACTTCTTGATTCTCTGCTGCTGTAGCGGAATGTACGGGATACCGTTCTTGATGCAGTGATACCGGAACACGCCGATGAACTCCAAGAGCACTCTTCCGTTGCCCTTCACGTTGAACGGGTACTCGTAAATCACCAACTCCGGTTTTATCTTTTCGATCCGCTCAATCAGAAGTGGCATGATATAAAGCAACCTGTCATCAATCTTCGGCGTTTCTGTCGGCAAGCAGTCATACCCGATTAAGTCAACATCGAACTTCGGTTTTTTCGGAGTCCCGGTTATGTGACAAATGCCGGTTCTTGTTGTTCCAGGATCAAGCCCCAAAATATTCAAGCGTCAACCTCTTCGTCGTTTTCTTTTTCTCTCAAAAAGTTTACAGCAAACTCCTGAAACGCATAAATCACATCTGCTCGGTTTCCCTGAACGACCAGCTTCATTGCTTCAAACAAGGCCGCATCATCTTTTGCCTCAGACACATCATTGCATAAGTCCTGTATATGGCTATCCGGTATCTCGATCTTCTTGAGGTGTTCAAGACATGATTCGATGAACTTTTCAGAAGTGTCTACTCTTTTTTCGATAACGGTTGTTAAGGTTTCTGGATTCATTTTCAGAATTTCCCTAATCAGCCGTACCTGTTGTCTTTCCTTATCTCCGCAATCATCATCACACATTGACATTTTATTTTCAGTTCATCGGAAAACCGACGATCCTTTCTACTGGCTTCTTGCTGATATTAAGCCTGTCGGTAAGCTCATAAAATTTACGTTTCAGTAGCCGCGCATTATACAACCTTACCACCCTGTCAATGTCCTTTTTTCTTCCAACCGATAACGCTATTGCTGCAAGATAATCAGCCGTAAGAATGTCAACCTTGATTCCGTCGATGGTTACTTTCTCTGCCTTGTTGATCCCCTCGACAATCAATTCATCGGCAGAGCCGATAATGTCAACGAGAGTGTTTTTATATTCGAGCATGTGACCTTTGAACTTTGCTCCGTGCTGAACCATGTAAGCATATACCGGCGACATAAACATGATTGATGAATTGTCGATGATAACGAAAAAGTCTATGTCCTTGGTAATCGGAGGATTGACGTAATACTTCGCGGCTACCCCTCCGCATAAGGCCCACCGCTTGATGATCTTTTTCTTTTTCATGTCGTTCATCATGCCGACCAGTTCTTGAATGATTGTTTTCATTTTGCCCTCTTTGAATAGTCTTGGTTGAGTTGTTTATTTCTGCTTTTTTCTCCGACCATTTTCATAAATTCAGATTCAGTTTTCTTCTTTTCCTTTTTCAACCCTTCATGCTCGTTCAATATCATCGTTGCCGTTACCAGCTTTGCGGCTCTCGGCAATGACTTGGCATGGTAACGGATTGCTGTCTTGCGTATCCACTCCTCGGGCCACATTTCATTGATCGCAGTCTTCGCCGTATTGTTCCAGGTCTTCACCAGCTTGAATTTAGGCATGAGCACGAAATCCTGTGTGCCATTCGGAAACGTGACAATTGAATAAGCCGCTGTCAAATATTCCCAAATGCGTTTTGGATTCCGCGCAATTTCATCCGGGTCTATCGGAGGATTCAGATTTTTCACATGATCCAAAAAAGCGTTCGTGCCTTCTTTGTACTTGAGTTTATCCCATGAGTAAACTACCCCGGCGTTCATCGAAACAATCGCGCCCTCTGAGGTGGCTATGCCGATCAATCCGCGATAGGTGAAGTCTAGAAAGCACTTGCCGTCTCTTGCTATGAAATAAGCCTCTTGATGAATTGGTGAAACTGAAACGCCGGTGAGCGCAATGTTTATCACGGCCTGCTTTATGCTTTCAGGATCGCATCCGTGCAATGAGGTATCGGCATTCATACGGACAATCGCGCTTCGGCTCTGCATCTCCCATTGAGATTTTCCGGCAATCGAAATAAATTCTTTCTTTGCGGATAGGATCGCTTTTTCGTATGGTGCTGTTTTTTTCGTTTTCATTTTAGCGTCCAGTCAATAATATTTCAATCAATTCCTGAACCATGAGCAATGTTTCGTTTTGCTTAATCAAGCCCTGCTTTTCATGGTACGCAATAGGGCTACTCGTTTGCAGTTTATCAATAGCGTCTATCTTGTAATTGTTCCTATCCCTAAGACCCTGTATGGTATTTGTAAGAGAAAATAATTTGCTGTCCATTTTTATTCCCCGTCCAGGTTAGTGTCGAATGCCTCTTCGCAGTTCAAGCATACCCATGAGATAGTTTCCGTTTCATAATTTGGCGCACATCCCATTTTGATTTTACAGTATGGACACTTGAACCCAACGTCAAGCACTTCCATCCTGTGCTCAACTTTTACTCGAATGTCGATGTGTTCTTTGTTCCCAAATTCGAGTTTTGCCGGAATGTCGATGCCTGCGATTTTCATTTAAAGTCAACACACCCGAAGAATAAATTTACAGAGCATAACATGCTACTTATCATAACATCAGAGATAGGTTTATCCTGGTGCAAACCAATGAAAAAGTAGAATGCCATCATTGCGGCCACGGACAGATTAAATGCTCTGCGTTTTGACATTTTACGTCCTCCAATTATTTCTGCACGTAATTTTCAACGTACTCGGCCAAAAGGTCAATCATGTTTTCTTCTATGCTCGGGCAGAACCCAAGAGCGGTAAGGTTCATAAACTGATCCCCGCAAGATTCGCACATAAAGTATGGAGCTTGCGGAAACTCTGATCCGTTTTCATCATACTTCGTTCGATCAAACTTCAAACAAGCCGCGTCTATGTCGATTAACTCTTTGCAGCTTGAACAGCGTTTCCGTTTTTTTGTTTGGAGAGTAGTAAAATCTTTCGGCACATCATAGTACCACTCGAAATCTCCATCGTCCCCTGAATCACAAGAAAGGCTCATTGAATTTCCCCTTACCACTGAAAAACGTATTTTATTTGCGCTCCATCAATTTCAAAGTGTCCGTTATGCTCATTCAAAAAATCAATAATGTCAATAAGGGCATGGGCGCAATATGCGATGATTAAAAAAACAAGTATCACTTTTATAACAAAAGGGGCTTTCATCGTTTTTACTCCTGAACAATAACCCCATCAAAAAGCCATGCCGGGTACTTTCCGTTCTTCCTGCAAATCGCCTCTGCCCGAAGAGTCTCATGGAACAACCCGTCTGCCCGATCACGCCTTGCCGCGCTCATTTCGTGAACCTCGACACGGTGCGGCTTTGACTTCTCTGACGCTATCCACATTGCTAAATCAATGTCCTGTTTGAATGCTATGCTAACGCCTTCCAGATACATTGCAGCGGAGAAGTCATAATGATACCGATTGATCGCACCTCTGAATCCAAACTCGCTTGCGTCCTCGCACGTTTTCAAATCAGCAATGACCTTCATCCCTTGATATGGAGCAATATCAATCCGTGCCTTGCACAGCAACCCGGTTTCCTTGTCCTTCCACACGACCGTAGTTTCCGGCTCAAACTTTTCAAGCAAGAGTTTCGCTGTTGGATGCTCAAGACAATTTTTTGTCATGGTTGAAATTGCGGTGAAGTCTTCCAGAGCTATGATGATTTTCCCCGCATTGTCGATTTCAAAACTTTGCTTTTTCAGTTTGTACTCGTTCGTCATTTTCCAGCCGCGCTCATTCCGATCAATCGGACACGGGAAGTCTGGCATGACCGCGTATCGTTTACTAAACTCTGACCCCTCAAGCAAGTACGTGTGCGCCGCTATCCCAAATCTGAGCGCCGCTGTCTCTTCCATTGCAATCTGTGTTGCGGCTGGACATTCAAGATGTTTTTTCAGATACGTGGACCTGAGAGCGGGGATAGTATCATATTCTTCATAGGGCAGGTTCTTAAAAATTCCAGGTTTCGTGATTTTTTTCATTTACTCACCGATCCTATAAAATCAAATCTGAAACTCACGAATGATTTACAAACGGGACAAATAGCACCATCATCATTTTTGCTATAGTTGGTTTCTTGCCTCACTTCTCTTTCTGTACCTCGAAGTGAATAGGCATCCAAAACTACTGAGCACTTCGGGCAAGATATTAATTCAATGTCGCTCATGTTTCTTTACCCACCGATCATGACGCTCATCACACTGACGGCATACCCATATCGTAAAATTCCCTGAATCTGTTTTTCTTTTTCTCGTTCCGCGATTTTTACATCTGCGCTTTCGGGCAATGAGCATGTCGCAAAGTTTTGGCATTACTTCCACTCACCATTAAAAAACATCGTCGCTTTTTCTTTTCCCTCTGGCAACAACCTGAAACGGTTTATATCTTTTCCGCTGTCAGACTTTGCCTTGAAACACTCAATCAAAAATCCTTGCTCTCGTAATTCTGAAATATCGCTCGATGCCCTGGTGCTTCCCGTGTACTCGTTTATTTCTCTCGTTGACGGTTCTCCGGTCATTAGAAGCGCAAGCGTGTTTTCTAATATCCTTCCGCGCTCATTATCCCGGCCTATGCTGCTATAGTGGAACGTGCGATTTTTCTTCAAAGTCGGGACAATCGAAACAGGCGTAACATTTTCAGATACGGCCTCTGATAGAACGCTTTGGATCTTTGATCCTTGTAAGCTTTTTACATCAACCCGTGGATGCTCAAGATTATATTCTGCAACCCTATGCTTATCACAGCAAAACTTTTTTTCCCCACGCTCAGGGAATGTGACAAAGCAAAGTCTATACCCGCAAGGGATCATTTTCTTTTCAGTCTCCACGGTTGCCCTCCGATTATTTTTTCTTTTTCGGCTCGTGACGATCAAGAAATTCATCCACGGCTCGGCGTATAAGTTCAGAGATAGACAATTCCCGAAACTCAGAAATAATCTTCTTCAACCGATCAAGCCTTGTTTTTTGTTCTGCCCTCATGTAGTAATTTACTCGCTTCATTGCCATAACAATTTCTCCCTATCGTTTTCTGATTATGCTGCCATTTTCAACGGAACATCTAAAGGACTCAGCACGTCCGTTTTCTGTTTCACGCAATGCAGGTAAATCATAGTTGTTTGCGGATCGGCATGGCCCATGAGTTTTTGTAACCTGATAATGGCTATTTCATGGTTTCCTTCTGCATTCTCAAGCCAGTGAGTTGCATACGAGTGCCGAAGGGTATGCGGTGTTGCATGTTTTGTAATTCCTGCTGCTTTGACTGCCCGTGCTATTTTTTTCTGCACTGCGTTCGGGTGTATATGCCAGAGTTTTCCTGTCCACGGTGCTTTTACGGCAGGACCGCTTGCCGGGAACAACCAAAACCAAGGAAGAGAAAACGGAGCGGACGGATATTTCTTATCTAATGCCCCTGGTAATGAAACTGGAACTTTTCTATCTGCATATTTTTTCTGAATCGCAGTGACAATGATTATCTGCTTTCTTAGAGGCTCGATCAGCCTTTCTGGAATTTCAAGCATCCTATCCTTTGCGCCTTTGCCAAGGTGAACGTGCAATTGCTTTCGGAATAAATCAATGTCCATGATTCTAATTGAGCATGTTTCGTCCAGGCGAAGACCTAAGCCATACATAAATGCACCCTGTAGCCATCCCTCTCCATGCAGGTTGTCCAGTACGCCCCATGCCTCTTCCCGGCTTAGAACGGTAGGTATCGTCTGAGGTTTCGATGATCGCATAAAATCAAGTTTCCCTATGTCCTCATGGCGAACGAGATCATAAAATCTGATAATTGCGTTCAGGTTAATTCCCTGAGTAGATGCCGAAACATTGTCCTTCATCACGAGCTTGGTTAAAAACTTTCCAATGCGTTCTTCCCTGTTGGCAAAATGTGAATCAGCGATGAAGTCAATATATTTCGCAACACAATTTTTATATGACTTGATCGTTTTCCAACTTTTTCCTTGGAGACGCATTGCCTCGTGGAACTTTCGAAGTGCGTCTTTTTTAACGTCTGCTTTTGTCATGGTGGTCCTCGCTGATACATTTTTAAATCAACGATTTACGCGAAACAACTTTCCATTAGGGTAGACGTGGTGTCTATATAATCCCTGTTATCCTTTAACCGTACCAAGAATACTCAGCACATCCTGACCCCTTATTGCGTCTTCATTAAAAAGTCGCGATTCTATGAGATTGCGGGCTGTATCGACCTTCTCGCGCAGAGAAACTATTACATTGATTAATGTATCTCGCTCTTTTTTGAGGTTTGCTATTTCGCATAATGGGCATAACTTGCCAGTCTTATGCACAATCGCGCCATGACCAAATTCACATTCTTCAAATGAGATTGATATCGTATATGTATCGTTAGGAGTTTCTTCGCAACCATAGTTCCCAGGATATAGGCAATCTTCGCCATCTTTCATGCAACGAAAAATTAGCTCTCCTTCCGCAGGCATAAATCTATGTTTACAGATATCATTATCCATCATCCCTCCAATGAAATGATAACAAGCCGCTCGAAACAGTCCTTCGCTTCGCTCGGCTGTTCAGCTTGTCGTTATCGTTTTTTATTCTTTGCGTCCCAACAAAATGGACACCAATCATGCACACCGTCTGAATGCCAACCATTTTTCTTGGCATTTAGTCTTTGCTGCTTGGTGCTAAAATTACGGCAATCTACTCCGAAATTATCATGACAATTTACGCCACGCTTACCTTCTTTGCCGTCACATGATAAAAATCTTTCCACAATCAGCATCTTTGCCTCTCAGCCTCAAACGATAACCAATCGTTCGAGGCGATAAACGCCTCAACTCAGCGTTATCTTACTTCCGAGACACAGCACTTCTTGAACTTCTTGCCGCTTCCGCACGGACAAGGATCATTGCGCCCGATTTTTTCTACCCGACGAACAAGCGTATGCCCCTGTCCCTGCAATGCTCGCAATCTGTTTTCCATTGCCTGCTGGATCGTGTATTCTGTCCCGTGAAAAAATTCTCTCAGTTTGCTTCCGTCTGGTGCTTGCGTCTCTTGCATGGTATCCTCCTTTTGCGGCCCCACTTGTCCAGTCCGTCAGGCGAAACCACGCCCCACGAACTAACATTGAAGGTATCGCGTTTTCGATCATATTTAATCTGCACGCCATACCAGACACGGGCCGCTCTCATCAGCCTCGTTCTGGTCGCCCGTGAAACCTCAAGCTCGCTCTGCAATTCATAAGAGGGGCGTGGTTTCTTCTTGAGCAAAAATAGCATCCGAAGAATTGTGTCAACAGGTGCATGTCGTAACTGAGTATCCATAGTTCGTAAGATAACCAGCGGTTCGTGTGGGACGCACACGACGCGCCCCACACCCGCGGCGTTATCTTCTTCTCCACAGCATCATGCAGAGGTTTGCAATGTCCACGGTCTGATAATCCGGATCGGGGCTGTTCGCCTTGTTCTTAATGCCGTTGACTAATTCGATGTCGAGAATGGCGTTCGGGTCGTCCCATCCTTTCCAGCCCTCTTTCATTTTTTCGCGTAACCTTTCCTTCATTGCAACCGAAAACTCATCTACTGCCGCATCAAGTTTTTCCGATTCCGTCATATATCACCTCCGAAGAAGATAACAATAATTTCGACAACGACACGCTTCGCGGCGTGTCAAATTGTCGTTCCTGCCGTCGCTACAAAGCGGCTTCTGTTACGGAGCTATCAGTCAATGAAATCCTCATCGTCCCCGTCACAGTCCGTCGTGAATGACTCTCCGCAAGCGCATTCCCATTTTAGTTGGTTATGCTCAAAGTTTTCGCTTACACATCTCATTTTTGTGTGGCACCACGGACATTGTATTCCGTTCTCTATCAGTTCCAGCCTGTGTTCAATGCGCTTGCGGAGCCGTATGTGCTGATTGTCTCCGAATTTAAGTTTAGACGGTATTTTCAATCCGGCCACTATTTGCATTGGTCGCCTCTTCACGTTGTACGCAACGCTCCTTCACTTCGATGCTGGTATCCATGCGACGGCAGGAATGCGGCGATAAGCCTGCGTATTGCCTTGAACCGCCGTCGCAACCCCGCGACGGCAGGAACCAGGCAATCAAGACCGACGCCCCGCTGGCGCGGGGCCGCAGGCTTATCGCCGCATTATGCACTCTTCGCCATATCTCCATACTCGGCACTTCCGACGAGGGGAGATAACGCGCCATGCGGCTCATGAATGCGCTCAGGCCATTTCAGGTGAATATATGCCAACTGGCAAGCGCACCCGAAGGTGTTTCCACTGTGGCCGTCCGATAAATCGGGAACGATCTTCTTTTGCTCTTCCCATTTTGCCTTTGCAAACTCCTGTACCTTCTCTGGTGTTCCGCAGGCCGCTGCGATCTTCAATGCTTCCTTGCAACAAAATACCTCATAACCTTCATAGTCCACCCGGAATCGGTCATTGTTCGCTCGAAATCGGTCAATCCTTTTTCTGAAATTCTCTGGCAACGTCTCATAGTCGGCGTCCATTTGCGCTTTGTTTTTCTGAAATGAGTCCTGCTTTTCCCGCTCGTTGTTTGCGAGCCATTCTTTCCGCTCTCGTTCTAGTTCCTCGTCGGACTCGTAAAAAACCCGGACCCCGTTCAGATCAACGCCCCGGATTTCCGAGCCTCGCGTTGAATATGTCTTTATGCGGTCCCCGACTTTTGGTTTTACGCCATACTTCTTTGCAAAGCCAAAAACCATCGACTGATCGGTGAGAATCGAATAATAGTCGTCGCTTTCCGTTATCTCTTTTATGATCGCCTCTTCGTCAAACATTAGAACCTCCAATGAAATAAGAATCAAACCCGTGCATAACAAAACGCTCGTGCTGTCTGCGCTGCGCTTGCAGCACAGCTCAGCGTTACCCTATACAGATAATTATACAGACAAACAATACAATGTCAAGATAAATCTCACACAATCATACACTGGTAAAAATCGTAGTTTACGCTCGTCAATATCACATTCCGGCAAGTATCACATATCCCGAAATAGTTTTTAGTCCTCGTCCCGCATCCCTCTGTGCAATACTTCAACCCGTGCTCATTGCCCTTGCCTTTTATTTTTCTCAATCGTGACACATTCCTTCGCTGGTTTAAAACTTTAAACTCCTGGCACTTTTCTTTTTTGCAGTATTCAGCGTTACGAGCGAAAGTTTCAAACCCATCACCACAGCAATTGCATTTCAGGGTAATTAATTTTTTACTTCTCGACACGACCCACCTCCGCTGATTTTTTCTTTTCGCAATACTCTGCATCCAGGTTGCAAAGCTGAACCATTCGTGTACCGTACTCTTTGTTTATTGTTTTAAGGCAGTGGTTGTGAACGTAGCTCATACACTTTATATCAGTTTTATTTTCTGCTTTTTCGTTTTTCTTTTTCAACGCTTTACTCGCCTATCTTCACCTTTTATAATTTTCACATCACACATCTCTGAAATTCTTGATGCAATTCTATCCCCTATTGTGTCGGAAATTTCCTTGAGGCTTAGATTGCTCGTGATAATTGTCTTTTTTATATCACGGTATCTTCGATCAATAATCACAAAAAGGGTTTGCATTGACCATTCAGTAGTTTTCTCAGCGCCCATATCATCAAGCACAAGAAACGGAACTGACGTATACCTGTCTATAATTTCTTTTTCAGAGGAATTGGCTTTATCGTTAAATGATTGCCGGATTTCTAAAAGCAACTCAGGTATACTTACCATCACAGGTATTGATCTTGCGAAATTTGGATATACCCCTGGCTGCAATGTTTCACAGTCATTAATTGCCTTTTTCGTTATCTCATAGCATTCTTCCCGCATCAAAGCTACCGCAAGATGTGTTTTTCCTGTACCCCTTGGGCCTGTAAAAAAAATTCCTCGCTCTGACTTAATAAGAGTTTTATACGCATCTGGAAAATCATTTATTGACGCGCCAATAAATCTTTTAGAAACCCCCCTATTTGATAAATGTGAATCTATCTCTTTTATAAAAACGTCCACTTGAATCCTAACTTCTTTTTTCATGGTAATGGACTTTTGACTATTCCGACAGGTTTCGCAAATATCAGCAGTCTTCTTCCATTTCAAACTTCTCGGATTAAAGAATGCTCCCGTTTCTCCCCCGCAAGATGAACACTCATACGCAGGACGAGCGTTTTTAAAAATAGTCACCACTTCGTCCCATACGTGCGTATCGGAAAGTTCCATCGCAAGAGTCATAGCCTTATCTATTTCTGTATTAACTAAGCTCTTCACCAAGCCGAGAGTATTTTCCTGATGTTTCTTTATCTCCTCCCTCTTTTTTAAAAGTTCCTGGTTTGCCTTCTGAATTTCCTGGTCCTGCATATTGTCCCCCTTTTTTCCAGTTCATATAACTTTCAAACTTTGTTCCAAAAAGTGTTTCAGGTCTAAGAAAATTTACCATCTTCGGATCGCCAATCCATGCTGCGGTCATATTGTCAATGACGGTTTTAAAATTATCCAGCGTTCTACCCTCAGACCATCTCGCCTTAATGTGACGCTGTGTAACTTTTGTCTGTGGGCTATAGGCGGTTTTGGCTTTAGCGTTTAAGTGCTCGATTATTTCGGAATACGGTATAATCGGCCCCGCGTGATCGGGTTTGCCCGACAATAGTATTGGAGATGGAACAGGAGATGGGGCAGGAGATGGGGCAGGAGATGGGGCAGGAGATGGGGCAGGGCTTAACGAACCGTTAATATCACTTAACGAACCGTTGACGGGTCGTTGTGCTGACGTTAAGGCTTGGTAGTCTTCACTTGACAAGGCGTTAATTCCTTTTAATCGCAACTCGTTATAAATATTACGATTTACATGCGCTAGTCTAGAAAACCTTGACTTATCTGATCTATCGTCTGCGCCAGCCGCCCAAGGGTTATGAACATGCCAGTCATGCAAATAAAGGTCTTCATCTAACCATTTACAGTCTTTTAGAGCCGAAACATAGTCATCTGGTGGTATTGAAACGTGTGACTCCATAGCAATGTCTTCGTTGCTCATACCCTCCAACGAACCGCTTGGTTTTGACTCTGCGGCAAAGGCCCAAAGGCGCAATAAACCCCATACAGCCTCAATGCCCAACTTGGCTGTTAGTTTGCGAGTTTTTCTATGGTCGAAAAATGATAACGCCACTCGAATATCTTTATTCATATTTACCCCAAGACTCTCACATTTACAAAAATATTTGATCTGTTTTGCAGGGATGCTTTTAATGTCTGATAGTATTTTAGACTCTTGGTCATTGCTGGAATAAAACAACCTACCAGTTCTACTATCAATAGTTAACTCATCTTTATTTGCCGGTTCCCTTTCGTGCATTTTCAATCTCGCCCCTTATTGCCTTAATTAAAATATCAGCAACGTGCAATGGGAAGTATATTGCCATTGGCCCTTCTTGCGTTTCCTGCCTGATAATTACCTCATCATTAGAAACTTCAATTTCAATTTTTTCAAATCCACGGAGTTCAAACATTTTATCACCTCAAAAAAATAACCGGCCCACCAAGGAGTTCTCGAACGCAGTTTTGGGGCCGCGTTCCCACGTCTTACGATAGTGGGCATCCTTGGGAGGTCGGTTAAATTTTCGAGTTGAGTTTTTCATAGGTCGAGAAACCTTATGCCTGCAACCTTAGTATAAAAATTATTAAATGTCAACATATATTTTACATGCACCATTTCGGCATCGGCACATAAACGAACTTCCTTTTCTTCACCAGTAGCGCCTTATACGCGTAGAACAGCTTGAGCGCGTTTGCGCCGGGAAACTCTGACCGTAAGAACAGCGTGAATTTCGGGCAAGACAAATCCTCGTTCTCGGAAAACAGGCATTCGGCAAGGTGGCGAATATTTTTATACTTCCCGCTCGTTGACTTGTTTGGCTTCGGTCTGTACTCTCGCGTTTTATTGGTCACGCTGTTTGCGAACATGGTTATCTCTGCCCTGTTCTCGCGGATCACAAACATGAAGGTTCGACCAGTGTTAAGCATGAGCTGGACGCTGGCCCTGCGGAGAAATTCTTTTTCCTCTTCCGTGTTAGGTAGCCATTCGTATACAGGGACTAGATTCTTTGCCCGAGCTTCTTTGGAAGAGTGAAATTTCATCGTTGCCCCCCGTTCAAACTACCCAGTATTTCGTCCCTGAGAAAAGCAGAAAATTTATCCGTCTTGACGTAAGAGAACCCCCGGCGCTCAATCAATTTGTACCGTACAAGTTTTGAGATAATTTCATAGGCAATCTCACTTGAAATTATGGCTTGCTCACTTATGTCGCTCATGGTTATCGTAGGAGTTCCAAGAAGTGCCTGCAATACCGCAAGACGCTTTGAATAGAACTTGTCGAAATAGCTCTTGATCGCATCGGTCCCGGTCTTGCTCGTATCGAATGACTTTTTAATCAGCGAGAGCGTATGATAGCTTGATGCCGGTTTCTTATAAATCATATTCAGGAAGATCCAGGCGCATTCAATGTGTGCCGTGTCCACGTAGAGGTATTTGCCGGATTGCTTGTTGCTGTAGACCCTTCCAGCGAACGCGGCGGCTATCTTTGCCAGCTTGTACCTGACGTTCTCTCCCTGAATGAGCGGGATTTCATCGGAGTACGTGTTGTCAAGGTCAAGCGAAAGCAGGTAGCATTTTTCAACGGCCTCTTTTGAAAATATAATCTCATTCCGTTTTCGGCTCCATATCCAGCGGATCAATTCTTGCTCGATCTCGCGGCTGTAAAATTCAGGTACGGTTTTCCTTGCAGCATGGATCATGTCAATATCGGCCTCGTCACGGGATACGACAAGAACATAATCGAACCGGCGCACGTTCTGCGGAGCTTTCATCACTCCCATGATTGCCTGAATGCCATACGCGAACTGAGATATGAATTTGTTGTTTGCGTTCATAAGCCAAATAATTCTCGTTCTCGCATCGGTTGTGTATGACTGTATCCGGTGAATTTCTGCTTTGCCCGAACTTCGGATACTGTCAAGCCTGTTCCAATTCGCGGGAAGGATCTTTGTCGCTTCATCGACAATGAGCAAGCCGCCGTCATTCCGAGGGATCGCGCCCCATTTCACAGTCCAGTTGCTATGCACACGGTTTAGGCCACCTATCAGGCCCGTGAGCGTCGTATTGTCCGCTGATACCATTTCACCGACACCGTAATAATTCATCAAGCCTTCAACAGTGCCGTTCTTACCGCACCCCGTATCTCCGATAACTGCTGATTCGATCCATCCCTTATGTAAATACTCACCGTCAAAGTCAAACGATAGCGGAGAGTGAAAAGCGAGGTCACAGGAAAGATGCAAGTCGTAACGGTCGTAAATGTGAGTTACGTTCGCGGCAATGGATTCGTAATAGTCGAAAAGATATTTCAGAATTTCATCCGTCTTTGCCGGTCGCTTGAAAGCGTTAAGGCGTGAGTTTTGTTCTTTGGAAATTGAAAAAGACTCAATGGCAGAAGGAACGAGCTTTGCCGATGTGAACATGCAGGTCGTGCTTTGCGTCCTGGGGTCCGCTACGACCGATCCTGATAGCTCATAGTGCCGGTTAATTTCCACGTTGCTGCCGATAAGGTAGCATGGATACGTCTTTGCGTCTTCGGTCACGAGTATTCGGATTATGCTTTGCGTCTTCTCGATGGCATAAGAAAACTTTGAGCATAGCGGATTCACGATTGACTGTATGGTGCGCTTGAAATAAAACTCGTTCAGGTCAACAAACTTCAAGGCCGACTCTGCGCTGATCGCCTGTCTTCTTGTAACGGGGCAAGCCGCAACCTTATTGCACCTATGAGCGCATGAGAATGATAGCTCACTAGGGACAGAGTACGTTTCGTCGGAGCGTCCCGTAATGAGTGCGGTCACGGTGACTGGCTTGTTGAAGTTCGATGATATGATTTCTGAAAGGTTCATTTCCATCCTATATGCCTTAATAAGGCTCTCTCTGCATCATTGTAAACTTCTTCTACGTTGATTCCAGGGTAATGTCCTATGCAGCATTCTGGTGCGGTGATAAGGACGCATTCTTTTTTAACGGTCGGTGATGTTTCTCCCTCTTTCATCGTTTCATATACAAGTTTAACGGTATGAATTGTAAACTCTGACATAATGGCCCCCTAACAGTTAAAATACTTTTTCAATTACCACGCCCCACAGTACGGGAAAACGGATAGCGACCTGTTACTATGTGGTATAGCCCAAACGCCACAGTAGGCAAAAGAATCGCTGGCCCAATAATAGTAATGGACACAAAAAAGATAACTTTAAGTTTTTTAGGCATATCACGTCCTTCGGTTAATAAAAATACCGAGATGAGAAGACACCCCGATCCTAACCACCATAGTATAAATAACATATTAGTCACTCTCCTTTTTAGCAGTTAAAATATTTTTTCAATCTCTGCACCATTTCAGACTTTGACTTTACGTTGTCAAACTTTATTTCATCCACAGAATCACGAATGAGGAAATCATGGTACATGATTGGCAACCCCTTATGCGCTTCCAATGAGCCTTTACGCCTGTTACGCGCCGCGCTGTTTGACTTCTGATCGTTTGACCATGTTTGTGAATAGCGAAACGAGAAACGGCTTTTCTGCAAGTTCAAAGACTCATTTCCCTTGCTATAGGTAGTCAAGAGAATTTGGTATCTTGGAGAATTGTTGAATTTGTTTTGAATCATGCGAACGTCTTTTGTCTCTCCGTAAAGAGTGAGAACACCATAGCCGAGTGCGGTCAAAAGCCTTTCGAGCTTTTTAATGGAAGGAATAAAACTTGTCCAGATGATAGACTTCTCTTTCATCCCGATCTCTTCCAGAATGTCAATGAGTGCTTCATCTTTTGGTGTCTCGATAAACTGTATGTGTCCTGCCGAGTCCGTTATGAATCCGTCACAGATTTGCTGTTCCTTGATGTAAAGGGAATATGCCGAGGTGATGCTTAACTTTACCCTACCGAGTTCAACCTTGAAATTCTCATGCAGGTCTTCGATCAATTCCCTTTGCTGTTTCGATGGAGTGAGCTTGATAATTTTTCGAGACGCAGGCGGCAACTTAACAACATCATCAGGTACAGTGATGCAGAATGGTTCGATCATTTTCAGTATCTTTTTTTCTGCCCCTGGCTTCGGCTCCCACCGTCCTTTTTTCTTTTTGAAAAAGTCTTGCAGGAATTTATCGTATGAGTTTCCGAACGTGGCCCCATGATCTAAGAATTTAATCGGCGCATAAAGTTCAGTGAGATTTTCTGTAAAAAGATTGCCGCCCATGATGTGCCGCTTTGAAAAGTATTTTGATATGGACCAAAGAACCTGAGTCCTGAGAGCGTCAGGTGATTTTATCTTTGTCGGTTCGTCTACAATGACAGCATCGGGATTTAATGATACGAGAGTGTTGTATATATTTTTCACGCCGTCAAAGTTTACGAGCAGAATCAATGTTGGTTGCTGACTCTTCGGAACATTTCGGTGATATCGGTATAATGCCATGCGAATTATTTTGATTTTCTGTTGACGAGTGCCGAGTACAAGCGCGAACCGGAATGAACTATGCTCTTTGATTTGTTCCGTCCAGGTTGCTTCGATGGAGGTCTTTGTTGATATGACCACGACCAATTTCCATCGAAGTACCTGCATAAGCCAGAGGCCCGAGAGCGTTTTTCCGCTGCCATATCCAGATACAATTGCCGAATATTCAAGCGGTGATGAAAACGCAACGATATTTTTTTGATGTTCAAGAGGGGCAGTGCGTATCATGCTTTATCATTCCTAAACACAAGCGCGAATTTATCAGCTTGCCCGTATACTCGCACAACGTCCCCCGAACCATCACTCTTCACGAAAAGGATGCAGAGCATCCCTGAATGAATAGAGGCCACATGACCGCAAATTTCAAGTGTCCCTTCATTCGGGATGCCCCGCGATATGTCGCCGTACTTCGCCGGTTCTCCGTCTGCATAATTAGCCTGCTTGTTTTGAGGTTGATCCATTGAAGTACGCTCCTTTTTTAGTTGCCGCGAATGTCTGAGATTTTGGAAGGACCGCGAGGCATTTGCGCCGTTGTCTCGATCCCCGTGGTGAGCCGCACGTACTCAGCGTAAATGTCCGTGTCGGTTTCGAGGTCGATCATTAAATCGTAATTATCCAGTATTGACGGAGGGAACGACGATATTTTCCCGAGCTTTCGGAGGATTGCCAGTTGACCGACACCGTTCTGCACAGGTACTACCGCAAAGGTACACAGGCAGGCATTCTCTATGCTGCCGTCTTCCTGCAACTTCCCGACAAAGGTTTTTTCTCCTACCATGACCATGACTGTTCTTTCGTTCATTTCTTTTTCTCCTTTTCTTTGGCAATATTTATAACTCGTATCTCATACTTTGGCTGTCCATTGCACGTTACAATTACAGGTGCGCCGTTTTCTAAAACGTGTTCAGCGACCGCGCCACATGCCGCCCCCGTTACATCTTGCTTCCCGGCCCCCCAAGTACAACCATCTTTTAGTACGGTTCCAGCGTAAATTCTGTTTGTTAATGGAGATATCGCTACATGAAGAGTTTTCATTTTTCCCATATACCATACCCCGTAGGATTTTTAGGACAATGACTCTTGCCCTTACATGCTTCGAGTTGTTTTGTGGCCTTACATTTCGGGCAAACAAATACCCGATCATAAGTGTTCTCGCCTTCCTTGTCGTATGGTCTACTGATGATCTCTGCCACGGTCTTCCTCCATTCTGTATTTGCCCGACATTAACGCAAAACCCTTTGCGGCTTTTTCTGCCGCTTCAAGTCTGTTCACGAGATATGAAATATCCCGCATTGCTGTTTCGAAAATCTTGTAGTGTGGCATGTCGATAATGCGGAGGCGATTTTCTTCTTGCCATATTGATTTTATTGTTTCGAGTTCACCTGGCATGGGGTTATCCTTTCAGCCCGAAATATACTTCCAAAACGCGAGCGTCTTCTGGTGATGGGGCATACGGCAAGGCGAGAGTTTTTAGCGAGTGAGAGTAACCGTATGTTTCAATGCTTGGTTTTCTATCGGGATAAGTCTTTATGCGAAAAAAACCTGATGAAGTGATAACACCGTGGGGGATCATGTCGGAATGTTTTGGTACGATAAAAGAGATTGGACCCTTGCCGTCGATCATCACATATTTCATTTCCATGCGCGTCTCTCCTTCAATAGAATTAGGCATAAAGTATTAAAGCAATTATACAGATACTTTACCTATTGTCAAGAAGATTATTCTAAAAAAAAAGACAATGCCAAAATGGTAAATTACTGATATTCTTGTTTGCAATATAAGAAAAAGCATGTACACGCAGTGGAGATTAAAGAATCTCGTGCAAAGGAGACGCAAGCATGGCTATAAAAGGCAAAAAGGGAAAGACGGCAAAGGAAATTATCGAAGAGGAAACACGCGCTTTGAACCGCACGGGTTTTAAAGAAGATGACGAGTTTGACCCCGATGAAACAGACTCAGCGTTTTCTGGTGGTCGAAGCGAAGAGGAAATCTTAATCGGAGAACTTTTTGCAAAGATCAACGGTAAAGGGTTTTATCTGCGGCTGGAAAAAGAAACACCGTCAGGCGATTGGGAGTTCAAGGATCGCATTGAACAGAACATCTTTGGAAAGTGGGCCGATCCTGTTGTCGAGGTTGTAGAATTTGTGCGGCGCAAAACTCGGCAGGAAATCGAAAAGACCGGCAGGGCGTTTAGCTTCGGCTCTGCACGGTACAGAATATCAGCGGCGCACCCGACAGGAATGAGAGAGAACTTGCCAACATCGGTTATCCCCGTGGACGCGAGAGAGTTTGAAGTTGATGCCCCCAGGGGCGTGAACGCGGGGGGATCGGATGCAGTTGAATTGCTGAGAACAATGCAGAGCGGTGCGCTTAACCCGCAAGAGACGGCGAAGCAATATGGCGAGGCCATTAAAACGGGGATGGAGCTTGCGATAAAGAAAGAAAGCACAGACTCGTCAAGTAGTGAACGCTTCATGCAATTGATGATAACGCAGATGAATGCGAATGCAACAATGATGTCTGGCATGATGACGGCTATGATGAATAACAAGCCTGTTACAGAGGATTCGGCTACGGTCATGCGGAACTTAGCCTCGCTCGCAAAAGACATGTTCCCGCAAAAAGCGGAACGATCCGAACTGGAAACAATACAGCTTTACCGTGCGGCGGGAATAATCCCCCCCGTAGGTGCAGAGAAAAAAGAAGACGATCCTATTCAGTCCATAATGAAAATGAAAAATCTGTTTGCGCTGATTCAGGACTTCACCGGAGCAGGTCCGGCAGAGCGGCCCTCCATCACTGAACAGATCATCCAGGTAGCGGGGCCGAAAGCAGCGGACCTTCTTCTTGCGGGTATGCAGTTGTTGATGCAGAAAAACGCAGGCCCGGCACCAGCACCCGTGATTACACCCGTACCCACTCGCGTTATCAATAATCCCCCGGCACAGCCGAACGGAACGGAAGCCCCAAAACCAGAACAGACCAAAACGGAGGAAGATGAAATGCTCGGCAGAGTAAAACGATTCTCGGATGAACTTTACAATATCGTCATGGCAAACGATACGACGAAATATGACTACATCACGGAACAGCTCGCGGCGAATTTCGGGAGCAAGGCAGAAAATGATATTCGCAGCGGTGTTATGAATGCTGACACGATGGTTCAGTACATCACAATGGCAGAAAGCCAAGTACCGTTCTGCACGAAACATTATGTCACTCCCGACATGATCGCAAAGCTCAGAGCGTATGTTGCCGGATATGTGGTGAGCGTCATCAACTCAGTCAAGGCGAAGTGCTCAAACTGCAACGGCATTGCAACCTATGAAAACAGGCAGTCATTTGAAGAGTCAGAGCATGGTTGCCCCGGTGGTTGCGGCGGTACGCTCGTAGCAATGGCATAAGGAGATCGTTCAATGGCGACATACACAGGTACAGTCTTCCCAAATGGCAGCGTTTCGGCAGGAGACGAATTTTACCATACCGAGCAGAATGGTAGATATGTGTACCTGGGCGGTGATGTAAAGAACATGAACAACTGGAAGCCGAACGGCGTGAATGTCTCGGTAGACTTCGACACGTCCTTATGGGATTCGAGACAGAATGGGGCAAATTGGTTCAATACCGTGGATCAGCAATGGAAAGGGTTTAACGGTTTAGACATAGTGCTGTTAGGATAATCGGCATCTAAGGAGACGTGCAAATGAAAAAATACATTATTGGAATACTGCTTCTGACTGCATCTTTGTTATATGCAGCGCCAAAATACTACGTTGACAATGACGGTTATATACATACGCCAGGATTTGTTACAACTTCGAGGAGCGACAACGCAGCTCGATATGCTTCATTGAGCGCCGCCATAACTGCAATTGGGTCTACGCCAACGACACTCGTAATTGATACTGCAATAGTATCTGGCGGGACATGCACAGTTCCAAGTACGCTGGCACTTGATATTAAAAGAACTGGCTCTATTACAAAAACCTCCGGCATTCTTACTATCAAGGGTGCGATCTTAGCGGGTGATTTTCAGTGGCTTATTGGGTTCACTCCTGGTGATGTACTTGGCCTCAATGAAGCGAATATCCTGTGGTTTGGAGCGCGGTCAATTTTTGACACTGGCTATTCGACCTTTGACAGCTCGACTGCAATCAATACTGCATCGGCATCTTTCGGCAATCATGGAATACTGCACTTTCCAAAGGGAAAGTTTCGCATTGATTCCATGCTTACAAAAAAGCCTGGCATTCGCTGGGTAGGAATAGGTGCAGATTTTGATGATAGAGATGACGAAACAGAGGAATGGGTAGGATCTACCTTGTTTTGGTCTTCTCCTACAGGAACGCTTGTTGAGGTGCCTGGTGGAGTTACCGCAACTACTGACAGAATGGGAGCTGGTTCATTTTGGCATGGTGGGTTTGAGCACCTTTCATTTAAGGGCTACCAGTCTACGATGGTTGATGCTGTAGCAATTAGCTTTCCTGGGTCTAAAAAGGAATGGATAAAAGATTGTGACATTCGCTATTTCGGGACCGGAATAAAAGCATACTATTATGATGGGTCCTATCCCGGCGAACTTTATATCAAAGATACCTATCTGGGTTTCATGAAATTTGCATCAATTGACTGGTATAAAACCGTTGACAGCCTGATTGAAAATTCTAAATTTGGTGGAAACTATTATGGCCTCTACGCCGACAACTGCTCATCGAATAAAATGGTCCACAGCAGGCCGCAGAATGGGCAAGTTGCAGGAGTGTACATCAATAACTCGCGAAATTTTGAAATAGTTAATAATGAGATTGACACAAATGGAGATGCTACTCATACCTCAGACGGTGCTATTATAAAGGATTCTAACGATATCAGTTTTATTGCCAATAGAATCTACGATAACACCGGCAATGGCATTGTTGTGCAAAACTCACATGAATGTAAGTTTATCGGCAATAGCTTTGGGAGGCATGGGCAGGTTGGACCTATAAACTCAAGCGGCATAGTCTTCATGTCTGACAGCTCAGATGGGGTGAGTTCTGGTGACACATACCGCATGACCGTAAGCGGAAATCATTTTACTGTAGATGCTTATAATCGAACATTTACCGGGCGCGGAACTCTAGAGCGCGGCATCCTCGTCACCAATGGAACATTGACCACAGATTTTGTGCGGCAGCTATCCATTACCGGCAACGACTTTTTCACAGCGACAGCCCTGCATCTGGAAAATGGAGACGTTGTTCCTGGGAATACCTCTAATCTGACCACGGGGATATTCGCGCATAACAACGTAACGAGCGTTACGGATGTGATTAAAAATCCGGCGCAGCTTAGTACCAATGAATTTCAGTACAGTGCCGACTGGCAGGTGCCTGCACCGGATAGCATGGACTCAAAAGGTGATGAGGGAGCTACTGTCAGTCTCTATGATGGAAATGCACATGTTTATCAGTTTGCATCGCCACTCACCACTGCGCGAACGGTAACGCTGAATATAAACAATCCAATGGGCTCATTTGTAGATATTTTTCGAACTGCTGCATCTACCGGTAGTTCTCTGTTGACGGTAAAGAAGGATGATGGCAGTACGCTCGAAAATATTGGAACGTTTCAGTGGGCAAGATTTTTTAGAAACCCTGGGGGCTGGGCGCGTATAGCAGGTGGCCAATTTTCCCCCGTGTTTGCCACAACGACTACTTGGAACCCTGGATTGATAACAGGCGGAACATGCACAACGAGAACTGTTCCGGTGATAAATGCCACGGTTGGTTCGGCGGTTGTTACCAGTCCCATAACTACATCGCCCGGTAGTGGTGTTGAATGGGGCGGCAGCTATGTAAGCGCAACTAACTATGTCACGCAGCGGCTGTGCGCTCTCGTCTCGGATGTCACGCCATCGGTGACCACCTACAAAATAACGGTGCTGAAATAGTTTTGATGGAAATGCAAAGTTAAAACGGTGATTTTATGGGCTACGAATTTCCAAAACGATATGAACTTTCAGGATACCCGGTAACTCTACAGGGGATCGGCAGCGGATTTAACGCCATTGAGAACACAGTCAAGATTATGGCGAAAACAATCCGCGAATCTTCAAGGAATATCCGCGTCCGTAACATGGCGACCGCAATAGTTTACAACGTGCCTGAAAAAGATCAAATGTCCGAGGCGAGTGCGGTCCTTGGATGGGTACATAACAATACGCGGTATGTGCGCGATCCGCAAGGGACTGAGACGTTGCATAGTCCGCTTGTGGCTCTCGATAAGATTGAACAGGGGTTTCAATTTCAGGGGGATTGCGATGACTCGACCACGCTCACGCTTTCGCTTTTGAAGAGCATCGGATTTCCTGTTCGTATTCGCATAGCAGCGTACAATCAAGAGTCAACGAAAAAATATTCTCACGTTTACGGTATGGTAAAAATAAACGGGGTATGGTATCCCGTGGAGTCGATTGAAAAGGGTGCTCCGGTTGGATGGGAAAATCCAAACTTCTCGGAGACGAAAGATTACGAGGTGTAGTCATGTATGAAATCGAACAGCATCAATCTCTTGGAGACAGCATAATGGATAGCCCGTTTTTGCGCTGGCTGAAAGGAGATACCGCGAGCGAAAGCACGGCCATTACTTACGGGGATGAACAATTCGGGCCTCCTGCACCCTTGGTATACTATGGCCCCCCGGCCCCTGTTGCGACCGTCCCTGCGAAGACATCGACAAGTACAAATCCGAAAGCAATCCCGGTTGCTCCATCAATCGCCGGTTCTCCCGTGGTGGCTTCGAGCGGGAATATGCTTAACTGGATCATCGGCGGCGGCGTTGTGGTCATGGGCGGGCTTGCAACGTGGATGCTTTGGCCGAAGATCAATCAATCGCTCAAAGGGAAGAAGGGTTAATGCCATGTATGAGCTTGGAGCAATAACGCTACCGGATACGATCACCATAGCGCCGAACAAGCAGTATACGTTTACCTTTTCATCGTGGATGAGCAAGGATTCTATCACGGCGAAAATGGCGAACCTTGCGGCCTATGCAAAGAATATCTCCGTGGAAACAAGCGGCATGACCAAAGTGATAATCAATCTTGTCCCGCTGTACGCAATGCCCCTTTCCGCATGGAGAGATCAGTTTGCAGGGATCGGGCTTTCGGATATGACTGACGTGTACGTGGGGTCATACATGACCGAGCCTGGGTTCGAGTTTGTAAACCCTGTCACCTATTGGGAGCCGAAATTAGCCGCAGCGGGAGGTTGGCTAGGAGATACCATTTCAGGCGCGTTCGGTTATGTGAAAATTCTTGCAATCGCAGGAGCGGTCATTGCGGGAAGTGTTGTGGTCCTCAAGTACGGTCCATCGAAACCGAAATATAAAGAGAATCCGAAACGGAAAAAGAGGTAGAGATATGAGAGTCGTTGTGCAGGCAAACTTATTTTCGCCGGTCGTTGCTTATGACACAAATGCGGCATCATCGCCACCGAGCGGATTTAAGAAGATGATATTGGACTTTCTTAATCCGGTTGTCCAGGTTCAGTCTGACGATGGCCGCGCCATTTACAAAACGGGAGAATTTTACAATGCAACGGGACAATTCTATTTGCTTGGCCTGCTTGGAATCTTGGCAGCGGGTACGGTAATTCTCGTTGCCAACAACTCAAGGAAAAAGAAAAATGCCATACGCTAACGAACACACGGTCAGGTATCATAACCCGGATCGGTATGCCGAGATCAGGCGCAAGAATAACGATTTTGCCCCCGGTGTGGACGTTATTTACGGGGTCACAAAGAGCGGGAAGGCCGAAATACAGTCAATCCACTTCAAGGCCGACCGCTTTACCATTACCGAGGTCAAAAGAGCGTTAAAAGGCAGTTTGCGGAAGATAGGCAGACCGACATTCATCATTCCGGCGACCAAAAAATTCAAAAATAACCCTCCATCGGGAGCGACAAAGATTTATGACCGTTGCCTGAACATTCGCGCAAAGAAGGGCGGCAAGGAATACGACCTTGAATTTCTGGAAAACAGGAAATGCCCTATCTTTGGCCTTGCGAATGGAGACGTACTTATTACAGGGGTAGGTGGTAAGCCGGGACAATACCTTGGAATCTGTCAAGAGATCAGGGCGCAAAAGGGAGCTAAAAGTCTTTGGCCTTTTAATTTTTTCAAACATGAAGGCGATACAGAGAGCAAAGCGAAAATACGGATCAACGAGAACGGCGACATTCTGATTCATTCACCAGGGGAACGTCTCTGGAAGATTTTTAATTATGACTAGGTTTTACGAGAGGAATAATAAATGACAATGCCAGCAGAGAAACCCAGAGGTTTTCTGATCCACAAGCTCGTTAAGGTACAAGATCCCCTCGCAGTGTCCAGATTGGAGCGGTTACACGCTTTCCTCGAAAAAGAAAATCTTGCCTACTATGATATGCTCGGTCCTATCACGCGAGAGCGCGGGGAAGGACGGGAGCAATTCATCGACATAACCGTTTCGGTAAAAATAGCATGAAAATCGACGTTCAAAAAGCGGTCAATGAAAACGTGACGATTGGTTACGGTTCGTATGTCGCCGCGAAGTTTTGCGTTTACGATCCGAACACAAAAGTAATAATCGGAAAGTTCACCTGCATAGCCTCTGAAACGTATTTCATTCTCGGCGGCAATCATCGGAAAGACTTTGTGACACAGTATCCTTTCAATGATAGCGATATCCGAGAAAGCAATCCTGACATTCCGTTGTCCGATGTACCTTATGACTGCTCGTGCGGAAATATAAGCGTAGGCTCTGACGTGTGGATCGGTCACGGATGCAAGATACTTTCAGGGGCAACGATTGGACACGGCGCGGTTATCGGCGCTGATTCAGTTGTCCGCTCTAAAACTTACGATCAATATTACAAACGATGGAGAGATGAAATTCCAGCGTATGCAATCGTTGTGGGGAATCCCGGTATTATAACGGGGTACAGGTTTGAAGGTCAGGATATTTACGACCTTGTGAAAATTGCATGGTGGGATTGGAGTCTTGAGAAAATTAAAGAGGCAATGCCGCTTCTTCACAGCGGAAACGTAAAAGAGTTTATAAACCAATACAGGGGGAAATGAAAATGAAAAAGTTTATCTTGGCAATAATGGCTTTGATTATTTTGGTACTGGCGACACTTGTATTATTCGATGCCCTCACCATGAAGTCAGAGGCGGCACAGGTGGGAGTAAGGATCACTCAGCAGATACCGCAGCATGGGCATAGCAATATGTATGATGGTGGAATATTAAATATGCCGTCATTCGCATCTTATCAATCAGGAACTCAAATTGTTACTAGCAATACATGGACAATAATTCAAATAGACACCTTGGCATATACAGCGCCAACTTTTAGTACAACTGTTCATAGACATACGCCGAATGTTGCCGGTAAATACGTTTACTCAGGCCAACTTTGCAGTTCTAGTTCAGGAACCACTACGGCGATGCAAATATTATTATACAAAAACGGAAACCCTTACGTATATGCTCCATTTACGGCAAATGGTACTTGGGGGGCAGCTATATTAAATTGCGTAATTACTCCATCAACCGTCATTACTATGAATGGAACCACCGATTATGTAGAATTATATGGATTGACGATAGGTTCTGGTACAATAACTGAACAAAATGCTTTCTTTTCTGGGTATCAAGTGACTAGGTAATGGCCGATGGCATTTTTTAAACGGATGATAAATATTATAGCAAAGCATGTTCCCATAGTTAAAACTAATAACAAAATGGCAGTAACTCTTCCAGGTGTTATTGTGGGCAATAAAAACATGTCCGAAGGGTTGAAAGTACATGAGCAAACGCATGTTAAGCAACAGATTAAAGACCCTTTATTTTTTGCACGATATGCTCTTGATAAAAGCTACCGATGGCGAATGGAAAAAGAGGCGGTAACTGCACACTTCCAATATTGTTTTGATAAAAAAATTCCATTTGACTTTGATGGAATTTCTATCAGCTTGCAAAAAAATTATCACAATATGGCATCACAGTCTGAAATTCAACAATTTATTAATCAATTAAGGTCGCGCATGTTTATAAACATACCTATTAGCGGCTAAGTTGAATTTAAAGGAGAATCGTGAATGTTTGAAAAAAAACTTGCTCTTGACATTGGTGCAGGAAGCAGACCGCTAAAGATAGAAGGGTTCGACGTGAAGACTTTGGATGCGCGGCCCGAAGTTCATCCTGATTTCGTCGGGGAGTTTTCAAAGATCAAAGTACCAGACGGCGCATTCGACCTCGTTCACGCTTCACACGTCCTTGAGCATGTGAAAAGAAATGATGTATACAACGTCCTGAAAGAATGGCGGCGCGTTCTTGCGGAGGGCGGGGAATTGCGGATTGCCGTACCTGACCTTGAGATTGCGGCGATTGAATTGCTCTCCTGCCAGACGAGCAACGACACTTTTGATATTTTATGGGGTGCTCAGAATCACGAGTTCAATTTTCATTACACCGGGTACACGAGACAGCTTCTTGAGGCCATGATTTCAAAGTACGGCTTCGAGATTAAGGAAATCGTCTGCAAAGACCGCTGCATCTATCTGACAGCAATAAAACTGAAAGGGGAGTACGTCTAATGGCGATGAAGAAACGCATAGATATAATTTGCCCCATCTGGAACGAGCTTAATTTTACCAAAATCTGCATCAGTTCAATCACAGGCAAAACAGACCCCGAACTTTACAACCTCATTCTCGTTGACAACGGATCGGATGAAGAGGCAGCCGATTGGTTACGCAGGTTCGCAATGGAAAACAAGAACGTCTTTTTGATTCGGCATGAAGAAAATACCGGATACGTGGGCGGCGTGAACAGCGGCGTACAGTTTGCCCGTGAAATGACAAAGAGCGAGTACATTGCAGTAATAACGAACGACACCGTATGCCCTCAGAACTGGCTTGACATGCTGGCGCACCTCGACGGTGATAGACAGATTGCCTTGATTGGCCCCGTTTCTAACAACGTAAGTGGTCGCCAGCGCGTCAACTTCAATAACGCAAAGTATGATAAGGAGTTTGTCGAATACCTTATCGGCTTCTTTTACATCATCAGGGCCGATGTTGTGGATCAGCTTATAGCACTTGACGGATTCTATCTTGACGAGCGTTTCAATTTCGGTTCGAGTGATGATCTTGATTTGAGTATCAGGGTCCGCAAACTTGACTATAAATTGCTTGTTGATCGCAAAATCTATGTCCATCACTTCCTGTCAAAGTCTCTCGTAAAAGTTGCCGATGCAAAGAATGTTTCGCTCGATGAACTGCACAAAGATTACTTTCAAATATTTCAGGACAAACATGGCGCATTGCCTAAACAGCGTGAGCCTTATATCTTGATCGGCGTACCCACGTATGGCCTCGTGGATCACCGCTTCTGGAAAACGTCAATGATGCTGAACATTCCGTACAGGCACGGCATTGAGACGATCCCCCGGCTTATGCCTGACATGGCGCGGAACAAACTCGCGCAAATGGCGATTGATTACGGGTTCACTCATTTGCTCGTTTGCTTTAAGGGTGATACTCTTATTGAAACATCGTCCGGTGGAAAGTGCATTAAAGACGTAAAAGTTGGGGATAGGGTGAAATCTCATAAGGGAGAGTTTAGAGCCGTAACCAAAACCTACAAACGAAAGTATGGACAGGGGCAACCGCTTGTTTGGATCAATTCTGAAAATTCACTCACAAAGGCCACACCAGAGCATCCTTTCTATATTTTGAGAGATGGATTGAAGTATTGGGAGAGTGCGGGAAATCTGAAAACAGGAGACTGCTTGTTGTATCCAAAAGATGCGCAAAAGGATCACTTGAAATTTGATTGCTTTGCCTATAACAATAAAGATGGCAATAGAAAACACCATAAGTATCATGGCGTAGTGCATGTTGAAAAACATACAAATCGTCCGTGGCAGGCTGGGATAACAATTGATGGAGCCTATAAGGTTCTTGGATACTTCGATGATCCTATAAAGGCAGAGTCGGCATATATAGATGCCAAGAAAAATAGCAAAGACTACTTTGGTAATTATGAAGTAGATAAAGATTTCGCTCGATTCATGGGACTATACTTAGCTGAAGGATGCGGCGGTCATGATGGTATCAGGTTCACTTTCAACAACAATGAACATGAATACCATAAGTTTATAGTGGATTTTTGCAGAACTAAATTTTATAGAAACCCAACTGTTCACACCAGATGGGCAACTACGATAAAACTTAACTTAAAGTCTTTTGCGAATCTCTTTACTGATTGGTTTGGCAAAGACGCTATAGAAAAAAGAATCCCTGATTTTGTATTCCGATGGAATTTAATTAACAAGCTGGCATTTATCCAGGGATACATAGAGGGCGATGGTTGTTCTAACGGGTTAAGTTGCGTTATTGCTACCGCAAGCAAATCCCTCGCAAGCGATTATGTTAGGCTCTGCACTGAATCAGGTTTGCAGTGCTCTAAGATAACTTTCGCCAAAGGTGGGATTAGCGTCATTGATGGAAATAAGGTAGTTAGTAAGGGCAGCTATAGGGTAAATTTATACAAAAAATCCTATGAAAAATTGCTCGATTTAATAAAAAGCACTTCTGATGATGAGCACTATTTGATTCCAGTAACTCACGTTGAAGTCAAGAAGCAGAGCTATCCAAAAGATGCTCACGTTTACAATTTAGAAGTTGATGTTGATAATACATACATAGCCAATTCAGCGATAGTGCATAATTGCGATGATGACATGATCTATGACGATCAGGAAATCATAACAAAGCTCGTGGCGCATAACGTGGACATTGTAGGCGTGAGAGCGTACACGAGGACCGCACCTCATTACCCGTGCGTATTCTACAAAGGCGGGGCAGGAGACGAGTTCTACCAGGAAGTTGATTTCTCTTGCGTAGGACTTCGAGAAGTTGAAGCGCTCGGAATGTCCATGTGCCTTATCAATGTTGACGTGTTCCGAAAAGTTACTGAACCGTGGTTCGAGTTCGGCAAGGTTACAATACTCGGCAAGGGAGATGATCGGTTCGGAGAGGATGTTTATTTCTGCAAGAAGGCCCGTGAAGCAGGATTCAAAGTACACTGCGATACGAACATCGAAATAGCGCACATCGGCGACAACAAAATTGTGACGCGGGAAAGCTACCATAAGGCAATCGGTAAGGTTGTCTAAAAAAAAGGTATTTGACGCACGGCATAGTTTTATGTATGCTTGCACTTAACGAACCACAGAAGTATCTTTGACATGCACTAATCAGTAAAAGCATAAGGGACTTGGGAAAAGCCTTGCTTTGATCGTTGGACGGGAAACCGTTTAGCAATCTTTAGCAGGGCTTTTTTATTTTCTATTTTAAAACTAAAAAGGGAGGTGAAACAAAATGCTCGTAACCGTAATCACAGGCACCATTCTGGCAACAGGCAAAACCCTGACCCATGGCCTTGGTACAACCCCGGATTTCATCAGCGTGACGCTTGAAAGCGACACGTCCGGCACGAATGTCAGGGAGTGCAGCATTCTCACGTTCGGCGCGAATACCGTTACCGTTGCAGGTCCGGTTGACGGCGCGGCTGTCCGTATCAAATGCGAGAACTTCGCAGGCGCGACCCACGTTGTGAAGGTCTAAGTACATGGCCCCTGAATTGACATGCAGGGAGGTGAAACCGTAATGGCAAAGGAAGCATTTTTGATTGGTAATCCCCCGAAACGCGCACCGAAAAAGAAAAAGTCGAATGTCGGCCTGAAAAGGCATCGCATTCTGGCCTTTGAAGGTAAGGGCGGCGGGATGTTTACCAGTGCAGAGGCAAAGATCGTTCGTCCAGGCATCAAAATCAATCCCTTCCGAAAGAATCCATTGTTCGGAGAGGAACTTATGTTTATCGGGGCAAACCCCCAAAGAAAGCGAGGTGAATTTCAAATGGCAAAGAAAAAGACACATCACAAGAAGTTCAAGAAAGCGGCCAAGAAGCATCGGAGTTTCCGCTTGAATCCGGTATCCTACATGGATAAGGGTCTGGCAATGGGCGTTGGTGGCGCGGTTGTCGGCGCAATCGGTGCTCGCATGATCCCGAATCTCCTGAAGCTGACCGGATGGAAAGGGAATCTCGCGCAGCTCGGCGTCGGCGTTCTCGGCCTTGTACTCGGCTCCAAGATGAACAAGGAAGCCGGTACGGGTATCGCTCTCGGTGCAGCCGCGATCCTCGGCACGGACTTGACCGCTGGTGTACTTGCAACGGCATCAGCCGCAGCCGCACCCGTGGCAGTCCAGGGCTTTGAGTACGCGCAGCCGCAGCTTGCGGGACCGTATACCGAAGATCCCTACAATACCCCGGCAGTCGGCGGGTATGAAGTAGCATATTAAAGAAGCGGATCACAAAATAACGTGATTCATTGACAATAACCCTTAACCAAAGCCCACTAATGTGAGGCAAGGAGGAAACGAAAATGCCCCCGACCAATTTTGCACCAGGAACACAGGGAATGATCCCCGGCGTAACCGTCGCCCGTAACCAGCCCCTCTATGATCGGAAAAACCTTCCGACCACGCTTTCCGGCGATATCGGCTTTTTCTCGATCCCGGTCAGCTCTCCCGACACCCTCATCCGTTACACCACGGGTCAGGCAGGCGCGGCAGGCTCCATCTCGAAGACGAAGCGCGACACGAACCTTCCGTCTCAGGGGCAGGACCCGAACCGTGGGTACTCGCTCGCAGGCGTGAGCATGGCCCTGATCCCGGCAGCGCGGACCATCAAAGCCACGGCAGCGACGAACGCGATCCGTGCGGAGAAAGATACCATCCGGGAAGCCGGTTGGCTGGAATGGAAGATCGTGGACAACAAAGTCCTCGAAATTCCGCTCATCTTCATCCCCGAACTGAACGGCGAGGGCGGCATCATGAGCACGGCCTCCGATATCACCACTTTCGGCGGTCCTCAGTTCCCCTCGAAAATGTGGCCCTTCGGTGAGCCGATCACCATCAATCCCGGTCAGCAGTTCACCGTGGTTGTGCATTTCGACGGCTCCATCACGCTCGGCCAGAGCTACGACATGATCCTGGCCTTCTTCGGCCAGCAGAAACGTCCGGTGGGTTAAGAACCACCCGTAGCAAAGAGCAAAGAGTAAAAAATAAGGGAGGGGTTCATTCCCCCTCCCTTCATTCTACCGACTGTCAATGGAGGTACACAATGTTTCGAGAAGCGTTTATCTACAACATCAACCGCGTCCTTGCACTTGGAACGGGCGTTGTCTTTACGGAAATCCCGCTTAAAATGTTGTCCTTTGATTTTGAGTTCAAGAGGACAATCCATCAAGCAACAAGCAATCTCATCTATTGCAAAATTCTGGACAACTCCACGGGCAAATTCCTGTTCAAGTCATTTGATGACCTGCGCTCTATCTCAGGTACATCACTCAGCAGCATGACGGCACAGGGCTTTCTCCCTTTTAACTGGCCTATCCCGTATACCGGAAAAGCGAACAAGGACATTTCGATTTATCTGTCCGACTTCTCCGGTGCTGAAAATACAATTGACCTTGCCTATCATGGGGACGCGATCCGCAATGAAACATTGCTCGATATGCACGGAGTTCCGCTTGCCGATGGGTACTGGTCCCGCGACTTCAAGGAAAAGAAGTGTGTTCCTATCGTGTACGAATCAACGTCTATGGTAGCAAGTGCCGGTGTGGGAAACATAAAGCAGGGATATGTCAATGTTTCCGATGACGCTGATTTTGTTTGTACGAAGATCACGGGCATCGTAACGAATCCCGGCTATGTCATAATCGAAGACCCGAGCCGTGGTAACTTCTGGCAGAATCAGAAGACGCATACCGGGAATCTCTTTGGCAATGGTCAGTTCTCAAACGTGCTCACGTCGCCCAGGTTCATCAAGAAAAATACGCGGCTCCTGATTACGTTCGAGAACAATCATGCAAACCAGAACACCTTGCAATTGTACCTGCACGGGTATAAGCGCAGCTAATAGGGGGATTAGGGAATGTGGAAAGAACCATACATAATTTGCGCCGATTTCCTCCCGCTTGCGGCAGGTAGCGGCGATTCATACGTTGACGCTCCGTTCAAGATTTTCAGGAACAATGATTATGAGATTGTCCGTTCGATTTATCAGGCAACGGATGGTCAAATAAATCTTCGCATGATGAATGAATCCACGGGCCATCATGTGATTCGGCAACAGGGCGACATTCGGGCAGTATCCAGTACGGCTCTCAGTGTAATGACCCCGAACGGATTTATCCCGTACAATTTTCCCGTGCCTTATCTGTTGCCAGCGGGAACGAACTTTGTTGTATCAGCAGCCGACAAGTCAGGATCAGCAAATCGGCTCCGATTCGCCCTTCATGGAAATAAAATCTATGACGGTGACGCGCCGTACAAGGCAAGAACAAAGCGTGAACTGTTTTCCTTTACGATCAAGTCCGGCACACTCGCGGCCTATGGTTCAGTTGTCGTGAATCTCACGCTTAACGAGTCATACGGTTTTCTTGCGGCGAAGCTCACGGGTACGGTAACGGGAGAGGGTCTTGTGTTCATACAGGACTACGACATGAGGCAGCAGGACGCTACCGAATCAAGGCCGTGGAGCAATAAGGACGTTCATTTCTATAACATGATCGGGAATAGTCAATTCGGAAATCTCCTGACCGCTCGCAAGTGGGTTCCCGAGAAGTCAACCATATCCGTAAGGTTCACGGACCTGAGTGGATCGGCAAACGCAATGAGCATTACGTTTCATGGGGAAAAAATCTTCTCCGTGTAAAGGAGCATTAAAATTATGGACACAATGACAATGTTGAGAAATGCCCTTGTTACGCCTGTCCCTCGTGGCGCGGCAAGCATGGTTAAACCACAAGCGGCCCCGGTGGTAGCTTCTGCCCCTGTTCAGCCGCAAGCAATGCCTCCGATTAAGAGAGTGAACGATGATATCATTCTCCGTCGCGGCGGTATCTTTGTAGTCAATGATGGTTTTGATAATACGTCAAGCGCAGCATTCTTGGCCGTGAATGCTCCTGAGACGCAAACACTCATTTCCATTACCGTTCCGCAGGGAAGCGATCAGTCTCTTCTTATTACGCATTTTGCGAACGAGCTTTCCGATATCGCGGCCTGGACGTTTTTCACCTGGAATATGTACATAGATGGCGTTCCGGTGCAGGCGTATTTCGGCGTTGTCGATCAGCTTGGACAGACCAACCTTATGAGAAAAGTCGGTGTTGATATTCTCGTAAACGCCGGTCAGACCCTCACCGTTGACGTTGTATCAAGCGCACTCGTACCAGCAGATTACAGTGCCGTTGTCTCCCTTATTGGGGTATACGGAACGTATGATTACAATAGGGATTAAGGGGAATTAGGAATGGCAGATAATCAGTCTTCGAGCATTCTTGAATGGATAAGCACATATTGGGAAATGATCGTTGGTTTTTTGGTAGGTGCTCTTGGAATACTTCGAGGCACATTCTTGGCAGGCCAGAAAAAGGTTTTACTGGACACCATGCAGACCGATATCAATAATCTTGGTTCGAGTTTGAGAGAAGTAAAAAGTATCATTCCCAATACTGCCATTAAAGAAGGTCTGATGCTGACCACTCAGGCGGCATGTAACGAAGCAAGGGACAAGTGCAAGAACCATATAGTAGCAGAGCAACAGGCCGATACATTGATAATCATAAAACAGGCAATCGCATTACTGGTAAGCCATAATAACGACATACCGCAAGCGGCCAGGGATAAGATCCTCGGCAAGTTGATGGAATAAGGGAGGGAATAAAAATGGAATCAGCAATTCAGGGAATAAAAGATGTTTGGGCTACGATGGTAAGCCTTGGATATCAACCAATGCCACTCGTGCTTGCATGTTTGGTCATGCTCGCAGCGCGGTCCTATTGGGAGCCTTCCATTCTCAAGATAACCACCAATGATGAAATGAAGCGAATGGGATTGATAAAGCTCGCCATATTTTTTGCCACTTTCTTTGTGAATGGCCTCATTCATATCGGGCTTGCAAAACCAGCACTAGCGTTTGATTGGTGCCTGTCCATAGGATTCAGCCTTGGCAATGTCTTTGTGGCCTACGTGGTAAGTTCCAGCGCGGTAGTTCGGAACTACCTCGCCACTTCGCTCTTTAAAAAGGAAGTTGTTTTGCCGAGCGCGGATAAGCCGTCAGTATAAAACGAGGACCACCATGAGAAAAGTTACTATTCGGGAATGGTTCATTATCGCAATCGCGCTTATTGCGGTATCAAGTTCGGTATGGGGATACTATCATCCGAAGACCATTGAAGTTCCCGTAAATGGCGAATACAGGGACGCAACGAAGATCAAGCTAGGTACTAAGCGAGTACCGATTGCAACGCGCCCTGTGACCACTACGGCTTCTCGCAGTACACCGGGAAACTGCCCTGTATGTCCCGAGTTTTTTGATTGCGCTCAATATGAGCCTCCGGTGAGTGATGGGATCGTGGCGTGTGAAGTGGTTGCCCTGGATGAAAAAATTGACGGATTTCCAGTAACAGCAAAGGCGAAATGCCCGAAGAGCAAAGTAGCGTATGATGTGGCAAGCGTGATCGTTCCCGCATCCGGTGAAACGCGCATTTTTATCAAGCCTGAAAAGCGGTCGCTCTTTTCGTTTGAGAATGATAAGGAAGTTGGGCTTCGATATGGACTCAGGCCGGAAGTTGATTTGTTCGGTCGGTGGACATTTATCAGGATCGGAGAAATGTACGGTTCGATTTATGGAGAAGTGAGCAGCGGTATTGATGCAAACGCCAACATGATGATTGAGGTAAGTTACCGCTGGTAATTCTAAGGTGTAAAAATGGCAAGCATAACCAAAGAGCAATTAAAAAAAATCATGCCGGGACTTTCTGACGCAAAGGCAGAGATTTATTTCCCGCATCTTGTTGCGGCTATGGAAGAGCGAAAAATTAATACCTCGTTAAGAATGGCCGCTTTCTTGGCGCAGGTTGGGCATGAATCGCTCGATTTGAGGTATATGCAGGAAATCGCATCAGGGGCGGCTTATGAGGGAAGAAAAGACCTCGGGAACATACAGCCAGGAGACGGGAAGCGATATAAAGGGCGCGGACCAATTCAGCTAACGGGGCGGTCAAATTATGTAAAATATGGAAGATTGCTGAGTGTAGACTTGGTTAATTTTCCAGAACAGGCCGCAACTCCCGAAATAGGATTCAGGGTTGCAGCTCTGTATTGGTCGCTTAATAATTTGAATGTCCTCGCAGAGATTGAAGACATGAAAGAAATTACGCGCCGGATCAACGGGGGCTATAATGGCCTCGATGACAGAATGAAACGATACGAAATTGCAAAACAGGTTTTGGTTTAACTCGAATAGGAGGAATTTATCATGTATTACTATGAGCAAGATGGATTGAGCGGGTTGGGCAGAAGTTTCAAAAAAGCAGTGAAGCGATTTAATCCCGTTGCGGCAACAAAGGCGGCGATCTCCAATGTCGTTAAGCCCGTCATAAAGGCGGCGGTTACTGTTACGAAAAAGACGGTAATCAATCCCACGATGGCAGTGATGACAACGGCATCCCCGAAAGCATTGCTTACGGCAGGGCGGCAGGGCGGGGTAAAGCGTGTACTCGGAACCGCCATAAGCTCGGTAAAGCCGTCGAAGCCTGGAACGGCAGTAACAGTAGAGGCAACGGTTATGGATGGTCCGCTGGTAAACATCTATGCCCCCAACGGATCAGAAGGGCAGATACCGAACAATTACTTGACGAACGGTACGTTTACCGATGAGACAGGCATGGTGTGGAGCACGACCCCATTAAAAGGAGCGACAGCCGAACCCACAGCAACAATGGAAATTCCCGCTCGGTTTTCGCCGCAGGTTGATCGGCAAGTATGGACTCAGACGAGGGAACGCAAACGCGGGGGCATGGGCAGAGGCAGGGCGACAACTGCCATTATGAGTGCTCCTGCCGTCTCTACACCTACGGTTATGAGTGCTCCGGTAATGGCCGATCCAGCAGTAACGGCGGCAATGACGGCACCGGCATCATTAACGGAAAATACCTCTTCCGGCCCTATGGCGCAAAGCATGGGGATTATTCAGCAGCTTGCGGAGCTTATGCAGGAACCGTCAAGAGCAGATGGCGGCGATCTAAAAGGTATGTTTAACGCTACGAGATTTAGACAGAGAAGGTTGTTTCGTCGGTAGGAGTGTCGATTAATAAAAATGATTTTCTCAAAAGAACTGACATATTTTCCCTTTGCTCAAAAAGCGGCGGTAAAATACAATGTACCCGTCTCGTTGATTTTGGGTCACATTAAACAAGAGTCGAATTTCGACCCGAACGCTTACCGGAATGAGCCTGCTATTAAAGATGCCTCATACGGGCTTATGCAGATTTTGGTTGGTACGGCAAGGGGCATGGATTCATCGGCAACCGCTGGAAAACTTCTCGATCCTGATTACAATGTTGATCTTGGAACACGGTTGATCGCAAAGAACCTTATCCGTTATGGCGGCGACGTTAAGAGCGAAGCGGCAGCGTACAATGCCGGGACCGCATACAAAGATGCAAGCGGGAACTACATAAGCAAGAGCGGCAATACGGCGGTCCAGGGATACGTTGATAAGGTGTACTCGAATTATCAGTATTATATGAAGTGGCTGGCATCCGGCGCAAAGGAAGTTGACGTTACAATGATAAATCCCGTGCTTGCCATAGGATTTGTTGCTTTATCAGGAATCGTCTTCGGGACATATTACTACATGCAGAAAAACAAGGGAGGTCGCTATGTATCAGTTAGGTGAAATGGAGTGGCTGGATAAAGTCCTACAGGTGGGCCAGACAGTAGCAGACATGAACGCGGCACGACGGCAGCAGGCGAACGCAGCGGCGGCGGCAAGGGCGGCAGGCGCAACACCTATTGTCATCCCAGGTGAAGGCGTACAGCCTCAATCGAACACGCTCATGTACGTAGGCATCGGCGCGGGTATCTTGGCAATTGCCGGGATAGCGTATAAGGTCGCCAACAAATAGGAACAGGGGATCACGCCATGTATGAGTATGAAGGGCTTGGAAGTATAAAGTCGTTCGGCAAAGCCTTTAAGAATTTAGGCGAGAAGGCGCTGAAACCGCTTACCACGAAGATCAGCCTTAATCCGATCAAGCAGGTAAAGAACCTGACTCATTCAGGGCTTGCGATTGGTAAGGCCGCTGAAAATGTAGTGGTGCGCCTGAATCCGCTCAATACTACCCTGAAACAATTTGACGAAAAAGGGCTTGCTGCAAAAAAACGCGGCGGCATAGGCGGTGCGATTGCCGGACTTCTCGGAGGAGTTGGGGAGCAGGCGCGTACAAAGCCGATTGCTACAACGGCAACATTTGCGCTGGCCGCAAAAGCGTATGCTGTCTATGGGGCCGCTGGCGGTGGAACGGCGGCGACAACAGCGGCGACAACAGGGGCAGGCGCAGGGGCGGGGGCCGCAGCAGTAGGATCGGGAAGCATCCTGTCTTCTGGTGTGGCTTGGATAGCCGCAAACCCAGGTACAGCCGGGGCAATCTTGAGTGCTGGCGCAAAGCTGGCGGCTTCTCGCGGCGCAAAGCCAGAGGACATAAACCCTGATACCGGAATGCCCTATTACGCAATGACCGAAGAGCAGATTGCAGCAACACAGCCGAAACCTTTTATGGCGGGGATGGTCACGGGGCAAAACGTCATGCTCTTTGTCGGCCTGAGTGCGCTTACCGTTGCGGGATACATGCTGTTTAATCAGCCGCAGAAGCAAAGATAAATTCGCTTGACAATGCTCTGATTGTCTGTATAATTATCTGTATGAAAGAGCGAAGAGAAAAAATCATTGAATTGAAACCGAACGCCAGCGGAATTTATGAAGCGGTCGGGGAAGTTTACCGAGAACCGAAAGAGAAGGAAGTGAAAAAAGAAGCGCGGCCACAGTTACAGAGAAAATCAGCCGTGCCGATCCACAACGAAAAGATACAGAGTACGCTTGAAGGGATGCAGGCAGGGTTAGCGATATTCAAGGCTCTTAAAAACCTTTTGAGGTGATTCAAGTGGCAAAGATAGAAATATCGACAACGGATTATGCAAAAGCATCAAAGCAATTAGCGGGATTAACAGGTGATGACCTTTACGGGAATGCCACCTTTAAGAATAGGGAAATTTCAAGCGTAAAATATCATCCAAGATACCTTGATTGGCTGATTCAATTCTATGGCAAAAAAGGAATATTCTTTTTAGCAGATTTACAGAAAGCAAAGAAAAATCCTATGGTAAACAGTGATGAAACAAAAGCATGGGCTTCTGTAGGCACAAAAGAAAAACTGAAAAAACGTCTTATGGATGCCAGGAGCGTTTTGACCCCCCATGCTCAAAGTTTATTCAAAAAGAAAACGATTGACTATGATCGTCGCGCAATGATAAGCGATAACGGTCAGTATGTCTTGCAGTGGAAGGTGCGGAATCATCCGAGCAAGCCCGTGTCTTACGAGAATCAGCAGACAAGTAGAGGCACGGTTGTTGTTGACATGAATCATCCTGCCGCAGCATTGGATAATCCGATGACCAAGAAATATCCTCCTGTTCCAAAAATACTGCGATCCGTTCCCTTGCATCTTAACGATATGACCGATAAGCAATGGGACGCTTCTGTTTTGTGGTATAGCAAATTACCGTTGACAGAATTAAGAAAGAGACAAGGAATAGTTGACGATCAAATAAAAGAACTTTACAAGGCAGTAAACAGGAGAGACGTATCCTTAAAACAAGATCCTCATGCCTTAATGTCTTGGAATAATTTGCATACTATGGAAGATGTACTTACGCAAGCGGTAATGAAAAAAGAGTTCAAGGATAATCCGGCAAAGAAATTTGATTATCTTGTTATTGGTCGGCAAGGTATTCAAAAGTACATGGCACTTACAAAAAAAGAGGCTGAACATGCTAAGCTCGAAGGTTTGCAGGTTATCGGTCCTTATGGTTCAAAATCATTTTTGAAAGGTATGAAGAAAAACCCCCGGAATGTTTCAGCCGCACAGCTTACGGAAATGATTAATCTGTATCACTTGGCAAGAACGGCATTGAGCGGCAAGGATGATTCAAAGTACCAGCGCCTTATATGGGCAAGCAAAGAGTTTCATAAAAAACATGCCGATATTTCTCAAACCAAAGCCTATTTGGATTTATCCGATTATGTCAACTATGGAGACAGATAAATGACCCCGCAAGAATTACAGCAACTCGATGGAAAGCTCCGGCGCACCTGTTACGCAATAACACGGGATCACCTCGTATCACTCACGGATACCCTGGACGCAAAGCAGGTAAAAAAACTTGCAGAGGGAATACACGGGGCAATAACAGATGCGGTGAATGACTCGATGGAATTTCTTTTGCAGTATGAAATTGTCAAGCCGATGAGGGCGAAGAAAAAGAAAACAGCAAAGAGGGGTAAATAATCATGGCGAACAGAGAAACCTTAAAGCAGGCTGGCTACACTCTCGCTGCAAGTTTGGGTGACGGTGAATATATTTTGCGCGAATCTGATACGGGCAAGCTGGAACTGTGGTTTGCCAACAAAGGTCATGCAAGCTACGGGATCAAGTACAGAGGTACGGATTTGGAGTTTGCAAGGTCTATCTCGGCAGAAGAGGCGCACAGGCTGGTAAATTGGTCTGAGGGAAACAAAGAGACAAAAGCCAGAGTAAAAAGAAATCCAGCAAGCAAGTATTCATCGTCTCAACTTGATAGATTCGCATTGCGGGACTTAATGAGTGATGCAAAGATAGCCGAAGGGCAAGCAAAAACAGGTCCGTATTATCCTGAGAAGGGTATTACGAAGGCATCGTTGTTGGCCTATGCTAAAAGTTGCCGCGATAAAGCAAAAAAACACTCTCGCGGCGGGGCGCATGATGCAGTGTTAGGGGCAGCGCGTTAAGGTGGCATGGTAATGATTTCTCCCGAAGACGTAGCCGCATGGCTCATGGCATCTCACACAGAAGAGCAAAAAGGTGTCAAGGATTACGATAAGCTGCTTGAAAGGATCAAGGGTGCGCCGGAATACTCGCACATCCGGTCAGTGCTGAAAAAAATAATCAGAGACGAAAAAAGGCATGTGAAGATGTTGGGAAGCCTTTATTCGGAACGATAGGGGAAATTATGAAAAACTTTTTAGTCAAACAAACTGACAGGTATGATTATTATTCAGATGGGAAGACGTACAACATTGTACCTCGTGGCAGTCAAGCCCCGACAGGTGGATATAAAAGTGCGCTCTATATTTTGAAGATGAAAGGTATTGCGCTCCCGAATTTCACGGAAGCGTTGGCAAAGGAATATTTCAAGAGCAAATTTTATCCTAACAGAAATCCTCAAGGCGTCGGACTCATTGCCAGTTATAGGAAAAGTGGCATGGATTACTTGCCCGTCATAGTTAATGGCAAGAAACGGGAGACTATTTTCGGTAGTCCGCTGGCTACCATAGCAACCGCCAAAAAGTTTGCACAGATGGAGATAAACGAAAGAAATAGAAAGACAATGAAGAAAAATCCACAAGGTGATGGTGTCGGAAACTACAGCCCTACAAACCCCAAAATAGACCTATACATTGACGGTCAGTATTATGCGTCAACGAACTTTTACAAAAAGGTCAAGGATGCGGTTAAGTCAGTATATTTCACGTTGTGGGATGCCAGTGAACAAGCCGATAGCGTGAGAAAGAGATTCGGAATATCCATCAGGAAAAGATACGACCAGGGGAAAGACGAATACGCACTCATAAATTCAAAAGGCAAAGAAGTTAAAGTGACAGGTGGAAAGGCAGCAAAGAAAAACCCTCCCCGTCCTCGGAAATACGTTACCGTTATCATAGGTCAAGGCAATTACGGTAGCGGATGGGAAGATGAAACAAGTTACCTCGATGATAAGGCCGGAAGGGAAGAGGCCAAAGCGGATCGTAAGTCATACCGTGAAAACTCTCAGTATCCGTTTCGGAATATCAGGCGTAAAGTGAAAATTGAAGATTACGAAAAAGGGAATTTCTAAAGGGGGATATCATGGCAAAAGTATCTAAGGCACTCATTGAAAACAAGTTCCGGTGGTTCGTTGAGGCGATTGGTGGGCATCTGGCAAAGGACTATAAAGACGTAGGCGGTTTTGCGATTGACCACTACAACGGATACCAAATAGTCCAGATAGTCAGCGTCGGCGGTGGACAAACAAATCCTTTCGGAAGTGGTCGAATGAAGGGTGAAGCATTTGTTGATGCTCTCGATCTTGCCACTCGCGCTATTGAGTACAAAAGTTCAACAAAAGTGCAAAGGCTGAAAAAACAGCAGAACAGGTAGTGCATAAAATGGCAATAAGCGAATCAGATAAAATGAAAATAGGGGAATTGGTCAGAAAAATTCCACTGCCATCCCTTGATATAAAAGTTTTCGGGAGTGAGCGCGTCAATATCCATATCACGGTAGAAAGTAGAAGTACAGCTATAAAGTGGTACACTACCCTGAGAGAGTTTTGCAGTACGGTGAAGACCGTCGAAACCATAATTTACAACAAGAAAAACATGGGTACGAATCTGCAACCATCAAGACGTAAAGGTTACTTGATAGGCGCTGTAGTCTGACTGAAAAAAGTACAATAAAAAAGCCCTCGAAGAATAGCAACCTTCGGGGGCTTAGTTGTTTCATGGGATTGGATTAACTGCTTTCTCGTTCAAACTGTTCCTGTACCGCATTCCGCTCCATATCATAGGATAGGCGTTCATCTTTCCTGATTTCCCGAATAAGCGTGTTTAGTGTGTCTCTGGTAGCCTTCACAGCGGCGATCCCTGCATGAAGTGCCATGTGAGCCTCTTCGATGGTCAGCATGTGCTCTGGCTTTGCGTATTCATCACAGGCCATTTCGCAAAACCGTTCCCATGCGGCATCTTCGCTCGTATTCCCCGGCAGCATTCCGGTTGTGACTCCTGGTGGTAGGTTGCTTTTCATGGTTAAGCCCTCGCGTTGATGATCTTCTTTTTCTCAACCTTGATCCCTGGTGCAGTCTGAACCGTCTCACCCTCGGCAACTTCAAGCCCCTCAACAAACTTTTTCACCTTTGCATATCGGAAGTCAATCATATCGGCAACGGGTGCTCCTGAATCAAGCAGGTACTTGAGGAACAAGCGAGCATCAACGATCTCTACCGAAATATCGTCACGGCTCGTTGTCCCGGTTCCGGCGTAAGATACGGCAGGGGCAACGGCCACAGGTGCGGATACCACGGCGGCAGCTTGGAGCCTGAGTTGATCGGCGGCGGCATCTTTGCCCTTCTCTTCGGCCTTGTCCGCTTTCTTTTCCAGCTTCTTGCGCTCGGCCTCGGCTTCCTTGTCTTTTCTGGCCTGTTCTTCCCGTGCCTCTTTCCGCTTGCGGTCCTCTTCGATTTGCAGGAACGTGCTCATTTTCCCCTTGATGGATCGTTCAAGCTGTTCCGCGAATGCCAACCGGGGGCCGATGAGACGCTTTTCCTCGTTCCGCAAATTCAGGACAGCGGCATTTAGGGCTTTTTTCGATGGGCCGAAATGTCCTTCAAGTTGCGCGATCCACTGCTTGACGCTTATGAGGGCTTGCGAGGCCAGGTTGTAGGTCGCTTGATCCTTGACGGCAATGGTATTGATTTGAGTGGAAAGCATCTCTGCTTGTTTCGTGAGAGCCTTTTCGTCAATGTTCGGCGGCGCAACGATAACGCTTGTTGAGAGTGCTTTCGGTGAAGCTAGTTTTTTAGTTGGCATGGGCAGTCTCCTTTTTCTTGTTCCAGTTCGGAACGGATTTTTCGAGCAGGCTGATAATATGATCGTTCATCGTTATGCCATCATCAGCTACCTTGCTCTTGATTGCCCGTTTCAGGGCTTTGGGAACGTGGCGTATGATGATCTCGGTTGTATCGGTATCCTTTGCCATGTTAATACTCCTTATCGAAAACGATTTTGTCATTGCCGAAACTCACGGCCTTTGCAGCGTTGCATGTTACCTGTCTTGTTTCAAGGAAATATTCTCTTCCCGATGAGGGGCAAAAACAATTCAGATAGTAAAACGGTGTATCATAGCCCTTCATGGTGATGCTGAACAGGCGCATTGCATAGCCGTATCCATCGTCTTTGACTTCATCAAGCACTTTCGCCTTTTTCAGAAAGTCACGCATTTTTATCTTATCCATGCGTTCATAGGCGACGCGCCGTTGTTCCATGTTGGTCAGGCTGAAAACTTCTGAGGCTGAAAGCTCGCCCTTTCTGATCTGGTCGAAAAGAGGTTTCTCGAATAGGACATTGTTAATTTTGTATTCGATATTGCCGTCTCGTGAGAGCAGCCACTCAGAGCAGCGATCCGTCATGTACCATTGCCTTTTATGGGCAGCTTTCCAGATGATACGTTCAGTTTCAATGTCCAGAACAGTATCTATCTGCACATATCCATCAATCTGAGCGAGTACCGGCGCGGTGAGCGTTGCGCCCTGGTAGAGTCTGATGTCTCCCGACTGAGCGAGTACCGGCGCGGTGAGCGTTGCGCCCTGGTCGAGTCTGATGTATCCCGACTGAGCGAGTACCGGCGCGGTGAGCGTTGCGCCCTGGTCGAGTATGATGTATCCCGACTGAGCGAGTACCGGCGCGGTGAGCGTTGCGCCCTGGTAGAGTCTGATGTCTCCCGACTGAGCGAGTACCGGCGCGGTGAGCGTTGCGCCCTGGTAGAGTCTGATGTATCCCGACTGAGCGAGTACCGGCGCGGTGAGCGTTGCGCCCTGGTCGAGTATGATGTATCCCGACTGAGCGAGTACCGGCGCGGTGAGCGTTGCGCCCTGGTCGAGTATGA
>Ga0209518_1000510_pt1 | contig 50148 bp, 65 predicted proteins | sample RifGroB1_FD_183993 | JGI IMG/M metagenome (GOLD analysis project Ga0209518, IMG submission 183993) | Groundwater microbial communities from Rifle, Colorado, USA - Groundwater B1 (SPAdes) (version 2) | ecosystem: Environmental > Aquatic > Deep subsurface > Groundwater | place: Rifle, Colorado...
TATTAGTCTTGATTATAATTATTTATCTATTTACTCAAATATCGGGCATAGAACACCTATGCACCGATGTGATTGGGGGTGAATGTGTCTAATTTTCAAGAAGAGGCGAAAGTGGAAGTTACTTTATTGAATCAGTATCTGAAACCCTTACTTGGTAAAAGGGTGGAAGTTGATTATTTACAATCTATTGACTGGTTTAATAAAAGTGGCAAAGAACGTGGATGGTTGGTAGAAAAAGAAGGTATCTACTACTTATTCAAAAATAGAAATAGCACAAAGGCCAAATCTGTTACGTTTGGTTTATATGACGGATTTGCTTCAACTATAACAATTAAACCAGAAGGAATAAGGATAGTTTGATGTGTGAAGTCTGCAAAAGACGATGTAATCTAAAATGTCAGTGTGGAAAAGTATTATGTCACCAACATTTTATTTTACCTTGTTACAAACAACACAAAAGGAATAAGAAATGAGAAATAAAAAAGGAATCTGTGCTTACTCTAAATGTAAAGAACACGAAGCATATTTCGATGGTCAGCAAGAATGTTGGAAGTCAATCAAAAACTGGGAACAAGAATTTGATGAAAAGTTTACTGAGCAAAAAGAAGTCAAAAGAGTTATAGAGATTAAACCGTGGTTTTCTACTTTTCAATACCCCGTTATAACTTTTTTGAAGCCAGATCAAGACGGAGAATTGGGAGAAGAAATTAAATCTTTCATTAGAGAAAAATTAAATACAGTTGGAGGTAAGTGTGTCTGAAGTATGTGTGGAGTATGTTGGAGGGAAGTGCATTTAATATGAAACTAACTATATTTTTGGCTGCGGCAGTTATTATTACTTTAGCTGCGTGGAAGGTAGGCGAGATCATAAGTTCACTTTAGAAAGGGGGTCAATGTATTTAATGTTATTGGGAATCTTAATTGGCATTATATTAGCGACTATCGTTAATTACTTTTTGTTCAAACACTTTGATAAAAAGATTAAAAATATTACAGATAAAACTATCTGGGAAAAATAGAAAGGGGGTGAACCATGAAAAACTTACTGTCCATCAACAATATAATTATCGCTGGCATTGCTTTAGTTATATTGCTCTCTGGAGTGAGACTGTATCAGTTAAACGCCAGGAATATAACTTGGTGTTTGACTCACTCTTACAGTTGTGATATTGCAAGACTGGAGAGTGTAAAAGGAGAGCTCGAGAAGGTAAATGAAATCAATTTACCGACTGCTAAATAGAAGAAGCGAGAGAGGTCATTTTCTAATTGCTTCTGGAATATGTGTAACAACAATTCTGGGAGTAACTAAAAGATTAGTAAATAAGTATTGACAAATGTGTGTATGTGTGAAATAATGTATATTGGAGGTGGTAAGTATGACTGAACAACAGCTTAAAAACTATCTACACTCACAAAGCAAGGCCCTTGACACTATTTTTAGTAGTGAGGGTGCAAGAAAAAGCAGAATAAAAAAGGTTCTACAACATCTACAAGATGAATTTGGCAACGGTTATATAAAGGTAGAGTATGTGGAAAGAGACAAAAAGGACTGGGAAGGTGGGTTTGAATACCCTGAATAGCTATGTGGGAACAAACTAATTACCTAGAAACTAAATTGCACGAATACTTTAAAAAAACCTATACAGAAAGGAAAAGAGACAAACTTTCGGCCTCTGATACAGGCTGTGTACTACATAGGCAATTAAAACTTTGGAATGTGGAACCAGACCGCCCTTTAACTTTCGATCAGATGTTAATTTTTGACTTCGGCAATATGGTTCACTGGTTCTTGCAGGAGAGGTTGAAAGACGCAGATATATTGGAGATGAAAGAGGTTGAACTAGAAGATGAGTTAACCATTGGACATGCTGACGCACTAGTCAAAGAAGATGGTCTGCTTGTACCTTATGAGTTTAAAAGCACAAAAGACTATTCAATAGACAGAATAGTCAAGGAAGGCCAGCCGCAGGAGCAACACATAAAACAACTGATTGGTGGTTATATGAGACTGCTTAAAAAGCAGAACATTAAGAATTTAGCTAACTTCGGCAAGATAGTATATTTAGCTAAGTGCTTTGATGACTCGCACCGAAATATATTATATAAAGGCAAAGAATTAGGAGAGGGTAAAACCATTTTAAGATTTGTAGAGTTCAAGGGAGAGTATGATCCTAAGCTGGCTGAGTATGTGGAAGAAGAAAACAAAAAGATTATGGCAAACGTGAAAGCAAAAACTCCCCTGCCGTGCAGTGAGTGGAATAAAGTTTATCATAAAGATACACGTTGGAATCAATATATTAGCTGGTGTTCTAAAACATCAGAAGAAAATCAAAGGAGGTTAAATGAAATTCAGGGATAAAAAAGATGTGCCGCTTTTAGATTGGGAGGTAAAAGCTGAAAATCCATGTGATAGATGCGGAAACCAATCCCACCATTATAATTCCTTATACTTTCCGTATAAAGGTGTACGTATATACTTATGTGATATTTGCTTCTTAGGTATAGCTTTAGGATTAAAATTCGATATAGAAAAAGTTATTAAAAAGGAGACAAATGATAATTTGCTCAATACATGAGGGTAAAGAACTAAACAAAGTAACTAAAAACAAAGGCATCCCATACCATTGGATTAAAGATGCAGAAAGCGAAACAGGCTTTTCTATGTGCTATGGGGGGGATAAACCCATAACCAAAGAGTCTGTGCCACAAGCCCAAGTTAAAGCCCCAGACCCAGATAAGATGACCAAAGAAGAGTGGGCGCAAAAAGATAAAACAAAAAATGAGATTATTGCTCGAATGAGTGTAGGGAAAGAGTTTATTAGTCAAGCGATGAGTCCAACCCAAGCAGCTCAGGAAGGCCACATGCTTGAATGGATACATTTTTATTTAACAGGCGAAATTACTGACAATCTTATAAACGAAGACGCAGTTGCTGAGCTGATTGAGGAGGAAGATGCCTAAATATTATGGGATTAGACGTTTGTCTGAAAGATTAGCCGATGAAGGCTTGCCATCTACTCGTATCTGGATATATAAGATGATTAAGAAAGGTAAATTAACCTTGCCGAAACATGCTTTTAGCAACTCTCGGTATGCTTTAACCGAGGATATTATATCCGATATAGTAAATTCTCTAAAAACTAAAGGGGAGTGGCCGATTAAATGAAACCCGTCTACGATTCTATTCTAAGAATAGGCAGTCAGGATTTAGTTCCAATCGGGGATCATTACCGCTTTGTAATAGCCGAGACCATGCCGCACACAGGCTGTAAGTTTAAGTTCTCCATAAGAGAACGGATCATTCAGGAAATGATAAAGAGGGGTAAGAGATTAGAAGTTAGGTTCGCTGAACACCCTGATCTTGAGTTTAACCTTAATCCTCTTCAGTGGAGAAATTTAGGGGAAAAGAAATATGAAGTCAAACTGTTTAAGAACAATCCAATGCCTGTGTTTTATTACTATGTTGGGTTTAACAATCAATTAGTTAACAAGCCTGATACCAAACAAGCCGAAGGGCAAGGTGCTTTTATATAATATGAAAAATAAAACAAGATTCAACTTAAATAATAAAGACTGGCTTAAGGTAGATAAAATCACCATAGCCAAAATCACTGGCAGATATGATTGGTGGGAGGCTAATGATAAAGAAGAAGAAAATTAAAATTCAGATAGTTAGTTGGTTAAATGGAAGTGTATTATTTGAATACGAAAGTAATGATAATACTATTAAACAAACCCTAGAAAAAGCGGTCAGTAAGAATGCTAACCTGGGGGGTGCTAACCTGCGGAATGCTGACCTGTGGGATGCTGACCTGCGGGGTGCTGACCTGCGGAATGCTGACCTGTGGGATGCTGACCTGCGGGGTGCTAACCTGGGGGGTGCTAACCTGCGGAATGCTGACCTGTGGGATGCTGACCTGCGGGGTGCTAACCTGGGGGGTGCTAACCTGCGGAATGCTGACCTGTGGGGTGCTAACCTGCGGGGTGCTAAAAACATAAGTAGCGACCAAACCGATTACTGGTGGCACATACATCACGAAACATTATATGAGTATCTAACTGAACCTATAAGAGCCAGAATTAACTATATTAAAAAGGAAAAACCAAAAAAAGAGGTTGAGTTAAGACTAAAACTATTGAAGCCTGTTTTGGGTAAAATTCCTACTACGGAAAAAGGTTGGGAAGCACTGCATCAAAGGGAATGTAAAGATTGTAGTTGGAATTCAAAACAACAGACAATTTTCCCTAAAAAATAATATGAAATTAGGAACTCAACATACATTAGAAACGAAACTAAGAATTTCTAAATCAAGAATGGAACACGGTAAATCTAGGACTCCAACATATCGTTCGTGGGGAGGAAGTTAAAAGAAAATTAGAATGAAATATGTCGACCTTTTCGCTGGAATTGGAGGATTCAGACTTGGAATTGAAAGGGCTTTTGAAAAGAAAGCGGAACGAGTATGGAAAGAAAGTTCGCAAAGAGTACGAAGCAAAGCGATTGCAGGTGAGCCTCAAGGAACTTCGAGATTGGACTATAGTGGAACAGAAACACAGCAACACGATTTCAGGAGTCCAGATAGACAATTTACTTGTGTTTATACCAACGAATGGGATAAATATGCAGCACAAATATATGAAAAAAACTTCAAAACCAAAGTCGATACAAGAGACATTACTACCGTTAGAACAGACGAAATCCCCGACCACGACCTCTTATGTGCGGGATTTCCTTGCCAAGCATTTAGTGTCGCTGGAAAGCGTAGAGGATTTGACGACACCAGAGGGACTCTATTTTTTGACATCGCTAGGATTCTCAAGGACAAAAGACCCAGATATTTTCTACTCGAAAACGTCAAAGGTTTACTTTCTCACGACTCCGGAAAAACTTTCCAGACAATACTTGGGGTTCTCTCCGATTTGGGGTATGAGTATCAATGGCAGGTTCTTAACAGCAAAGACTTCGGGGTCCCCCAGAATAGGGAAAGAGTGTTCATTATCGGACATCTTAGAGGAACAAGTCGACCAGAAGTATTTCCTATCGGAGGAAGTGGTAAGTCGAATGATAACCAAATTACGAGTAATGCCATTGACACAAACTACTGGAAAGGTATTGACAACCACGGCCAAAGGACAATGATTTCGGATTCATTACACGGATTCGGTCACGGTTGGCAAGGATACCATAATAAGAAAGCGGTAAAAATGGGATTGATAAGACGCTTAACCCCAACCGAGTGTGAAAGATTACAAGGCTTTCCGGATGGCTGGACTGAGGGAGTTAGTGACACACAAAGGTATAAAATGTTAGGAAACGCTGTAACTGTAAATGTGGTAGAAGAAGTAATTAAAAGAATGTTTTTAGAAACCACTAAGGCTTTGTTGGAGGGTTTAGAATGAAACCAAATATATGGGTAACAAAAAAATCTAGTGTTAGTTTAAGAAACAAAATCACTAATGATTGGGGTAAAAGATGTCCTAAATTTTTTACTTTATGTCATGTTTGTATGGCACATTTAGCCGTAGATATTCTGACTGACCTGTATAAATTTGCTGACGAATAGTATAATGTATTAGCACCTTATTCATGGGGGCTGGGAGTTCATCTCCTTTCATTGAGCAAACAACGCTTATTGGGCAGGTAAGCGACTCATTTTCACTGCATTCTTCCAGCCTCCGTCATTATTTGCTTACTTAAACAGCTTATAATTTGCATCAGTGGTAGGCAGGGACAGGCTTATCACTGCTGGAGCTTATATTAGCTCAAGTCTATTAGTACTAAGGTGAACCTGGCAAGATGGGTGGTCCTATTGTCAGTCCTACTGGGTTTGCTATTTGCTCTAACAGGATTAGCGGAGAGTTGGCATAAAGAAAAGAACGAGAAAGAAGAGATAAAAGTTAAGCTAGAGCAAATACAAAAACAGTATGAACAACTAAAGATATCTAAGACGGCATCCTCGCCAAAGAAAGTAGCCGCCACTACTACGTCAAAACCCCAAACAAAACAAGCGGTTGTCATTCCTGTGGACAAACAAGTTATTGCTGATTATATAAGGAGCAAATTCAAGTCTGAATACGCCGTTAGAATTGCAGTCTGTGAGTCAGGTTTAAATCCTCAAGCAACAGGTAGTGCCCTTGAGCGTGGTATCTTCCAAATTCACCCAGTACATGCCGTAAGTATGACAAAGGCAGGCTTTACTTGGGCCTCTATGTACAACTGGAAAAGTAATGTTGACTACGCTTATCTTCTTTATTCTTGGCATGGCTGGTCGCCGTGGAGCTGTAGGAATTATGTCTAAAGGAGTATAATTTATAAGAGGGCATTATGAAAGACTTTGTCGCTTTGTTTGTCCTAGTCACCGCCGCCGCTGTCATTACAGGAGCGGTTTGGAGCATGGTTACTTTTCTTTTAATCACCGACTTTCTGGTGGGCATAGTGGTAGCAGTGATGTTTATTATTCTTGGCGTAGTTACTTGGTTTGTTTGGTATGAATGAATTTATTTACTCGATAAGAATGTTTATTTTAAGATTAGAGGCCAGATTATCTAATTGGTTATATAAGAAGTTAGGATGAGTAATCGTTATTATGTTAGAGGGGTTAACGCTGAAAGAGAAGCTAAGAGGATATTAGAAAATGAATGGGGATGTGAAGTCTTTAGAACAGCGGGAAGCCATTCCAGAGCGGATTTAATAGCGGTGATGAAGCTTGGAGAAGGCGGCTTTTACACAAGATTGATACAGATTAAGACTTGCAAGGAGAAGGATTTAAACAAGTATCGAAAGGAGAAAGAGGAAGATGTTGAACTATGGATCAAGATTCTAAACAAGGGCTGGGAAATAATAATATGACAGATAAAAACAGGTGGGCATATATGTGTATTATTAAAGACTGCAAAGAGAGGATAGTAGTGGTTGATCCAGAAGTTTCCAAAGCGTGGTGCAGTAGGCACCTCCCACCGCTTTAATATGTCATTAAAGGCTGACCTTTCAGTCAGGCAATTAGGCCATAGATTATAACTTTTACTCTGGTACTGCAACCTAATTGTCTGATTGAGAGATTAGTAGAAAGGAAGGGAGTATGAGATGGTCAACGTCATCTTGGTTACCGACACGGGTTTCCTGTTCTGCTTCCTTCCCGTCAAGAACATCGAAGATGCCGACAGGCAAGTGAAGCAAAGACCGAAAGGGAAGATACTCGTCTTTGAGGTAACTGTTGGGGACCGCACTGTCGAAGCACAAGACATACTGATAGCGTACGCAGGGGAGGTGTGTCATTGACTCGGCAGAGTTCATCCAAAGACTTGCACACGTTGCGATTCACTACCTTGTCTTACTGGACGAACCTTTGGTGGGGGATTCTCTGGTACCAGTTTCTCTACTGTCTCGTAGTCTCTGGGACTGTTACATTGATCTTATCGAGGGATTCCCAGAGACAAAAGGTGAGGCTGATTTTATCATCGAAACCGTTAGAGATTACAAACGAGGAAAAATCAGCGTTGAACGAGCCTTCCAACGGATCGAGGAGAGCGTGAAATGGACTACTCATAAATAGCCAAACCTCCCTTTGGCTAGGTGGTTGGATTGTTCAAAGCAGGTGTCGTCTTGCTGAGAAAGTCTGACCACCGAGACAATTACTAGGGCAGGAATAAGGGCGTACCGACCTCCAGTCGCCGCACCCCTACCTTATTCTTGCCCCTCATTTAATATGAAAAATTATACTGTCAAGGTTATAACCTCAAAAGGTAATAGCAGACTGTCAACCAAGAGTATTCGTAGGTTTCTCACTTATATACGCACGATTAACTGGGATAGGAACCTGAAAAAGGTCTATCTTAAAGTCTATTATGGTAAGCAAAAGGATGTATTTGGCAAACTATCCCAATTTCATAACGAAGGTTGGTACACTAAGGAAAATGAATTTTGGCAAGCGTTCACGGCGTTTAATGAGGTTAGTTAACCCATAGTAATAAACATTGAAAATATATTAGAAATTTCTTTGGAGAGTTTTAGAAACCGCCTAAAGAACCTTGTTCTCCAGCGAATTGATCTAATGTGCTAGGAGCAGTAGGTTGAGCTTGAGGCAACTGTTGGGGTGTCCCACCTGCTGCTGCTCCTGTCCATTCCCCTGGGCCTGGGATCGGAGCATTCTGTAGTAATTGTTTTAATACATCTAGTTTAGTTTTCGCTGTAGTACTAGTATCAGATAAACTAGGAATATATTGGCTTGCAAGTTCAAAGTCTTTATCGGAGATTCTAGCTCCTTGATAAGCCCTAAGAACATTAAGTTTAAGAATCTTATATTTCTGACCTAGTGCAATCACCTCGTTTGGTACGCCAGCACCACCTAAACGATCTAATTGAAAGTCATATAGTCTACCTTTTGCGGGGCCGTAACCCAATTTATCAGCACCCTCAATCTGACTCATTGTAAAGTTTGCTTTGTTTATAAATTCTTCACTTGAACTTGCTGCTTGAGTTTTCTTTTGGTCTGCGTTTATTAACTGATAAATTGATTTATATACATTTAAATTCTGTGGGTCTGCCAACATTGCCATAATCAACTGTTCTTTAGTTAATCCCAATGGAGAAGCTTCAGCCTGTTGGGTAGGAGTTTCAGAGGGTAGTGCCTCTGCTCCACCTATCCCACTTACTCCAGGTACTCCACTAGGTTGTTCTGGGGGAGGAGTTGTGGTTTCTGTTGGAGTACTAGTCGCTGTCGGTAACAGAGATGGCAATCTAGTTCCTGCTTGGGCTGCCGCCACACCTGCTACTCTAGGTATTCTTGATAAGGCCTCTGCCCCAACTTGGGCCCCTCGTCCCGCAATATCTGCTCCTGTTTGAACTGCTCCCATTCCAGGCAAGTTGACACCAATTAAAGGAAGTCTTAAACTGGATTGAGCTGCTTTAGTTAATGCTGGAGCTCCTGCAAAAAGGTTGGCTTGTTGTGAAAGTAACTGTCCTGCTTCTTCAGATAAATCATTAATAGCATCTCTTAACCCTCCATAGAACCCTCGATTAACAATAGCTTTAGGTGATGTTCCAGCTAATTGTTTACCAGCCTCGACACGTAGTATATCTAAAGCCTTACCAGGAATTTTATTATTTATTACCTTTTGTTCTAGTTGCTGTATAAGTTGATTCTTAGGTGCTAAAAATGGTTCATCAGTAAAACCAGATAATGACTTTTCTATAAATGTTCTTACTGTAGGAGCATCAGCACTTTTCTTTGAAATTAACTTCCCTACTGCTTTATTCAAAGTATCAACAGTAGGTTGTAAAACTTCTCTTTTTGCTTGAGCCGCTCCAGGCTTAGTAAATGCTTGTATAGTTTTTAGGACATCAGCTTCTTTAGTCGCAGCTCCTATTCCTTTACCTACAGTTCCAGGTTTTATACCTGTAGAAAATTTCTGTAAACCAATTCCTGTTTTACCTAAAGCCGATATTGCCTTTCCAGCTACTACTGGAGCTAGCCCACCAAGAGCAGCTTCCGTTGCAAGACCAGGAAGATTAAAACCCTCACCTCTTGGTCTTCTAAATAGAAATTGTTCTAATAATTCGCCACCGCCAGCACCCGCTGCACCACCAAGAGGCCCACCACCTAAAAAACCACCGATACCACCAATTAGAGGCAACACATTAAACCTTTCAAGAAAACCTTGCTGTGGTGGTTGTGCAACCTGACCTAAAGGTGTCTGTTCTTGCATTGCTAGTATCTGTTGTAGTTCAGTTAATGTCGCCATAGCTATCTCGGACTCTGTCCGTATAATCCTCCAGTAATATTTATTGGGCCTAATCCTCCTGGTATATTCAGTGCAGATGTACCAGTTTTAACAAACTCACTTCCTGCTCCTGTACCTACTAATGGTTTACCTGTACCTCCTAATTTAGTTACTAAATCGGCGTGTAATTTCCAGAGTTGTCCTACTGTTTTAGCGTCTGTGATACCTGATTTCTGTAAAGTATCAATTTGTTTCCAGACATCAAACTCAGTTCCACCCCTAGCTCGTATAGTTGAGTTTATCTTATTCCAAATTTCTTTGGCAGTAAGCTGTTTCTCTCCACCCCCCGTTTTAGTACCAGCTTGCCCACTCATTAAAGCAGTTAAAATATCTAATGGATTACTTCCCTGACTAGCTGCCGCTTGTCTTCGTTGCAAGTCAAGCTGTTGCATCTGCATAAACTCATTCAACCTATCCAAATATGATTGTCGTGCTAATTCTGATTGACTCTGAGCTTGGGTGGCGGCGGCTTGGAAACTTCTAGTACCAGCCCCCACAATGTCCTCAATTCCACCCATTCTCTGACCAAGCAATCCTGCTTGGGCGATAGCGGGGGCGGCTGTCGCACTGCCCCTTTCAGCTGCCATTCTCAATCTCTCAAAAGGGTTACGAATATCAGCAAATTGAGCAGCGGCTTGGGAAGGGGCGGCTACCAAATTAGATACACTCTGGCTAAACTGATTAAGTACGTCTTGATTCTCATTGAACAATGTATTTACCCGTTTCTTGAGGGTATCTTCTATCGTTGGCATACCAGCAGCAAAACCAGCCGCTCGTTGAGAAGCAACCTGTGATTGCTGTCTTAGTGCCTGTATGTCTTGTGGTAAGTCTGTTCCTACGTTAGCCATATATATATATTATAATCCTATGCTTCTGCTTGGTTCAAACAATGCTGGCGTTCTCGGTGCAAACTGCGTTGGGTTAAATTGCTGAAGCAAACCTAAGTTACGCTGTTGCTGCTCTGCCGCAGTACCAAAAGGAAACCTTTGAGCAAAGGTGAGTAACTTTGGCAAAGCTTGTTGAGCAAATCCCTGTTTGATTAAACTTGTAGTAATATCTTCTGTGCCTGTAATTCTGCTCTGCTCAAGCTCCGCCTTCTGTCTTTCCATTTGCTCGGCTGCTGTTTCAAACTGTCTACCTCGTTCAGCCTCGGCCACACCAAGTTTCCTTCGAGAGATACCGCTAAAGAGTTCATTACTAGCTGCTAGCCCCTCCAAAGCAGCGTCTTTAGCTTGTTGGTAGACTATATTGGCTCTGCCAGCAAGCCCTCTGGTTGTGCCTTTTAGTTCATCTATAAGTTTATTACGAGTGTCAAAAGATTCTAACTTAGTTCCCACATCAGAAAGAAACTCATTCAAGACTCTTTCATATTCTGGCTGTACCATCTCCCTTGCTGCTTTCTGACTTGATTCAGTTAATCCCTTATCAATGGCTAGTGGGTCGTTAACAAATAACTTTTTATATAAATCAGTTTGTTGTTGGACAAACTTCTTAGCATTATCAACTATTGAATTCTCTACCGTCTGTGGGGTAGAAACCTTTGGTGCGGTGGCGGTTGTGGTTCTGGCTGTTGCAGCAGTGCCAACTTTTGTCGGTGTGCCACCAGCGTAGGGAGTTAGCACACTCTTATACTGAGCTGGTGCAGAAGCCACGGATGTGGGAGCAAAAGAAATAATCCTTACGCCTGGGTTTTTGGCAGCGAAAGTAGTCTGCCAATCAGGACGGTTACTACCCCACCAGTACGTTCCTTTGTTTGTTTGAACACGATAGACGGCCATTGTGCTTTAAGTATAACATTACTCAGGCAGTTTGTAGTTTGTTAATTGGTACTTAAATTTGAAATCGGTTGCAGAACAAGTAGCAGGAAAGAAAGCAGCTCCGTTAGCTATTCTTGACACCCTAAACCTAATCTTACTGTTGTCTATATAAACTTCTGTTGAAGTAGCACACTGACCAGGCCCAAAGCCAGAGGGTGCTGGCGTATAGTTGATACCACCACGTTCCGAGTCATTATATAAAATGAAGTGAGCTGCATAGCTTAATTTATGAGTAACATCACTAGTAGCAGTGTCCTCCTCAACACTCTCAGTTGGGCCAAGTTGCCCCATACTAATGGTAACATCTCCCTGTTGTACTATGTTCAACATCTGAAATCCAGAAGTAACAGATAAGAGGCGGTCTATAGCTGTTCTGACATCTATATCTGTCTCAGACAGTTTAAGTCCTACTTTATCTTTATCCAACTTAGAACCAACATTAGGTGTTGGTGTAGCAGGATCAACAAAAGCCACATAAACTAATTGATTGGCGGAATCACAGCTAAGCTGTATGTTTGAGGCGTTGCTGGTAATCTTCCCATAGACAGAGTTCTCAAAGCCAGATGTATTTAATGGGTTGAGATCGTACTGAGGAAAATATTTACTGTTGTTTAGTATGTAACCCACCACAGTGATTGGATAACCAAACGGATGATTTATTGTTTGGCTAGTTCCACTTATCTTACCAGCCTTCCAGATTTTAGGGTGAATATAGTCACTACTAAAAGATACATCTCTGTCCCTAGCAGAGGTAACATCAATATTAGGCTTGGATACCTTAATACCAAAACTCATTGTAACTCCTCATCAATATATATCTTGCATAAAATCTTTAAAGTATAATCTGATCCTTGTACTGTAACCCAACCTATTCTAGAAGTAAGCGCATTAGTAGTAATGGTATCAACAATACCTTTTGTTGGATTTGTTAAGCTATCATCACTAATACCTGGTACTCGGAAAAATCTGCCTGCTGTATCCTCACAGGTTATCTCATAGGCTGGATTATACCCTAGATTGTGGGTGAAAGTAACAGTATTGTTAAAATCACCAGCCGTAATAGTAACTGTGGTAGGAAAAGAAATAAACTTTTTTTGCTTTAGAGTATAGTATTCTGAGTAGAATACTAATGATCTTTCAGGAGCATTAGTTGCATCTTGATCTGGTAAAGATATCTTGATTCCTGTAGCCATCAATCAAAGTTACCTATAATAACTCTATTAACATCGTTTCTATCCTTCACCAATATCCGCCCCTTCACTGTGTCAATAGAGATTAGACTGCCTTTAAAACTTTCAGTTCTAGCCCCGAAGTCATCAGCACTCTGAAACTCTGGTATCGGTATGGTCTTAAAAAGACTGCGGTTCAAACCCATATCAAGATAGGTCTTTCTTAAATTCCGTAATGTTTGAATTGCTTCATCGTCTAGTAAACTCATCGTTCGACCTTTCCGCCAGAATAAAACAGGCTAAGTTTCTCCAGTAAAAAACTGGCTCCCGTTCCACTCTCAGTTGCTTCAAAATCTATACCTCTAAGCTCCCTCTCGTGAACTGGGAAAGCTTGGGAAATTGGCCTGAAGTCCTTATCGTCTGGGTGGGGCTGTCTTATTCTCCTATACCCGATGGATAAATTCTGTCCGCCTTGAGTGTATTCTTCCATCCTCTCACCGCTCACGGTAGCCTCTGGTGCAATAGGATAATATGTTTTAGTTCGCAGTCTGAATGGTATAGCACTACCATCAAAATCAGTACCAGTCTCAAGCTGATAAACGTGACCGTCAGAGAAGCCAGCATATATCTTGTGGGCATTGCTTTCCACCCAAGGTGCCGTAACCGTAATTGAATGGGCAAGGCTCATCAACGACCAGTTGTCCAGCGTTATATCATACACTAACACACAATCAGTAATGGCTGGCAGATCGGTAAATAAGTTTGTTGAAGTATTACCGACATAAAATTTAACAAACCTGGCATTATCAGTCCAAGCTGTCACGTTAGCGTAGTTGCTGGATGAGATGGCCTCAACCACATCCCAGATCGGTTCACTGATTAGTTCTGCTGTAACCCCATTGTATCGCCAAATACCTGTCGGGTGGAAGTAGAAAGTGAAGTCTTTAAGATTAACGAGTGACCGGTGGGAAGTAGTACCTGGTACTTGCTTAACCTGTTCTGTCGAAGCCCCATCCCATCTATGTAAAGAGTTCTGTTTAAAGATAAGCAGTCTGCCAGAGTTATCACCTAAGCCCTTAATGAAATCGCCATCGTTGCTGTTGATGTCAAAGTAATTAGAGCCAACCCAAAAGTATTGTCCTGTACCAGTATTAGTCACATTTTCGGTTAAGGTTATTTGAGTTTCACTATCAATCGAAGAGACAATATATTTCTTAGCATTATTGCCAGAAGTGATAAAGAACTCATCGCCAACTTTTATACCCCTAGTCTTAAAGACTGAACCAGCCGAGGTAACCACCGCACTAGAAGCTGTGGTGGCTAAATCTACTCCCGACTCAAAACCCCAAGTGATAGTCCAAGCCCCATTAGCGTCTTGGGTAGGTACGTTTGAAACCCAAACACGGGAAGGAAAAGCTGTCCTACCGTTGGCAATAAGAATAGTAATATCGCCTAGATACATTTTATTCTGAAATACTTTAGGGTAAGTGCCGATTGGTGAATCGGTTACGTTAGCGGTTAATGACCAGGAGCTGCCGTTATATGTTCTATTAAGGTCTGTGCCATTACACCAAAACTGGTAGTCTAAGAACTCTTCGTGGTAAGTATATGTATCAGCAGTTAAGTATTTGCCAACCCCACTTTGCAATTCCCAATTATCATTGCCTGAATTCCAGACCCAGAAGTGGCGGTTTTTAAGTGCCACTAGTTTCTCAGTACCCGTAGAAGTATTTAATGCCCCAAGTCCATATATGCTATCAGCCATACTTATAGTATAACCTAAGCCGTAGTTGTTGAGCTAGAGCTGGTGGTGGTGGAACTAGTTGAAGTAGAGGTGGAAGTAGTAGTTGCACCAGCAGTGGGTACATTGTTACCTTTTTGTGTGTAGCCTTTAACTTTCTGCACTCCTCCGATTCTGGAGAAGTCAGCATTGATGGCTAGTGAGACTTCATTTTCCTGACCTAAAAACTTAGTGGTCTTTCGCTGTATACCACCCACAAAGCTGTTGATTGGAAACACTTTTTCTTCAGCCATTTAAAAATAGTTCTCCCTTTGGGTATCGGAATATGCATCTTCACGGCTACCAAAAAGCTTAGCTCTGCCTCTGTGCCCCCGCCACTTGAGAAACTCTGCTTCACCAACCTCACGGCGTTGCAGTCTCTTTAACATCTCTATTCCCTGTAAGTATTGGTTGTGGTATGTCTCAGCAGTAGTAAAGTTTTCCTTACTCTTATAATATTGAGAGAGAGAATAGTTAACTAATATCTCTGGCAAAGGTACTGGCGTGGTATCGCCGAAACTGTCAAGAGTAGCCATCTCTTTATAATACCTAACGGTGAAAACAAGACTTGAGGTTTCTGGTACTGGATGAACGCCAAAGTATCCTTTAGCTGAATCGCCATCTGGCGGAAGCAGAGTGTAATACTTCAAGGTATCATCATCAGGCATTGTAGCGTCATCAATTCTAAGCTGGTCAAACTCTGGCAAAGGAACAAAATGCAGTCGGTAATTTAATTGAGTGTCATCAAAAAGCAAGGCTTCCATTCTAGCAAAGTCGCTTGGCAAAGCGTAGTTATATTGGGAAGCAGTCGTTACTGTAGACGTAGTTTCTGTTAAAAGAAACCACCAGCGGTCATAGTTAGCTTCTATTCTATCATGGCAATCGTTGAAGTATTTAATTATTTGCTCATCTGATAAGGCTTGATGGTCTGGTATCCCTGCAAACTGTCTAACCTCGGCTATCAAATAACCAACGCTGGTTCTACCTAAACCTGTGCCAGCCAGCTCATCTGAGTACGAAGAGTATGTGCCAGAAGCCGCATTGTAGAACCGCCATTTATAGGTATCGGTTGAGATACCAGCCGCTACGCTAACGATAGTAAAACCATCTGGTGCATCAATATCTATATCAATTAAACCTTCAACAATAAGCGCATAAGCACCAGCACTAGGTTTTCTTTCAAGAGAGATTTGATTATATAAACTACGAAAGATAGCAGTACCAGAAGAATGAGCAAACTTAGTCGTACCGCTTAAGGTTACTGTATTGTTGCCTGTAATAGAAGCAACTCTAACTAGTTCTGTTTGCTCCTCACCTGGGTTGCCTAAAGATAGATAATCATTGGCAGCTATATCGTCATTGGAAGCTACAGTAAGAGAAGAAGCCGCTGCCGCAGAATTAGCAGTAAGGTTAGTAACCTCTTCACGAGAAACATCTGGATTTTTTATAGAAAGTCTAATACCAGCCATGCTTAAAGTATAGCATAGTAACCCACCCTTACCCGTTGTCTTAAAATGCCTCAGCAAAAGAAGACAACACGCCGTAAAAGATTATTTCTTATCTACACCCGCTCTGAGGAATACACCAGCAAGACCAGCAATAATCACTTCTACTGCACTAACAACTTGCGGATCTACTTGGTCAACTACCACACCGAACTGTTTACCCAGTTCAATAAGGACTAGAAGGGCAACAGCAAGATAGGTTCTATTGCCTTTACCTGGTACGGAACTAACTAAATTATTTATTTAAATCACCCCCTTTCTAAATAAGTTTAGGGCTTTCCCTGGAGAGTACTTGCGCTTTAAACGCCGATATTGTTTCATTGCTTTCCGAAAAGCTTTTGTCTTAGCCATCTTGATAACTCATCTACCCAGTCTGGTGCTGGTTCTATTGGCTCGCTGTCAGTATAAATTAGGTCTGTAAGCCTTTGAATCGCCTTTAAACGAGTCTTTTGGTCAGAGTTAGGTTCCAGCCCCAATGCCGCATCTACTTGATGGCTTTCCTCTAGTAACTGAGCCAACATTCCTGTCTTTTCCAAGAAGTCTTTTTTAACAAGCTCGTAAGTGTTTCTAACTTCCTTCAAGTCTGCGTCTATCGTCCCAACTTTTTTTTCCAACTCAGCAATCTGAGCCAGGGCGGTAATGAGTTTAGCGTTGGTCGCTCTATAATCTTTTAAGTACCGCACGGCACTAGCGTTCCATTGTTGGGCTGATAAAGTAACTGGTTTGCCGTTTTTACCTTTGAATAATCCTGATGTATCAGTAAACACGTCTAAGCCTCCGCTCTTGGTATTATAATACTTTTGGAAGTTTGGGAAAGTGGTAGGAGTTCCTTTGTATCTAAACTCGCAATGGGCATGTGCTCCAGTACTGTTTCCAGAGTTTCCAGTGCTTGCAAATGGGTAGTTAACGACTCCAGTCCCTTGCGAGGCACTGCCACATAGGTGTGCGATGAGGATTTCCCAAGACCCACCAACCCCAATTTTGATAAAATTTCCGTAATCTCTTGTGGTGAGAGTGCCCGTGTTTTTCCAATTCTGTGTACAACCATACTTTTGGACTCGGCTAATAAGTTGATATGCCAGCGGAGCATACGCCTTCGTACCAATAGGGGTAGCCACATCATAGCCTTTGTGAGAGCTAGAGTAGCCTCGACTAATCTTATGAGTGCCTTTAAATAAAAGGATGGTAGCCATTTCATTTGTTTGGTGTTACTTTACCATTTAACGCTTTAAAGTAAGTTACTAGCTCACTAGTAACTTGAGTATTCTTCCTGATACTTTCAACAAGTTCTCTATTAGTTCTATCTGTTTTATCCAAGTGTTGAGTAAGCCAACGAATTATCCACGAAAGAATAGTCACCACCGCTAAAGCTATTAATATTCCCCCACCCTGCACAAGCTGCTCTGTTGACATTACTACATACCTCCTTGTATAATTAAATTATGTCTTGGATTGTATTTTCCCATCATAAAAAAGGTTATATCGCTGTATCTATGCCAAATCACCCTTTTGCTAGAAAAGGAGGGAGTGTTTTGGAGCATCGCCTTGTAATGGAGAAAAAAATTGGTAGATATCTTACACCTATTGAAAGAGTCCATCATATAGATGGAGATACTATTAATAATCATCCTGATAATCTTGAACTTTTTGACAACCCCTCTAAACACAATGCCCATCCCCATAATAGGTATCAAGGTTGGTTTCCTAAAGGAGTTGCCCCTTGGAATAAAACTTTTACCACGAAAGTTTGTGAAATTTGCCAAAAAGTTTATGAGCTGTCGCCAAGAGCATCGGAAAAAAGAAGAACTTGTTCCAAAAAATGTTTTGGAAAATTTATGTCTCATAAAATGAGAGGCAACCTTTTTGCTAAAAAGTAAAACACCTGCTTGGATTATAGTTTGTTCTGTCATATATTTAGTATAACTTAATCTGCATATTCAAAGTAGCCCACAAGCCAAACATCACTATCATCAATACCTGCGGTAACTTTATATTCAAAAATCTGATTTGTGTCTACTGGCACAATAAATGAAAATCGATGATAAGCTGAATCAGTTAAAGTGCTCATTGCAATTGTTCCATCATCCGTAGCAGCACTTCCATTTTTTCTAACATAAAAATATAGATTCGGGGCGCCTGCCGTATCTTTAAACCAACCACGACAAGCAATTGCATAGGTATTAGCCGAAGTATTGGCAGTAACATCAATATCGGTAAAGTTTGTATTAAGTCCGTTAGTAAGGATTTGCGCAGCATCGTCTAAAGGAACAAACCTTGTCGCTCTGTAATTATTTTCTCCTACCGTAGTTTGGTCTGAGGCGTTTTTATTGATTACATTCTTAGCTGTCCCAGCAGCGTTCTTTATTTGATAAGGAGTATTGTTTGGGAGCAACACACCATTGTCTTTTAGAAGTACACCGTCTACAGTTACCCCTGCTCCAGAAGTTTTCTCCGCTATTGAATTGGTAGTATGAGCACCAGCCGTAGTATGTTCTACTTGGAACTGTGTCCATATATTAGAAATTGTGGTGGCTACACTACTATACCAATTAGCACCGCCAGTAATATTCTTCAACATCTGAAGGATTTGACCAACACGATTGAGCATACTGGTGGCGGTAGCTCCTGGAGAGGCTTCTGTGCCAGCCGCAAAAGTATCCCGTAAGTCCTCACCAATAGCGTTTATTTCTAAATTGGGATTATTATGTCCAGTAGCTGTGTGGGCATCAGTCGACAATGTTTTAGTTGGATCAAAGGTAGTCTTTTGTGCGGGATCGCTTGCCGGATAATTTGCCATCTTATATTTATTATAACAGTTAAGGATAAACTATTTCTTTTATCTTTCCTCCGATTGGTTTATCTTGATTGGTTTCGTTATCACTCATAGTTGCTGTAGTGTCATCCATTAAAGCCGTAGTATCATCCATTAAGGTAGGCGTAAAAGCACTAGTAGCAGAAGGAAAAGCGTTTATGTTTCCACCTTCGGGTTTGTCCGATAATATATTACCAGTCTTTTTACCCATACATTAAGTATAACTTAATTCTTCTATCACGTTTCCTATAGATATATCTGATTTTACAAAGCCGCCAAAGAACTCTCCGATCACATTACCTAGAGTCTCTAATATATAGAATGGCGTGGTCGTAGAGCTAGTACTAGTACTAGTTGAACTAGTAGATGTAGACGTTGAAGTTGATGTTGTACTACTGGTTGAGCTACTACTAGTCGCTGTTGTCGAAGTTGAGCTACTGGAACTGCTACTGCTGGTGGTGCTACTTGTTGACGTGCTAGTGGATGTACTAGAACTGGTACTCGTGCTGGAACTAGTCGAGCTGGTAGTGGAACTGGTCGAAGAACTGGAGCTAGTACTGCTCGATGTTGACGTGCTAGTTGAAGTAGAACTAGATGTACTGGTGCTAGATGAACTGGTCACAGTAGTCGATGTTGAACTGCTAGTAGAAGACGAGCTTGAAGTTGAAGAGCTGGTTGAACTAGAAGTAGCTGACGTAGACGAGCTAGAAGAACTAGTTGAAGACGACGTGGACGAACTAGTTGAAGTTGAAGTTGAAGAAGTTACACCAGATGTAGTGGTGGAACTAGAGCTAGTTGAACTACTACTGGTTGAAGTACTTGTCGATGTAGAGCTGGACGTACTAGAGCTGGTAGAACTACTGGTTGAGGAGCTGGTAACCGATGTACTAGTGCTGGTACTTGAAGACGTAGAGCTTGAGGTGGAGGAGCTAGTACTGGTTGACGAAGATGTTGAAGAAGATGTTGAGGTAGTACTACTGCTCGTTGAGCTGGATGTGGAACTACTGGTTGAAGAGCTAGTACTACTGCTAGTACTGCTAGATGTACTGCTGGATGATGTAGAAGTACTGCTAGACGTACTAGTAGAGGTGCTAGAACTTGTGGCTGAAGTAGATGTACTCGTACTCGAAGAAGTAGAAGATGAGGTAGAACTACTGGTACTTGTGCTAGACGAAGTAGATGTACTGGTGGATGTTGCGGAAGTTGAGGTTGAAGTGGAACTTGATGTACTACTGCTTGAACTTGATGAGGTACTGGTACTAGATGAAGTCGATGAACTAGTTGATGAAGATGTAGACGAACTCGTAACTGATGTACTTGTAGATGTTGATGAAGAAGTGCTACTACTGGTACTACTGGACGTGGACGTAGATGTAGAAGTCGAGCTGCTGGTACTCGAACTTGACGTAGAAGAACTTGTGCTAGTTGATGTAGACGATGAACTACTAGTTGAAGTGGAGGTTGTCGTTGTTCCACCGAAAGTTACTCCCCACAAATCTGTTTTCAAAGATATAGATACTGATGGAGCTGTGGTTGTTGAGCTAGAACTTGTGCTACTTGAACTCGTGCTGGTTGAAGTCGAGGTAGAAGTAGACGAGCTAGTTGACGAGCTGGTACTGGAACTAGTAGATGTAGTGGTGGTGCTTGTTGAAGTGGTTGTTCCACCTGCTGTATAGGTGGCATAGATGGAGTATTTATTACTTAAATTACTTAAAGTGTTAGGATTTGTAGGACTTGTATAATTATTATCACTTTCATATTTAATTTCCCCACTTGATCCACTATCTCTATAAATTTGTGAAGCGTTTGTACCACCAACTACTACCCAGGGGACATAGTCAGTAGCATTAGAAACAGATGGTGGTACAGACATCGTGGAAACAAGCCAAGAAGGCCCACCACTTCCTTGTGCTAACGGGTCTACAATCGAACCAATACCATTAGTTAAGATAGTCCAAGTTGTCGGCCCTGCATCCGTAACAAAACCTTTCATTCTTGAACCACCCGTATTATCGTGAGCATAAACAGATACACTATCCACAGTACCTGCCGATGAAGTTGTATTATTAACAAAACTTCCCAAGGCGTTATTAGCAGGCCAATTTCCAGCAGCAGCTCCTGCTGTTGTGTATCCAATTGTCAATCCCGCAGCGTGTCTTATTGGATAAACCGCTTTATCTAAGAACTCTTGAGGGATAGTAACTGAGAGTATGCCGTTTTCAATGTTTAATTCTCCCCAAACCCAACTTCCAACACTATCAATTATTTTCGGTCTAAAAATATGGCCGACTTTTCCACATTTGTATTCTTTTCCGCCAACATAATTGACTTTATTTTCGGAAGCATACACAGCATAAGAACCAACTACATTTTCTGGTCTAGTTGTACCTTGGTCTATTTCTTCTTGAGTTAATTCTGGTTGATAGAAGAAATCCAATCCTTTGGTCTCTAAGGTAAATTCAATCTTATTAGTAAGGGGTTTTTCTTTGAGGATAACTTCAAACTCAAAAGCACCTTCGGGATGTTCTTCATTCGAGGGTATATTATAGAAGTGGGCTTCGGTCTTTTCTCCTTGCCAAAGGATTTTATCTGCTTCTGTTGTTATTGTCGGGGATACCTCATTAGTAATTAATCTAGCGGATAAATTGACTTCATTATCCCATCTTTGAATCTTGACTTGGGGGTAGAAGTCTGATTGTTTTGAGTCACCAATCTCAATCGCTATACGGTCTTTTGGATTGTCTTTCGGTATTGCAAAATATGTACCCCCAGATTTGGTGTAAATCATACCGCCTCCTGATAAATTCTTGCCGAAACTATATTGTTTACATCATAGTAATCACTCAACCCAGTTGTTTTGATGCCACTTAAAGTAAAATCTGTATTCGCTCCCGTTGTACTATCGCTATCCAAAGTTTCCCAAGTAGTTGTAGTTCGGTTATATATCTGTAAGTAAACCGTAGAAGCAGATGGTGCTCTATCGGTCTGGCCGTCCCAATTAAGAGTAATTGAATCTGTGCTGTTTGAATGTTTATCTTTAAATAAAAAGAGAGCAAATTGGTCAGTAGCGGTTTGATTTACCCTGACGCTATCGTCTGTGGCTACATCTATATAGTCTTGAGCACTAAATGCAGTTTCTAGGTCATTATCATTACTTGGTAAACTAAGCTCATCTCCTCTTGTATATTCTTGTTCTGGTATTAGTGCTGTTGTAGTTGAACTAGAAGAAGTTGAACTACTACTGGTAGACGTGCTAGTACTGGTAGAAGTACTACTTGATGTTGATGTGCTAGTACTGGTACTAGTAGAGCTTGTTGTTGATGAGCTGGTAATACTAGTGGAAGTACTAGTCGATGAGCTAGTGCTTGAGCTTGTTGAACTGGAGGTCGATGTAGATGTAGATGAGCTGGTTGAACTACTTGTAGAACTTGAAGTCGCACTAGTACTAGTCGAGGTGCTAGAACTTGTGGAGGAGCTAGTACTGGAACTGGTGCTAGTGGAACTTGAAGTACTAGAAGTTGTACTGCTCGTACTTGAAGATGTAGATGAGCTTGTGCTACTACTGGTTGAACTAGATGTGCTAGATGACGTTGAGCTGCTAGTTGTAGTAACCGATGTCGATGTACTAGTACTTGAAGAAGTAGAAGATGACGTTGATGAACTTGTACTTGTACTGGTCGAGGTACTAGAAGAGGTGCTAGTTGACGAACTTGTAGTTACTCCTAACGCCGTGGTTGTAGAGCTGGAAGAAGTAGAACTAGACGAAGTAGAACTAGACGTTGAGGTGCTAGTCGAACTAGAGGTGGAACTACTAGAACTAGTAGACGTGCTTGTGGAACTAGAGGTTCCACTAGTTGAGGTCGAGGTGGAACTAGACGTACTACTTGAGGTAGAGCTACTAGTTGAAGTTGAAGAGCTAGTACTCGTACTAGAACTTGTGCTACTTGATGTAACAGACGTTGATGTAGACGTAGAGCTAGAGGTCGAACTGCTCGTAGACGTAGATGTTGACGTACTAGAACTCGTAGCACTTGTGCTGGTAGACGTACTGGATGATGTCGAGCTGGATGTACTCGATGACGTGCTGGTGCTTGTACTCGAACTTGTCGAGCTACTAGTAGAACTAGAAGTAACACTAGTAGACGTGGATGTGGATGAGCTTGTTGAGCTGCTAGTCGACGTACTTGTGCTAGTTGAACTACTTGTTGCCGAGGTACTAGTACTGGTACTTGAGGAAGTTGATGAGCTGGTCGACGAAGAAGTCGAAGTACTCGAACTGGTGCTACTACTAGTAACCGATGTTGAGGTTGAAGTCGAACTACTAGTGCTGCTACTAGTACTAGAGGATGTCGATGTAGAACTAGAGCTACTAGTGCTTGAACTGGTACTAGAGCTAGTTACTGATGTGCTAGTACTGGTTGAAGAACTAGTGGAGCTACTGGTGCTACTGCTCGTTGAGGTTGAAGTAGACGAGCTGGTTGAAGATGTGGTTGAGGAAGTAGTAACGCTGGTTGATGTTGATGTCGAGCTACTAGTACTACTAGAGGTACTTGAACTGGTAGAGGTAGAACTGCTCGTGGCCGAGGTAGAAGTAGATGTACTGGAGCTAGTTGAACTAGACGTAGAGGAACTGGTACTTGTAGAACTGGATGTGCTACTGGTCGTTGATGATGTACTAGAGCTGGTGCTAGACGAAGTCGAACTACTGGTGCTAGTACTGGTGCTAGTTGACGTACTGCTAGAGCTGGATGTAGCAGAGGTAGACGTTGAAGTAGAGGAGCTTGTGCTACTACTGGTTGAACTACTTGTAGACGAGGACGTGGCACTGGTGCTAGTAGAAGTAGATGAGCTGGTACTACTGCTTGTCGATGAGCTTGTAGACGATGAAGTCGTGGACGAGCTAGTACTAGTCGATGTTGAGGTGGAAGTGGACGTACTCGTCGATGTGGAAGTAGATGTAGATGTAGTACCCGCCGCCGCTGTTATCTTCACCTCGGCATAGTTAATTATATTTGATTCACTAACATTGTTATTAAACAAACAGATATATAGATAACCGCTGGCGTCTATAAAATTTGTTAAGTTAGTTAACAAAATACCGTGAAAGTACCAAGCTGCTGTCTTGACAGAACGTTCTAACTCAATCCAAACGCTATTAGTGGAATCCCAGATCGCCAGCCACTCTTTTCCCGTGCCAGCGGAGTAGCCCAAAACTTTAACTGCAATTTGGTTTATATTGGCTTCTGTCTCCGAAATGGCAAACCTGCACCAAAAGACCGAGTTGTCACCCGCTCCTGGATCAAGCAACGTCCAAAGATTAGCGTCATCGGCTTCTATCAGATCATATTGGGCGGAACTAGCCTCAGCGTCATTGGCATAGCCAGCAATACCTGTCCTTAAATTAGGGGTGCCTGTGGCCGTACCATCAGAGGTCAAAGTATCAAGCTCTAATCCGACTATTGGATCGCCAAATCTGGGCGGTGGGTCGGTCGGTGCGGAAACATCAACTTCAAAATCTCTGGCAACGTGGGTAGAACTTGGGTTATTTATCCCGACGAAATTATAGGTAGAAGTAGACCCAGAACCCTGTGTCCTGTATTCCACCAACGCCCATATGTTTGAGAACCAAACATCAGGAGCGGCATCTGGAGTAGTTACCCCAATTTGCCCATTATCTAAGTCAGTAGTTGTCCATTGACCACCAGAATCAGGCAACCTATAAGCTGTTAATTTATATTGTTTATTAAGGGCAGTATCATCGTTAGTATTAAACGAAGCACTAGCAATGGCGGTTGTAGTCCCCTGCAATCTAGTACCGCTGGCCGCTTTCTTGATGACGGGGGCATAACTACAACTGGTAGCAGTCTCCCCCCTGACTCTAACCCCAACCTGTACTAAAGTAATTGGATCGCCAGCGGTTATGCCAGCAGTGGAACTACTCTCCATATTGTATTCGGCGAACTGGGCATTAGTATCAACCTCGATATAATCCGCATCATTTGGAGGCACTTCCTCAATGTCCGAGAACAAACCCGCCGTAGCCGCATTATCCCCAGCGGAGTCTGGATGTATATGGACTATTTTTCCTTCGCCTGGGAAATCCGTTTGATGATCGTTGGTACTGTCATTAACAGCAATATCATCAAAATAGGCATCCATCGTAGCGGAGTCAAAAACTCCAATACGGATACCCCGCATATTATTGCCGTTTTGGTGTGCGAACGTTCCACCAGCAAAAAAATCGCCATCAATAGCCGCCCAGCCAGCCCCAGCCTCGTGCGACCACTCAATCCTATACCAAGTGTCTAAACTAAGGGCTGGAGAATCAGAACCGACTTGAGCTAAAGTTTCATTCCAAAACTCTAAAGTCCCATTTGAATTAACTCGGATATTCGTTCCTCCACCAGCCAACGAGTCAAAGAAGTAACCAATGGTTGTTAGTCCTGCAGGGAAAGAGGTGAAGCGGACGTACATTCTAGCAAAGGCGGGAGTACTATCAGTTGGTCTATAAGCGTGCGAGATATATGCCGTAGTACTGGAAACATTACAGCGCAGAGAGGCAGCACCACTTCGTTTAATTGTTGTGTTTATTGTCGGAGAATTAACAACAGCATCAAATTCCACTCCCGCTGTTACTGATTGTAGCTCTATACCGCTCGACCAAAGCCTAGCCATAAATTAAATAAATTTTGATAAAATATCTCCAGTAGTATCCGAATTTATATCGATTACCCAAACCTTCTCAGGGTACAACGTATCGGAAAGCCATCGCCTTAAACGTGCTTCAAGTTCTGTATAAGAATATTCTTGTTCGTCTGCCCATAAAATCTGAAAAGCTGGAAATAGTGTTGAATCGGTAGATAACACAGTAATCTTATCTTTGATGGCCTTAGGAATTTTCCTGCCAACTATAATATATGTTTTGACTTTAATTTCAGGGCTTATCCCTTTGAGAATAAAGTCACCTAATTCTTGGTTCTTAATCTCTACAAGACTATTAACTGTATCAACAATATTCTGGATTTTAACCCCATTACTGTTAGTAACAGAATTGTCAATAATTATTCCAATAGCATAGCTTGGCCGTTCATCACGATTAAAAGACATAATATATTCCTTTCTTTAAGTATAACTTAGTAGGGGTTATATCTAGTTTGAGGCTTTGAGGTTGTTATAGAGAGCTAACGCATCAGGATCGTTAATCTCTAAATCACCTATAAATACCTTACCATCTACTTCTTTCAATTCAAACTCACGGGTAAACGATAAGTGCTTGCCGTAGAGTTCATCGTTTTTTATATCCCAAGCACGCCTTATATGAGGGCTACCCTTTTTATCTGGCCGACAACTACCATCACAATCTGGTTCTTTACCAGTACCTATTAGATCATCAAAGGTTCTTTTTTGGTTGGTTACAATATATTCCCGATGGGGTCTGGCTTCTTCCATAGCCTCATCGTAAAGTTTCTTCCAAAGAGCTTTAGCCTCTGGTTTATTTTGGTAATAAGTCATTAAGGTAGGAATAGTGTACCTATCGCCACTAATAATGTAAGTAGCGATGAAGTAGTTGTGGATTAAGTTGAGGGAGTTATAGTTGTATCCCCTGCCGAACATCGAATGGTACATATGAGTTTTCATATCAACCATACAACCCTCTCCAAGCATCCAAGATGCTATACAAAAAGATAATTCTCCGCCACCATACTCCCTTAAATAAGGGTTATAACCACCAATCTTAAAATACTCATCTCTTTTGATCGCAAAGTAAGCGTGTCCTAAAGCACCGATATAAAATGGTTGAGTGTTGTCAAAGACTCTCATATTCGTCCAAGTGCCATAAATTCCCTTCTCCCCAAACTTTATTGAATACTGCACGCCCTGGCGGATATTTGGACTCCCCCAATAATCCATAGTGGAATGAACATGGCTAACAGAATATTTCTCCAATGTATCTATCAGATTGGTAATTGAGTCTGGTTCTACTTGAATATGGGCATCAGCAAATACTAAATACTTGGCAGTTGCTACATTTCTTACAGCCCAATCCCTAGCCGAGACGTTGCCAATCCAGGGGTAATAATATACATAAACATAACCTCTAGCTACCAATCCTCGCAAGGCGGGTTCGCCAAAACGATTCTCAATAAAATAACGTGAAGAATAATCAGTACTGCCATTATCAATAATTAGTATCCGCCAAGAATAAGGAGAAGCTTCTAACGCAAAAATTAGACTGTGAATAGTCGAAGTCAAATCGTGAGATTCATTTCTTGTTCCTATAATAACCTCTAAATCAACTTCTTCGTGAGGGTTAAACTTTTCCTGTGTCAAATGGCCTCTCCTTTGTTTTATCGTAGATTTTAGTCATCGCCTCAATCAGTATCGAATCCTTCTTCATCTTAAATGAATGAGCAAAGTACGGTGGTATTTTAATCGGACTCATTCTAAACATATCAAAAGTGGTCTTTTCCTTAGTCTTTACATCAATAATGGTTACCTCCGCCTCTCCTTTAGCCAGATAAAAATACTCGTCAGCGGCAGTACTGTAGTGGTTGCCAAGAATTGAATCCTCTTTAACATGAAGAACTTTAATGTTATGGATTGATATATTCAGATCACTAAAGAATTCTACTAAGTCTCTTCTTTTATCTGAACCAACAAAGGTTACATAAGAGAAATCAGTTTGTTCCATAATATCTTTGTACCTCTTCTAATACATACGGCATAGCTAACTGGTTTAGGTGGATAGCATCCTGGAAGTATTCACCTTTGACTGTCCCATCTTCATTCAACAGTTTATTAAAAATCGTTATTACAGGTATGGTATTCTCCTCCGCCAGCTTACTTAATCTGGCATTAAACATCTTAGTTACCTCCAGCCTTTCTTGCCAAGTTCCAAAGGCCGGAAAATCGAGATGGTCACTGTCTAAAGTTGGTGTGACGTGCCAGGCTATTGGAGAGTACTTTATGTCCTTTATTTCCAAGAAGACTGAGAAATAGCGGTCAACACATTCATTGACCACATCTTCTACACTTCTTTCCTGTAACCTAGCTTGTTTAAGCAAGTGCAGTCGACAATCTATCTCGCCAAAAACCAACATTACCCTGCTATTCTTAGGCAACTTCTCAACAGCCGCAAACAACTTTTCTCTCCCTTGAGTAGTCGAGCCTTCTTTAACTAGATTGTACGCTGTAGTAGGGCCAACAATTAACGCTTTAAATATCGGTATCCTGTTGATACACCATCGAGGATACTGTCTTTCTTTCTGCCAATTCCGTAATCTTGACTTGCCACCAAAGAAATGGGCGTGGCTATCACCGATACAGTAAATTTTCATTGTCCACCATTATCTTAATTAACTCTTGAAACTTAACTTTAGGTTCATAACCAAGCAGTTTCTTAGCTTTTGAGTAATCTCCCAGTAAAGTGGTAGTTTCGGCTGGTCTCATAAAGTTTTTATCCTGTTCTACATAGTCTTTCCAGTTCAAACCAAGATAATTAAAAGTCTCGGTCACAAACTCCTCTATGGTATGATTCTCGCCTGTAGCGATTATAAAGTCATCTGGAGTAGAGTACTGCATAATCTTCCAAATCCAGTAGACATATTCCTTAGCGTAACCAAAGTCACGTTTCTCATCTAAATTACCTAAATACAATTTATTCTGCAAGCCTTTCTTTATCCGTACAGCGGCTTTAACTACCTTCTTGCTGAGAAACTGATCTCCTCTTCTTGGACTTTCATGGTTAAATAATATCCCATTATATATCTTCATTCCGTAACCTCTACGAAAACACCTACCAAGATAAAAAGCGTAGGCTTTAGCACAGCCGTAAGGACTGCGGGGATTAAAAGGTGTTTCTTCGTTCTGTGGTACTTCTTTGACTTCACCGTACATCTCACTGGAACTGGCCTGATATATCTTTGCATCTGGACAGGCATTACGAGCTGCCTCAATGAGTCTAGCAAACCCTAAACCTGTAACCTCACCAGTATAAACTGGTACATCATAGCTAACCCTTACTTGGCTTTGAGCCGCAAGGTTATATATCTCATCGGGTTTTACTTTTTTAAGTATCTGCTCAAGACTACTTTGTTCCAGTAGATCACCATAATGAAGAAAGAGCTTACGATTAAAAATGGCTTCTTGGTCAATTAGATGTTGGATTCTATCAGTGCCACTACTGCTACTTCTACGGATAATCCCATGAACCTCGTATTCTTTTTCAATTAACAATTCAGCTAAATAACTCCCGTCTTGTCCGTTTACGCCAGTAATTAAAGCTTTCATAATAGACTCGCAATCTCCTCTGGTAGAGGTTTATCTAATAGTGCTGGCTTACCTACACCATAAGTATATCCTTGCAGATCATCTTTTCTAAACGAGTGCGGTTTAACCAACGCTAGATGATAAAATCGAGGTGCTATTTTCCTAACCTTTGGATTGTGTTTCCAGTATAAAGGCACACCATTGGTGTAGATCATATCTTTAGGCCAGGGATGACGGTAGGTAATACCATCATTCCTATAGAATTTAGTAAACCATTTATTCCACCAACTGCCATCGTGATTCTCTTTGTCTATCACTTGGTAAGGGTTCACTGCTAGACCAGGGGAGTCATCTAATTCGTGCATAACCGAATCTAAATCATAAGGATTCCAGTAATCGTCATCATCCAAAAAGAGAATCCACTCGGTTCTTGTCATATCGGCTAGTTTCTGCCTTTCAGCCGTCAGCATACCTTGATCTGGTACATCCTCATAAAATATCTTAATCTTTGGATTATTCAGGGCTTTTATAGCTTCCTCTGTTCCATCGGTAGATTTCTTGGAAATAGTTACAAACATCTCACTCATCAATAAAGAAGCCGATTTAAGAACAGGAACGATAAAAGGCATTCCGTTTTTGACTATGGTATGACTTGTGATGGTCAGTCTCATATCGCTCTCCTCGCCATTCCTATTAAATGGTTCCCAATCACTTTAATTGTGCAATTGCCGAAAATCTTTGTTAGCAAGTGTGTCAGCATATTACTGTCGTACTTCCTAACGTGTTCATCAGTCTCGTCCGGCCCTGATATATTATTCGGCACAGCTACATATAGATGACCACCATCGTTGAGGCGGTTAAACGATAATCTTACGACATCTTCATCTCGCCACAAATGCTCAAGAGTATGGTTGATGGCAACGAAATCAAACTTTTGTTCTAACTTATCCATATCGTAAATATCCATAGCCAACCCATCTATACCGTATTCCTTTTTCATTCTTTCTATAGCAACGGGAGATATATCAATACCAAATACCTCACAAGTATCTTTTACCCCGTATAAAAGTCTGCCATTCCCACAACCTACATCTAGGACTGATTTAGCCCCAAATTCTTTAATCCTCCACCAAGCCCATTGCATTGAGTACTTCTCTACTTTACGACTTGGTCTATTCCAAAGACCATCCCAGTATTCGGTTGTGTTTGCTCTATCTGCCACCGCCTTTAACCACGCTGGCTTATCAGCGTGCCTCCAAGTTTTCCAGACATCGTTCCAATACTTCTCGTCATTCATTTCTTCCTCGCTACTAGCGTAATGTTCGGTAAAGCATATTTCTCTGTTGGGGAGATTCTTACACGGGAGCGTGTCTTTTTCATATCTACAATCTCAAAACCTACTTGGGGTAAAATTTCTCTAAACTTATCTTCATACCACCCATCTTTATGGTAAGCCCAATCATCTTCCCCTTGCGAACCATAAGCGTGCCTAACCAACCAATATTTGTCATTGCGGTTCCAGTCCTCTATAATTCCTTCAAAGTCTGGTACTTCAAGTAGTAACAACCCACCAACCTTTAACCAAGAGTGCCATTGTTTTAGCACTTTAATTGCCTCATCCCTACCGAAATGCTCAAGCAAATGTCGTGCGTGGACTTCCTCAACGTCAGAATACGTTAGAGTTCTGAAGTCCGCTATAAGATCAGGATGGTAGCGTTCTTCTACATCGATATTTAGAAATTCTGTAATATATCTTTTTCCACTTCCCACATTGATTTTCACTTTTTCCTCCATAATTGCCATTTGTTGTCGTAAACCTTATTGTGAGTCTTTTCAAGGATAGCTACTGCAAGTGGGTATTTTTCATTGAAGTTGGGTATCCTATGAAACTGAATCATTATCTCGTAAACACCCCTCAAAAGATTGTTCTCGTTTAGGTCTTCTAGTATTGCAAACTCCGCCCCTTCACAATTTATTTCAAGTATGTCTACCTTCCTGTCCTTTAAGAAACCACTTAACTTAACAACATCAACCTCGATAGAATTATCCGATCTGGCCCATTCCCTGTAAAAAGAACTGCCTTCTTTGTTGACATAAAGAGTTCTTTTTCCTACCTCCTCCCCAAGTGCGTAAGGCAAAACTTTAACCCTCATGTTGGTCTCAAACCTTTTTCTGCAGACCTCGTAAAAGTCAGGCACTGGTTCAAAAATGATAATATAAGGATTCCATTGGTCAAGTAGATATTGGGAATAATCGCCTTTGTAGCCACCGCAATCTACGACTAGAGAACCTGATCTTAAAGGTTTATGTAGTTTAACTATATCCTCAATTCTGGTTTTCATATCACCTAAACCCCCTAAAATACTGGTGATATATCCTGTATTCTTCCCTAATCTTGCGGTAGGAAAAATAACCGTGCTTATCATAAAATTGTTGCTTGGCTATATCTGAAGTAGTGTGCCACTCTGATATACTTTGATTGCTTTTATTTCTGGTTACACCAACCAAATGGGCAATAGTTATCTTTTTACTGGTTGCCGACTTCAATCCATTTAACTTCATTCTCCAAGCTAAATCTAAGTCATCACAGCTCCACAAAAACCTTTCATCAAATAACCCAATCTCCCTAAACAAGCTAGTTTTGAAGAAGCCACAGGGGCCGTAAAAATGCTCCACTACTCCTTTTTCTTTATCTGTCAGTCGTACTGCATTTAAGAACTTTTCAAAATCTGCTGTCTCAACATAACCAGGAGACACCGCATTGTAGGTTTGCAGTTTCTCAACTACATCTTCCAACCAACCTTCTACAAACCATAGATCATCATTTAGCACTCCGACAGCAAAAGTTCCTCCTTTGTAAGCATCTATTAGAATTGGGTTGATTGCGGAAGCTCCAAAGTTCTCTCCTTGTAGAATATGTAGCTTTAGGTTGGTGAATTTCTCGGTTGTTGGCTTAAATCCAGACAAGAACTCATCCAAGATGTTTTGGTGTTTAGACTGTACAATTACCTCAAGTTTGGTTTGGTACATATTTTCTATACTCCTCTGGAATCGGAATCCCACAATGCCCAGGTTCGTGGAATCGGTAATCGTGTTTCCAAATTCCAGTTCTCAACTCCCCCAAATGAAGAAATGGGTGTTTAACTCCCTGATATTTTCGTGAATTTAAACGGTGTTTATTGTAAGCAATCACCTCATGTCCATAATTACCTTCCCAAGTTAGTTCGGGCATATTTCTAAATAACCTAATCGGGTGAAAATTTCTATGGTGATATGGATCAAGAATATGATCTCCCTCTAAATGGTAGAAGTAAACAGAATAAACAAAACGATCTGGAGGTGGTTCTAGGTCAAGTATGTCTCGCATAGTCAAATCAGGGAAGATTTCATCATCATCAATTTTTAGTATCCATTCAGACTTAGTTTCAATTCTCAATTTATTTAGCAGTTCAGTTAAAGCTGTATTTTTCTCATTATCTATCCAAGTTCTACCTAAATGCTGAACATCAAATCGGTCATATTCTAAAAATGGGTAAGAAGTTTTAATCTCCTTTAGTATTTCCATTGTTCTATCAGTTGATCCTGTATCTATTACACGAGCTTCATTAATAAAAGGCAGAACAGCCTTTAAAACAAAAGGCAAGAGATATTCTGCCTCGTAAGTTAATAAGTTAATTGCTAAGGATTGCATACTTCTCCATTGGTTAGGGTTTTGGATAAATCTGGGGTTTCTTTGAAGTTGTACCCCTGACCAAAGGCTGTATCAACTGCTAATGAGTTTAGCTCCTTAGTAACTACCAAATAACCCTTATTGTAAGCAGCCTCAACCCACTTACTACCCGCTATTCGGTGGTTAATAAATGGGCCTATCTCCTCAAAAGACTCTCGCTTCATCATCCATGAGTTAGAACCAGCCTTTAAGTTAAGCAGATAGTTTTCTCCCTTAAACTCTTGTACTCCTCGCCAGTATCTTTCATTTCGATGCTGTCGATCTGTTCGTAGTGGCGTAACCAGATACTTCTTATCTGGAAAGGCATCTAAGATAGAGACGCACCATTGTACCCACCCAGGCTTATATTCAATATCATTATCGGAGATATGGATGTAGTCGCCTTGTGATAGTTTTATTGCTTGATTTCTGGCGTAGCCAAAATAGTAGTTCTTATTGTTTCTAACATAGTGGTGGATATGACCTGCGGCGGTCTGATCTAACAGCCAACGAGAGTCATCAATGTTATCGCCATTATCAACTACAATAATCTCACACGGAGTATCCTTTGTAGTTTCAATCAAAGAGTTAATACATCTACGTAGTGTCTCTGATCTAAATTCATTCTGTGCCCAATGAGTAACGATAATACTAATGGTAGATTTCATTTAAAATCTTTTTTTGTGCCTCTAAATAAAGCCTTTTATCAAACTCGCCGTATTTCATCCAACCTTTTAGCCTATTTACTGGATAGACAGGCCCACCAACCTTCTTCTTTCTCCAAGCTATTTCGTGGGGTAAATACCTTTCGGCCACTTTTCTAAGCGTATATTTACCGTATTCAACATTGTGTATCTTGGCGGTAAGCGGTAAATCCAGCATATAGTTATCTATATCCATATTGTCTTGATACGGCCTCAAATTAGTAATACCAAAGTACTTAGCTATCCCATTACTCATATCATCCATATCTGGTCTCATCAGTAATATATCTACCTTACATATTGCTCTCATTATATCTTCACCGCTATCAGCAAAAACCTTAATTATTTCCTCTTCTTTCTTGCCAGTCAATTTAGCATAGCTTTCTACTATACCAGGCAACACTTTATCTATAGCTGGCTGGTAATCATCAAAAGCCTCATAAGCAAATATGCTATATAGGTAAGCCATTATAAGCTGACGGCCATAACCAAACATTGTCTCATCAGGGCCATCTCCCAATATTAACTTGGTAACTCCCATCCTTTTTAGATACTCATACATCACATAGAGAGGAAATATATTAAAATGGGGAATTGGTCTACCAATCGCTTTTACGGCAATCGAAAAATACTCATCAAACTTATCATGGTCTAATTCAATGATATAATGTTTTAGATTCAGATGCTCTGCCACTAATGAAGAGTACTGAATCTCATTGTGCTTATCGCCCCCTGGCAATCTCACACTAACCACAAACGCTGGCTTGGTCAGAGCCGCTAAGAGGCTACTATCAACCCCACCAGATAAAGCAAGAGGTAGACCCTCATACTTTTTTGCTTCTTCTAATAACAAGCTTTCTAACTCATCTGCTAAAATATCAATTTCTTCCTTCATTCAACCTCCTTATAGTCTCCAGATATTCCGTCTGGCCGTTATACTTTTTTACACCATCAATTAAATTATTCAAATCCTTAGGCAAACACGAACCACTAATCTTCCGATTACCTTCGTGGATAAAAGAATGATCCGACTCAATTCTTGGGTCTTCAGTTAGCATTGTTCTCAGGTCATCGTAGTCAATATGATAGATGTTGCAAATATCATATACTTCATTAAGAAAGGTAAGTTTAGAATAAAAATAAGCGTTCTCTACCAACTTTAACAGCTCTGCTGTTCTTGCCTGGGTTTGAAATACTTTAACATTGTAAAGAAGAGTCTCCCAAAGGTCAGCTACTTCACTAGTATCGATTGGAGTCCCACCAACTACCGCCCAATGAATCCTACTTAGATCATTAAATGGGTGATTGGGGAAATCACTAGGGCCGTATTCAGGCATAAATACAATCCGTTTATTAAACTTCTCCTTAGCCCAATCGGTAAACCCTACCCAAACAGTCGATCGGACAATATTTATCTTTGCCTTTGATTTACTTATTATTTCCTCAACGATTGAGGTATCACAACTACCATCATCGTTGCTTGGGGTTGGAACACAAAGGAAGAGATAATCAGCCTCTAAGGCTTCTGTAGACTTCATGCCCTTTGGTGGGTCATAAACAAACGAGGAACGTATAATATATTTTAAAGCCTTACCAACTTTTCCAAAACCAGCAATTCCTATGTTGTGTGTTTTTTTAGATACTCCCATACTTGTTTAATCCCGTCTTCAAATTTAACCTCTGCCTCCCAACCAAGAAGACTCTTAGCTTTTTTAGACTTTATAGCCTCCTTCATTGTCTGACCTGATCGTTGTGCTATATGAGTTATCGGTGAATCTGACTGAGTTGCTTCCTTAATCATCCTTGCCATATCATTAGCCGAGATACTCTCTTCAGTAGATAAATTTATATCAAGTTTAGTTAATTCAGGCTTGCTGACTAACCTAGATACAGCTTCAACTAAATCTGATATATGGGTTAATGTTCTTGTTTGGTTTCCGCTACCATGAACAGTTATTGGCTTACCGCTCATCGCTTGGCGGAAAAAGACCTTAACCCCCAAAACCTCTCGCATACCTGGTTCTCCATAGGTAGTGGGAAATCTCATATTCACATATTTGAGGTCATGGGTAAAGTGGAACATCTTAATAATCAACTCTCCGATGTACTTTGAATAGGCATAAATCTCGTTAGGATTTGGCGGAGATTCTTCGGTTGTCTCTGAAAACTTCTCAAAATCCTGATCTCCATAGACACAGCAAGTTGAGGCATAAAGCAACCTTTTTTTATGTTTAGCACAAAACTCGGCCACATTCCAAGTACCCTCGATATTAGTCGTAAAAGTCTCTTTAGGATGGTCTTTGGCGTAATTCAGATCAGCAATAGCCGCCAAATGAATTACTTGATCCGCTATCTTTATATTCTGATCTAAGGCTTCTCTATCCGATAAATCATTACCGACTAAACGATCAAAAACTATAGTCTCATACCCTTCTTTAAGAAGTTTCGCTAAAATGTTCCTCCCAATAAACCCCATACCACCTGTCAAAAGTATCTTCACATCACACCACCTTCCAATCTAGCCAATAAAGGCGTATCGGTTGTATTTACATCTACTGTTTCAGAAGCCTCAAAGCTCTTTAGTAAAGGCACACTAAATAGAGTTACTGCTTGAAAATGTTTAGTTAACACTTCATAGAATTCTCCTGCTGGTGCTTCGTAGCAATGCTGTTCATTTCTTGGATGGTCGTCCCGAATGTCTGGTGAGTTACGATTCGGTGTAGAGATATAACCAATAGTACCCTCCTTGAAGAATCTCTTGATATTGTTCAGAGCATCATCCCACCTCTCTCTTGGTAAATGTTCTATTACCTCTAACATCACCACAATATCGAAAGTGGCTATTGGGCGGTTAGGCGGGTTGAGGACATCAAAAACATCGAATTTAAGTCGAGGGGATTCAAACAAGGCTTTGCCGAAATCAATCAATTCCTGCTCCACATCAACGGCCCATACTCCCAAAGATCGATGAGAAAGAATATTACTGCCCACCCCGAAACTACTGCCAATATCGACAAAGGCCTTGCCCTGATGTTTACTGACCAATGCTTCGTAAATCTTCCTCTGCTCATTGGGAATAACGTATTTATGGGTTTCCCACCTTCTCATTGACCAGGTTATACCAGGATATGTTTTAGGTTCGTTCTGTTGGTATTCGCCCATTTATAACTCCTTCTATAGCTGGAATAAACTGATTCTTAGCTATCCAATCGTAATTAAACTTCTTCCTAACGGTAGTAAAAGCTCTCATTACTCTATTACTATTCAAATCCGATAATATGATCTTGGCAATATCCTTAAAATAACCTTCTTCTCCATCATCGCCATATTGAGTTTCATTCACTAAGCGACTTCTAAACCTAAAGTTAAAAGAACCTTCAGGGCCTAAGAAGTCTATCATTGGCTTAAAGTCTTCATTCAAGATCAGCAAATTCTTGGTAGCTGCGGCTTCTAATAAAATTAGCGGTGCGTTTTCGGAGAAACTAGGAAAGATAAACAGATTAGCAATCTGGAATAGTTCCACAACTACTTGATGCGATACTCCCTGTTCATACTTTGGTAGGTCGTAAAATGAGGTAAAGATTACTTCTGTTCGATCAAGGTTTTTCTGGGCGGCCAGCTGTAAGAAATTCTCAATGGTTTCCTTTTCCCTTTGGGCATTGGCATGAGCATTAGGAATTATCAATTTAACCTTTTGCCCTAGCTCTTTGAGATAACCCATCACGGAGATTACTTTTCTCACGGCCTTACCATCATCTCCCATTCTGGTTGAACTGACAGGGTAAACACAGATAATATCCGCCTCAAATAAGCCATAAGCGTCAATTAGTTCTCTAGTTAATGGGGATAGATTATACATTTCCCTTAAATCCATAGGATTAAAAACTACTTTTACGTCTTTAGGCCATATACCATACATTTCTCCTGCCGCCACCTGTTCTGAGTAATTCATATAAATTAGTTTAGAGTTTTGGGGATGGGGTAGACCGAATAATTCATTCCACGGATCGGATAAATTAGCCCTTTGACTCGGAGCAGAGTGTATCTGATGAAGCATAGGCAAGGTTTCCAGCCGTGCCTGTTTGAGTGCCACATTGTAGATTAAATAAGAGTTAATGAAACATATATCGTGGGTAATAAGACAATCTAGATCTGCAAATTCTTTCTCAAATACTTCTTTGGTTTTATCAACATTGGCTTGAAAATCATCTGGTACTGGCGAGCCCGTCTGTCCATAAGGTTCCAAAACCCATTGAGGTACAACTGCCCGCAATTCTACCCCCTCTGGAACTTTGTCCTGATCCATAAAGTTAGTCAGACCAAAAAGGATGGGCTGATAGCCATTCCTTTTAAGCATCTGCAACTGTTGGAGAACCACAGTTACCAATGAATAAGCTGGATCTAAATTAGAAAATGTACTTAATATACCTATTTTTTTCATTCTAATTCTTCTAGTTTTCCTTCTGATTCACCTTCTCCATAAAAGAAGTTTGGATTAGATACTTCTTTACCAATTCTAACATCGTATTCTCTTTTAACCTTTGCGTTGCTAATAGCCTTCTTAACTCTAGCCTCCCCAATCCTTTTGGCGGTTTCAATCATCATATCTTGAGCAGATTTGATTTTAGGTTCCGCCTTCTGTACTTTAATATCTGATTTTTCTTCTTTTTCAGAAGGTATAAACTCGGCTACCAGATCTTCAAATGTCTTTTCAGCCAGTGAGATCATTTGGGTGTTTCACTCCTGTGTGTAAACCAAGTTGATTCATACCACGAAAGCTCTGACCGCAGCGTTTACAACGAATTTCTCCTGCCTCTTTCTTGACTTCTTCTGCTGGTGGCATCATTTCTTTTACCGCCTTACTAACCACATTTTTCTCACTTAAAAACTCATATCTATCAAGAAGAATATTGGCAATATAGTCTTCAAACTCTGCCGCTTGACCACGAAGCAAAGTAAATTCCAGTGTACGACCAGTAGTACGGTAAGTACCAGCGGCATTATCCCATATAGGGTTCCCCGTTGCATCTAAAGCGGCTTCGGCGATTGGATAGTCGACAACATCTTCAGTATCCCGTTCGACTGGTCTGTTCTGAGAATCCCTAACTGCATAATTTGTAAACCGCTTTGGGTTTATCAGTACCTTTGACATTAGCCTCCTTTCTGGGTTTCAATAGCCCTAAATATCCTACCTTTTAATGATCTCATATGGTAGTAATATTTCTTAGGTTCTACCGCAATCTTATCTGTATTAAACATATCAACTAATTCCCCGATCTTGGAATCATTAACGAAAATGAAATTGTACCTGCCTGGAATATCTGTAGGCTGAATATCTTTCAATTTGAAATCTAAAGTTTCGAGGGTAGAAGCTAAGATTAAATCTGCGGTAACGAAATTTTCATTTTTCATACTTAATTATCTCTTTTACTATCTCTGAACTACTAAGTAACCATCAATAGTACCAACACCAATGACGGTCTCAATTCTAGCCCGTGCGTATTTGGCGGGGAGACCTACAGTAGTATTAGTGTTCCCATCCAAAGCATCACTTGTAACCACCTGATAGGCTGTAGAAGCCGCCGACGTGGTTACACTATCCACCTTTAACCATGGGCCAGAAGAAGTCATTGCGACCTCAAGCTGAACTACCCCTGCATTAACACCTACTCCAGTTTCCACAAAAAGAGAAACTGATCGGGCGTTTCTAATATCAATAGCGGGAGAAGTTGTTTCATCAGTAGAGGCGTTATCAAAGACTTTATGGGCTTCCCACTCTCTTTGAACGGAACCTGGTTGAGATTCGGAACTAGTAACGTCTACATCGGCCATATATTTAGTATAACATAACTGCTAACTTGCTTTAACCTGTGGTTGTGCTGGAAGATGAAGTGGATGAACTACTTGTACTTGAAGATGTAGAAGTAGAACTAGAAGTACTAGATGAAGTACTAGATGACGAAGATGTAGTAGAACTTGTAGTAGTAGTAACCAAAGAACTATATTTCCACCCAGAGGTTGTACCATCTGTGTTTATATAAAGACGGTTGTTAGTTGTATCAAGAAATAGATCACCAGTTTCAGTATCATCACTGGAAGTAATGAAGGTGTTAGGATGTCCCGCACCGCTTCGGATGTTTCCTGCTAAACTGCTGTAATGTGTATCTTGTCTATCAAATCCTGCCATATTACTCCTAAGTTAAACTAATGTATCTCCAAGTGTGGGCAGTACCGCCCACGTTTACCCAAATTCTTTCGTTAGTCCCATCATACGTTACTGCACCAACAATATGCTCAGTCGGCTCAGTAAGAGTGGTGCGAGGAACCCCTGCGATCCTTCTCACCGTTCCCGCTAAGTTACTAACGTGTGTATCTGTTCTAAAATGCTTACTTGCCATATTATTCCTTCTACTAAAAATGGGAGCCATCCAGGAGCCTACGAGTACGCTCCGTGCTCCCACATTAGCTATAGCACAATATTATTTAGCTAGAGTACGCTCCGCCATCACCCTTTGATCCCCATGAGGATCTCCAGTCACTCCAACCGAAGCTAAATCTTTCTCTAACTTTCCAAAGTGCTGCATCTGAGTCAAAACTGTTATCTTGTTTAAATTGAGGTCTCACTCTCCAATTCCAAGTAATTAAATGATCGCCTTTGCTGCCGAGTAAAAACCAAGCAGTAGTACTGGTTATAAACTCCCATTCAACTATGCTAAATTTACCTGCGTAGACATTAACATCATTGTCAGCTGTACCACTTCTTAGATTGCTGCCAACAATTATCTGTGCTGTCTTACCAAGATCGATTGGAACAAGCAATGTCTTGGGAGTGGTCATTATCCTTTGACCTTTGTCATCAAGCTGTTTTCTAAAAGCAATTCTAGCTGTTTCAAGGTTTGTTTCAGTTAAAGTAATACCAGTTGCAGAAGCGTTACTTTGAGCCGTTCCACCATCTACTCTGGTATGCGAAGTTGAAGCAAGTGGCTTTCCATCTCCGTAAGAAGTATTTGCTGTAGTAAAGGCGTTATTGTAAACACTGGCTCCGTAAAATTCTTCAGTCCTTCTGGTAGATCTTGCCAATGCTTCAGGAAGTCTCCTGATGGTATTCTTTTGGTCATCTTCAACTAACTCTTGTGAAATCTTAATACCCTTAGTATATTTCTTGTGGGTATATGTAGTTTTAAATATTTGTAAAGCGTCTTCGTAGTCCAATGCTCCGAGTTCTGAAGTCTCAGTCAATAGACCTAATCCAGTTATACCAGAGTCTTCCTCAATGTTTCGGTCAGAAGTCTGGTCATTGAAGACATTTGGTCGTACTGCTGGTTCCAGCTCGTATCGGTCATAGAAGACCGTTCGTATTGCTGGATCTAATGTGTCTGCAAAGTTACCTCGGATCATTGCCATAATTTATATTAAGCCGCCTCGATACCACTGGTATCTTGCGTGCCTCCTCCTGACTGTGCCCAAAATGATTCTGCTATTTGGAAAAGCCCTTTAGAGGCATCTCCATCACCATCTGGATCAATTTCTATTAAACGTACTGTGTCTACAACGGTGTCACTTCCAGTTGTAAGATCAACATCATTTTCATCATTAACTGGGAAGTACATAAACAGTTTTGCTACAGTAACATCCGCATCACCATCATTGTAGAAAAGATAATTAGGTAAAGCTGGAATATAGTGAACCTTGAGATTCTTAGTTGCGTCTGAAACATTACTAGAAGCCATTGTCCAAGTATCAGTGGTTCCTGAGTCTGGAGCTACAGGAGCACCATCTTTGGTAGTAACACTAGTTACAACCCCAAGAACCAAATCACCCGCCGTAACAAGAGAGGCTTGACCTGCGTTGTTAATACGAATTAAGTCCCCTACTGAGAAAACCACTGAGGCCGCACCAACTAGATTCTTATTTACTGGTGCTTGATTTGAACCGTCTATATTCTTTCTGTAACTAAATCCTGCCATAAAGTTCTCCGTAATAAAAATGCAGAACCGAAGTTCTACATTTTCATTTTTCATATTGTCTTATTTTAAGTATAACACACTGTCAATAGGGGTTCTACTCAGGATGTTTTTTCAGGGCATCTTTAATCTTATCTTCATTAACACCAAGCTTCTTAGCCCAATCTTTCTGCTCGATAGATAAATCAACAGTTCCTTCTTCTAAACTAGATGAACCACCCCCCTGACTTGGTATCTGACTTTGCAGGTTGGTCATAGTCTGAGCCGCCCCTTCCGCTCTGGCATTACCCAAAGCCTTATCTGGGAATGCTCTCTGATAAGCCGTATCAAGTTGAGCTGGTAACAAATCCAGCGGTGAACTCCTAACATCAATACCAATTTTAGTTAGTTGCTCGCCAATCTTTTTGTGAGTTTCCAATGCCTCAGTTTCATTTATATTATACCGCTTATCAAATTCTTCAATAGCTTTCAATCTTAACATCTGTTCCATTTCCGACAATCTCGGATCGGTTACTGATTGTGGCTGTTCTGCCTGTTTATTATCCTGCACTTGTCCTCCTCCGTATTTTTGCTCAACTAATTTCTGAATATCTGGATCAGAATAAACCGCATTGAGAAGAGCGTTGGCATTTGACATAAAAGTCTCCATCTGACCTAGTTTATCACCTTGCTCCCCCAATTTCTTCTGCAACTCATCATAAGATTTTGCCAATTCCTCTTGGTTCTTAAATTTATCCGTGGTGTCTTTTTCACCACTAGCGGTTTCAGTCTTGGAATCCTTTACTTCTGCGGTTGTATTTTCTGAAGAAGTCTGAGAAGTATTCTCATCTTTTTTTACATCTTTTGCTTCTGCCATTTTTTCTGCCGCCTCCTTTGGTCGGCTGTGGGCTGATTGGCTAAATCAGTTGTCCTCAATATGAGTATAACACAATACTTGACAAATAAACAAAAATGATATAGTTTTAGTTAAAGTGATACAGAAGCCGTCAATGACGCATCCGTGGCGACAGTACGCTAACCGCCCTAAACCCAATGGGGAGATAAAAAAGTCCCTGAAACCCCTCAAAATGTTCCTTGCTGAAATCACAGAAACTTGGTCAAAACAGGAATTGGCCGTTAGATACAATGGCCGATTTGACCGCTATTCTTTCACCCAATTACCAGATAAGATAATCGCCAACTGGATCAACCACTTATTGAGGAGGTACATCGATGTCAATTCCGAAGAAGAGACCTTTGATGAAATTTGAGATAAAACAGGAAGAAAAGAGGAAATTCCACGAAAAAGCCGAGGAAATTCTTACTACGGGGGATGAATCAAGAAAAAAAGGCTTAAAAGCCGTTGCCGAACTAGAAAAACAAAAGATTAAGACCGAAACCGACAAATTAGCTGAACGCTTTGAAAAATCAGCAAAAAAACGCAAATTTGACGATCTTGGGTATTTAAAATCCCTAAGAGAAGCCGCCCAAGACTATATTTTAACTATTGACCCAACCGATTACCCAAATTGGCAACTCAAGCTGTATATAACCAAAGGAGATCCAATTCTGGTAGGCAAAAGATGGTTTAAAACACAAAGAGGGCTTTTGGCAATATTGATTTCACCTAAAAACGATCACTACGCCAAAGGAATGACCGCTACATTCGATCCAACCGTTGATGTAATGGGGGCAAGAGGGCTAGGAATAGCTATTGAAGACACTTTAGATTTTTTTACAGGTAAAATGACAGCAAAAGAACCTAAATTATGGACATCAGACAAGAATTGATTGAAGGAATAAATACTGGAAAAGCTCTTAATCGTGATTTAAACAGAAGTTACTACAAATATGATTTCTATGGCTTCAGCAAGGAAGTTGTTGGCTGGAAAGACATCTACGAGCCACTCCATAAGCCACTTTGCAACTTTATAACCGATAATGTTAAGAAGAAACAACTCCTAATTGAACTTCCCAGAGGTACTTTTAAAAGTTCTATCGTTACCATCGGCTACTCTTTGTGGAAAATAGCCAATAATCCCAATATCCGTATCTTAATTGTTAATGCCACCTATCCAATGGTAACCAAGTTTATCTCCCAGACACAGGATAATCTGAAAAAGAATCCCCGAATCCTGCAAATCTATGGTGAGCTGGCTAAAGATGCCGAAATCTGGAATGAAAATACTATCAAATTGAAAACAGATAAAAGTTTTGAGACCAAAGAACCGACAGTTTTCGGTTATGGAATGACTGGAAATCTAGTTTCTACCCATTTCGATCTAATAATTCTGGATGACTTGGTAAACTGGGATAACACCACCACCAGAGACCAAATCCAAAAGGTAATCAGCTTCTACAGAACCACTCTTGACCTTCTTGAACCCAAAGGAGAACTTATTATAATTGGTACGCCATACAACTACTCTGATTTATACTCTTGGATTGAAGATCCTGAAAACAATATCTTAGACAAGTTTGCCGTTTTCAAGAAAGCAGCCTACGAAGGAGACTGGAAAGAGGGTAACTTACTTTTCCCCGAAAGATTAAGCTGGAATAGACTGGAGGAGTTGAGAGTATTGGAAGGCCCTTCCCACTGGAGTTCCCAATATATGCTTGAACCAGTCCTAGATGAAGATGCAATTTTTAAATATGACTTCAAGTATTACGAAGAAGAAGATTTAAAAGGTGTAGAAGTCCTAACCTTTATGACTGTAGACCCTGCTATATCCGCCTCAAAAGACGCTGACAAAACTGCTTTCGTGGTTATCTCAGTTGATAAGGAAAATAACTGGTACATCAGAGATATACGGACTGGCAGGTATGGAGTGATGGAACTGATCCGTGAGCTTTTCTATATGGATGAGAAATGGAAGCCAATATCAATAGGGATTGAGGTGGTTGCCTATCAAAAAGCATTGTCTACTTTCATTCAAGAAGAAGTTAAAAGGGGCAGAAAAGCACCTTTGCCGATCAAGGAACTTAAACCAGAAACAAGTCGAACTACTGGTTTGTCTGAACCCAAACAGTATCGTATTCAATCGCTTGAACCAAGATACGCCAGCGGTAAAATCTACCATCTCAAAACACTAAGAGAAACGGCTGATCTTGAAGATCAGCTAAGAAGGTTTCCAAGAACACCACATGACGATATTATTGACGCTTTAGCCTACATGGAACAATTAGCTTTTCAGCCAAGAATAAAAGATAGGCGGGGCGAGTTTGAGTCTCAGACAGGAAAGAAATGGCTGTACTAATGTTATACTTAAAATATGGCTGATTTAATAGAAGGAAATCCAAACGCCGAGATCAGAGCGGCGTATAAGCCTAGTGAAAAAGAACACGGTCTTTTAAGATTTGTCTATCAACGATATTCAGACATGAAAGCGACTAGGAGTAAGTTTGAACCGATATGGGATAGGCACGAAAAACAATGGGAAGCCTGGCGACCACCAAAGAATATCAACGATTGGCAAAGCAATATAGTCCCACCTTTTACTACATCTATTGTAGAAGCAGAACTTTCCGAACTTATCGATCAAACATTACGCCCTAAGGCATCAGCACGAGGCCCAGAAGATAAGCCAAAAGCCACTGTTATCAATCACGTTATGGAGTACACCTGGGAAGTTGGAGATGGTGATATTGAACTATATAAAGCCATCAAAGATGCTTTAGTTCTTGGTACTGGAATCGTTCAGGAATACTACTGGAAAGATGCTAGGCAAGTAAGAGTGTTGGTTAAATATGATCCCGAAAAGGGAGTTGAGGAGTACGAAGAGAAAGAGATCAACGATTTTGATGATGTATATATGGAAGCGGTTAAATTGCAAGATTTCTTTATTGATGAGAGCGCAAGAAGTATTAACCGTGGCCCATACAAAGCTAATGACTGTATCAGAAGATATATCTTGGACTTTGAGAAATTCAAAACTGTCTACAAGGGAAAAATATTTGATCCGCTTGATAATGCTAAATATGTTAAACCAGGCGGTGACACCAACTACTACGAGTTCTATCAGCCGCCAAAAGGTATCAATCAAAAAGAAATCGAAGTTCTTTGGTATTGGAGTAGAAACCCAGACAAATTGGTTATTACAGCCAATGACGTAGTTTTGCGTAATTCACCAAACCCATACAACCACAAACAGCTTCCTTTTGCCCAAGCGTTAGACGTTATGAGACCTCATCAATTCTATCACAAGGGTGAGCCAGAACTGCTTGAGTCAATCCAAGACGAGTTAACTACTATAAGGAGGCAGAGGATCGACAGATCACATCTTGATATAGATAAGGTATTCTTAGTCTCAAATAGAGAGGTTCTCACCGATCAGGATTTAATTACCGCACCGCATAAACCAATTTATGTTGATGATCCTATGGGATCAATAAAACCTTTGGAATACTCGGCAACACCTCAGTCTGCGTATCTCGAAGAAGATAGACTGAAAGAAGATGGGGAAAGAGTTACTGGTATGGATGTACGAAGCCAGTCAGTTAGAGCCTCTGGGTCTGCCACTGAAGCTGCCATACTAAAGGAAGCGACTTTGAGACGTTTACGACTGAAGATATGGTTATTATCCAGAACCCTCTTAATGGAACAATCAAGACTAAGGGTTGCCAATATAATCCAGCATTATAGCCAGCCAAAACTACAATCTATCCTCGGTGCTAAAGAACCAGAATTGGCAAACGCCATTGCCGCTGGAAATGTCAGATCGATAAACGGCCAGCAGTTTATTGAACAGCCAAGAACAATCAGAACCACTAATATCGAGCTGACAAGAGTTGGTGAGGGCGGTATCGAAGAACGTGATAATAAGGGGGAAAACTTCTTTGATGTACTACCTGAAGATGTTATTCCAATCAAAGGTGCTTTTGATCTTAAACTATCTGCTGAACCAACCTTTCCTGTTTCCAAGCCGCTACTTCAGCAAAAGGTTAATGAACTATTCCAGCATCCAATTATTCAGGCGGCCGTCCAGCAAGGCTTACTTGATCTAAAAAAGACTGCTTCCAAGATGCTGGAGATAAATGACTTTGATCCAGATGACTTTGAAGTTAGGGAAGAACCAGAAGCGGCTATCGATCCAGAACAGATGATTAGGATGGCAATGACTGAAAATGAACAAATGATGGAGGGTGATGAAATGCCTGGGACACCATTTGCCACATCAGACCATACGGAAATACATTTGAACTTTATGGGTAGTGAAGACTTCAAAAAAGCCTTCCGAACTAACCCAGGTATAGTCAATCTATTTGTCAGACATATCTTGTTTGAAGAGGCGGCTCAGCAAGAGAGACAGAATCAACCAGCAGGACAACCTGGAACACCAACTCCCCCTGGCGGTGCGGGAAGCACGGCTGGAGGGGTTGGTGCTTCAGAAGCAGCTGCCGCCAATGCTCCCAGAGCAGTTGGCGAAACAGGTATGACTGAAGGCATCGCTGGATAAAATGTAAAATGCAGTATGGCAAAGAATAAATGGTCTGATAAAGTCAGCGGTATAAAAATAACCCTAGATGACCTAGAGGCTCTTTCCACGCTTTACGGTTCTCCGTATTTTCCTTTGATGAGCAGAATCGCTAATAAGATGGTAACGATGTGGAAAGATCAATCTTTTAAGCTGGACGAACTTGATCCTCATTTTCATCTCAAACACCAGCGATTCGTAGAAAGATCTCTTGGAATAAAAATGTTTTTAAGATTTATTGAGGAATCCAGCAAAAAGCTGGAAAAGGAGGATGAATGAAACAATGCATTGATTGCGGCAATAGAGTTAAAAGTAAGTACAGCAGATGTCACCAATGCCGCCATCGTGAAGAAGCTAAACTACTGCGTTCCCCCTATCGGGAGAGAGGCTTAAACGCCAAGTCTCTCTTCAATCATTGAGTTATACTTATAGTATATGGTTCACACAGGTTCTTACAAAGGTAAGGCCAGCCGTAAAGTTCCCAAGAAGAAGAGAGGAACTAAGGCTGGTCACATGATGGCCGAAAAGCAGATGCGTAAGATGATGAAACGCAGAATGCACAAATAGGAGGATTGTATTCCCTTTAAATCAACCCGTCAAAGACGTTTCATGTTTGCAAAACACCCCGCCATTGCCAAGCGATGGGCTAAAAAGTATGGATCAAAGATCGTGCCTAAGAAAAAGAAGAAAAGGGTCTGACATACTACATGTAGTGGTTGACACTACTCTAAAACACAACATCTTGTGTCAAGATAGAACTTTATCCTAATACATCAATCAATCACTTTTAAAAATCCGCCGTTTTATTTTTTATGCACTATAATATCTCCTAAGAGGTAGAGAGTAAGAAAGCCTTTAAGACCAAAAACTAGAATATAGACCCCCGTGAGGGGGTTGTTTTATTCAGAACAACCACAAGTAAATATTTTATGTTTCTTACACAGAGTTTTCCTAAACGCAACTTTATTAATAGGAAGCTGGGCTTCCCCCGACTCCACTAAAACATCTTCTTTGTTTTGTTTCTTATCAGGAACAATACTCTTTTTTACGTGTTTGTTTCTCCTGTACCGCATCTTATGAGCAGGGTTACAAAAACGCACGCCAGCTATTTGATTACTGCACCAATCACAAAATATCATGTTTGTTACTCGTAGGTAACTATAGAGTATAAATACGTTACTGTCAAGTAACAAATAATTGAAAAATATTGAGTATTTTGGTGAGGGTGTTTACCTCTTATAAAATAAATTACAAAAGGGTGTATGGGGGGGTATAAGCCCCACACGTCGCACAATATGCATTGTACGATGTATCAATTTATCTTGTCTTCTCAATTCTTTTTAGAAGTTCTTGGTTACTCTCTTGTATCAATCTAAGCTCTTCTTTAAGCTCATCTATATCCTTGTTATGGTAGCCTTGATCTAAGTTAAGGTTAGCTTGCAGTCTCTTTTGGGCTGGGAATCTATCCCTAAGCTCATTTATCAATCTAATAGCAGCGACAGCGTGTCCGGCATTGGCTTGGTCATAGTTTTGCTCTGCGGCTTCAATTAGCTTGCGTAGAGAAGTATCAGTAAACTTACTTCCCAATCCTACAGCCTCCAACTCCTTCTCTACTTGTCTTATTACTTGAGGTTTTCTGAGGTTTTCCATTGCTATGTGAGCAGCTACATCATCATTCTTTGGGTTATACGCTTTAATTGCACTTTTAGTTCCATTACCTTTACTTCTCACATATTCCCTTGCAAAAATAGTTTGTTTCAAGGTTGGTTTAGTTATTTTCTTTTGCTTCACCATTCTAACCTAAATTATAACATATTTTTTGGTTAGCTTCAGCTGTGAAGCCCTGAAATGGCCTATGCGGCGTTTTTATTAGCTTGGGGCACATTATATACCTTGTTAAATTGTGTTATCTATTGTTATCCTATAGCAAAAAGTCTTTGTTAAAAAACACTTGACAATTAGTTATCTATTGTATACAATTGTATTGTAGTATTGAGAGATTAAAAGAACCTTAAAACCTTTACTCTTTGATCGCTGGTCTGAAGCAAGTCTGGTTGACTTGTAAGAGCTGAAGATCAACTCTTCAAGCGTTTAAGATCAGCGACTAGAGAATAACGCACTTTAATAGCTTTATACAGGACTAGCAGAAACGGAGATTAAAATATGCAAAAAGATTATCACGCACGCATATTAACAGCAGTTAAACCAAAGGAGTGGATTAAGTTTAGTGATATTACCAAGAGATTAAAATTAAACTCTTATGGTAGCACTTCAACGCATTACTACAGAGCTTGGCTGGATTTGTTAGCAAGTGGCAGATTTCAAGAGTCAATTGATGGAACTTTTAGGATCAACCAATAATTATAAACCGCTAGTCTTGTATCAAGTTATTAAAATTGCTGGGTGCTTTTGAGTATAAAACGTTAAATGGGGGCAATCTAAGCTCGGCCTCACAGCCCAGTACTGCACTTTAAAAGTTAAATACTGGTTAGAGTAGAAAGACAACATATGAGAAACTATGGTGGACAAGGTTGGGAAGGTAGTAAATACCAAAAAACTGAGAACTTAGACGTTGTTGAAATTGCCAAGCTAGTAAAGAAAGAAGCACAAGCTAAATTTCCAACAATAACAATTAGTGTCAGTACACAAAAGTTTGCAGGTGGGTGTTCAATAGAAGTCAGAATCAACAATGTGGATTTTGAAATCTATTCCCCAGAATTCAAAGAATACAATAAAGGGTCAAGAGATCACTTTTTCGAAGGCGAATGGTACAACGAAAAAGCAAAAGAGGTTTTGCAACAACTAAAATCCATTGTCAATCAATACCGCTATAACGATAGTAATGGAATGATTGACTACTTCGACACCAATTTCTATTCGGGTGTTGATTATGCCTACAAGTTGCAACAAAGCCAATTAGCAAGCTAAATCTTACGGGTGCTGATACTCGTAAGATTGTCAGCACCAATTATTATTAAATCTCTAGCCAGTATTTAGTTTTTAAAGGAAGCTATGAACAAACTAAACGTCTTAACAATATTAGTCTTGATTATAATTATCTATCTATTTACTCAAATATCGGGCATAGAACACCTATGCACCGATGTGATTGGGGGTGAATGTGTCTAATTTTCAAGAAGAGGCGAAAGTGGAAGTTACTTTATTGAATCAGTATCTGAAACCCTT
>Ga0209518_1000511_pt1 | contig 50093 bp, 46 predicted proteins | sample RifGroB1_FD_183993 | JGI IMG/M metagenome (GOLD analysis project Ga0209518, IMG submission 183993) | Groundwater microbial communities from Rifle, Colorado, USA - Groundwater B1 (SPAdes) (version 2) | ecosystem: Environmental > Aquatic > Deep subsurface > Groundwater | place: Rifle, Colorado...
TTTTGCAATAGTTATTCTAACCCCACAAAAAATGTCAGAGCCGGAAAAAACAGCAGAGGTAATTGTTAAATTTTCAAAACATAGAAAAATAATAGCATGTTTTTTAGGAGATAAATCAATAAAAAAAGCAAAGCAAATTTTAGAAAAAAATAAGGTTCCTTGTTTTACTCAGATAAGACAAATTAAGAAAATTGTCTAGGGGAAAGCATTTGCATATCAAATAAGAGATGAAAAAACAAGCTAAAATAGACAAAATAATGAAAATTCTTAGCAGAGAATTTCCTTCAAATGAAAAAACTACTCTAAACAGGATGAGAAAAAATCCAAATCCATTCAAAATTTTAATCTCCTGCCTGCTCTCTTTAAGAACTCAGGATAAGAATACAGAAATCGCTTCAAATAATCTTTTTGCTGTTGCAGACACTCCAAAAAAAATTATTAAACTTCCTATGAAAAAACTGGAAAAATTAATCTTCTCTTCTGGGCATTATAGAAAAAAAGCAAGAATACTTAAGCATGTTTCAATGGTTTTAATTGATGAATTTAATGGGGAAGTTCCTGAAACAAAAGATAAGCTTTTAAGTATAAAAGGGGTAGGTCCAAAAACAGCAAATATTGTTTTAGCGTTTGCATTTAAAAAGCCTGTTCTCCCAATAGATACTCACTGCCATAGAATTCCTAACAGGCTTGGATGGGTAAGGACAAAAACTCCTGAACAAACAGAAAAAGAGCTTGAAAAAATTCTCCAAAAAAAATACTGGATAGAATTTAATGCAATATTTGTCTTGTTTGGAAAAACTATCTGCCAGCCAATTTCTCCATGGTGCAGCAAATGCCCAATAAAGAGATATTGCCCAAGAATTGGAGTAACAAGAAGCAGATAATTGCGGAAAGTTTTATAAACCGATTTCTCCAGAATTTATTATGAAACAGCAAAAACAGGAAATTTTTGAGCCTTTCATTTCAAGAAAAAATGAAAAACAGGAAATATCAAGATTTTTTAGCTTCCTTCTTCCAGTGAATATTGGAGGGGAAAAATGAAGAGATCATCAAGAAGATGGAAGAAAAAGAGGCAGATGCGTTGGAAATGGCAGCGTAAAAGGCTTAGAAAAGAAAAACGTAAGAGAAAATTAAGAAGAGCTAGAAGTGCATAATTTAGATAATTTAAAATATACTTTTTCTAATGATAATCTATAAAAACAGATTATTGATTAAAGTTTAATGGATTATGAACCAAAAGAGATTAAGGAGAAGATTTACAGATACCTTGAACTAGAAAAAAAATTAAAAGGAACTCCGATAGAGAAATTAGAATCTTCTGATAAATACAAAGAATTTTTAGACATTGGCTATTCTCTAAGCAATTTGGTATTGGAAGGTGATAAGATTGTTGAGATTATGGAAGAAGGTTATATAAAAGTAGAAGAAGAGCTTGAAAATAGATTAAAATTTGCCGAAATGACCATAGGTTCAATTGAGAGATTAATCCGCGGAAAAGAAGGGGAGATTATTAAAAATATACGATCAATTATTGACAAATATTAAACTTATTTTTCTTAATAAATTCTTAATCATAAATCCATTATCGCAATCATCAGGATTGTCTATAGATTCTTAATCACAAAAAACTTTATAAGCCAGGCTTAAGATATCTTATTATGACAGAAATCTGGACAGAAAAGTACAGGCCTTCTGAGTTTTCTGAGCTAGTCGGTCAGGATGCAATTACTAAAAGAGTAGAGTCTCTGACAGATTCTATGAACATACCCCATTTCTTGTTTGCCGGTCCTGCAGGAACAGGAAAATCTACACTAGCATTAATAACTGTAAAAAAATTGTATGGAAACAACTGGAGAGAGAATTATCTTGAATTGAATGCCTCTGATGAGAGAGGAATAAATGTTGTAAGAGAAAAAGTTAAGAATTTTGCACGGACAAAATCTCTTGGAAATGTCTCATTCAAAGTTATATTCCTTGATGAGGCTGATGCTTTAACACCTGAAGCCCAGCAGGCATTAAGAAGGACTATGGAGAATTATTCTGCAACATGCAGGTTTATTCTGTCCTGTAATTATTCCAGCAAGATTATAGACCCTATACAGTCCAGATGCGTAATTTTCAGATTCAAACTCCTTGAAAAGAAAGATATAGAAAAAGTTATCCTAAGAATTGCACAAATTGAAAAACTGGAGGTAAGCCAGGACGCTATTGAGGTGTTATATGAAGGAAGCGAAGGAGATTGCAGAAGATGCATTAATTTAATTCAATCAATAGCTTCAATAACTCCTTCAATAACTCGTGAGATGGTCTCAACAATAATCTCCAATGCCAAGCCAAAAGATATCAAAGTTGTCCTTGATTATGCTTTATCAGGAGATTTTCAAAATTCAAAAAATAAGCTTCTTGACATCATGCTTAAAGAAAGCATATCTGGACAGGATGTTATTAAAGCAATCCAAAAAGAAATCTGGAATCTTTCTGTAGAGCCGGAAATAAAAGTAAAGCTTACTGAAAAAACAGGGGAAATAGAATTCAGAATTGTAGAGGGTTCTGACCCTTTTATCCAGCTTGAATCTCTTTTAGCTAGCTTTGTTCTGGCTGGATTAGGGAAGTAAACTAGATCATAGATTAAAAAATGGGAATAAAAGTAGAATTCAACTCAAATTTAGCATTAAGAAAGTTTGGAACTCCAGGAAGATTGGAAGAAGAATGTCTTCCAAAGAAATTAGAGCATGGAGAAACCCATTCATTTTTTAAAAAAGGCCAGAGAAATTATTATTTAGAGGGGGAGATTAGCTTAAATGAAACTAGTGGGAATAAAGTTATCCCTTTTCCTTTAGCAACTGTTAAAATATTAGAAGTGACACATTTCTTAATAGAAGGTGAACTATATACAAAAGGGATTTATAGGATAGAAAAAAATTTATAATTAAAAATGACGTGGATTGAGAAATATAGACCAAAATCTTTTAATGAAATTAAGGGGCAAGAATTAGTTATAGAGAAGCTTAAATCGTTTATAAAATATTTTGGGACAGGGAAAAAAGCCATAATTCTCCATGGCCCTCCAGGAGCAGGAAAAACCACGCTGGCGTATATTGCAGCAAGAGAGACAAATTCAGAAATATTTGAATTAAATGCCTCGGATTTGAGGAATAAAGATAAACTGCAGGAAATTCTCAAGCCAGCTTTAGAACAGCGTTCTTTAATTAAAAAATGGAAGATAATTCTTGTAGATGAGGTGGATGGCATTTCTGCTGTTGACAGGGGAGGGCTTACTGAACTGCTTTCCCTCATTGCCTCCTCATCATACCCCATTGTCATAACTGCAAATGATATATGGGATTCCAAACTAGCACCATTAAGGAGAAATGCAGAGATACTCCAGGTAAAAGAAATTAATTATAATATAATAAAAGGGATTTTATTTGATATTTTAACGAAAGAGAAACTATTTGTCCATAATGATATTGTTACAGGAATTGCAGTAAGGGCAAAAGGAGATATAAGAGCTGCAATAAATGACCTACAATCTATCTCCAAATTAAAAGACCATTCTTCAATAACTTTTGATGAAAGAAATAAAGAAACAGACATATTCAACGCATTAAGGTTGATATTCAAAGAGAAGCCAAGAAATGAGATATTAAGTATATTTGATTCTGTTGATATGCCAATAGATAATATAATATTATGGGTAGAGGAAAATATCCCTTCAGAATACAAAGGGGAAGAGCTGGCTAGGGCATATGAAATACTAAGTAAAGTAGATCTCTTTAAAGGAAGAATTTACAAGCAGCAATACTGGAGATTTTTAATTTATGAAAATATTCTCTTAAGCTACGGAATCTCTGCATCAAAAAAAATGGTTAAACCAGGCTTCACAAGCTACAAAAAGCCGTCAAGAATTTTAAAAATTTGGATGAATAATCAAAGAACAGCAAAAAAGAAATCAATTGCGCAAAAATATGCTAATCACGTCCATGTTGGTGAAAAAAGAGTAATGAAGGAATTTCCGATTATTAAGCAAATTCTGAAAAACCAAAAAATAAGGGAAGAATTAAAACTTAGTGAAGATGAGATTGCTTATCTAGACAAGCCTGTTGATTTTTAAAAATATACTCATAAAACAAATATTTATCTTTCTTAATAGTTGTTAAATGCAGTTCCATCTAAATTATTTGTTAAATCTGCCACCAGGAGCCAAATTGTTAAAAAAAGGATCATCTATGAATCGATCCCCAGTCTTTCCTGCATATTTACCACGTCCCCATTTTGCATCCCATACATCTTTAGCAGTCATAGCTGTGCTTGCGTTTCTTCTACCAGAATAATTAGTGTTGTATCTATCATCAAACTCCTCGGCTCTGATGGATCCAGGAAAAAGTCTAGCCCAAAATTCTTGTATCGGATCAGCAGGGCTTCTGCCTGTGCCAGTCCTATATGTGGTATTATAATCTCTTTCTCCCATCCTCCTATCTTCATCAACTCTTCCATTTAATACTTGAGTTAAAATATTTTTAGGAATTTTACTTCCATAATCATGTAATTTATCCCCTTCAAGCCTTCCTCTATCTGAAATACTAAAATTAGTATCACCCATATGTACAGATACTTCATCTCCCCCTACCCTAGTCTGACACTCCACAGAATAAGATTTTCCATCTTCACTTACACCATAAATAACATCTCTCCCAAATCCTCCATCTCCCACTTCCATTTTTCCTCTATGAGCAATCATTTTAAATTCATCAAATATATTTTTTAGACTCACATCTGATTCATCAACTAGAAAAGCATTGCCTAATTTTTTAATTGCTTTTTCATAATGTTCTTTTGTGATAACTATTTCTTCAGGATTTATACTAAAACCGATTTCAGATTTTTTTCCACTAGTTCTACAAGAATCTATAATTTTAAGTAAAGGTTCTTCGGAACAAATATATTTAGCACCACCATTTGTAAACTCCCAGGCACTTTTTTTATTAAAATCGTCCTTACTAACATCTGGAGTGTAAATAAATGTTCCAAAGTTATAAGCAACTCCGACACCAGTTCCATCATGAAAGTATATCATATCCTCTCTTGGTGTAGTGAAAGTGTTAATACCTAAATCTCTTAAAACTTTTATTTGAAAGTCTTTCTTTGCAAACTCTTCAGCATCGGAGTTTATCCAATACGAGTGAGAGTTGTACAATACATCCCTTAAAATTTTCTCTTTAATATGGCTTCTTTGAGGAATTTGTTCAACTGCTCTTACCAAAAACCCAATTCTTTCTTTTAATGTTGGTTTCGCAGTTTCCAAGCTAGGCGATGGACTTCCTCTTTCCATCTCTTGCAATCTTTTTTGTAATGAATCTTCAAACATTTTAATCTCCTTACAATTATACTAAACCTTCTCTTTATAAATCTTTTGTTTATTTTACTACTTATAAGTTATTACATTAAAATGATGGACAACTCCCTTTAAAGGTTGCACAATAAGATATTAATTATTTTAGAATCAAACCAATTATGAATAATTAAGCAGATTTTTCTAATTCTTCTTCTATTATCTTTTGGAATTCGCTGAATGGCTGTGCTCCAGATAAATATATTCCATTAATGAAAAACGCTGGAGTCCCAGTAACTCCGTATTTCTGGCCTTCTTCTAAATCTTTTTTCACCTCATCAACCATTGCTCCTGAATCCAAACAATTATCAAACTGAACTGTGTTTAATCCCATTTCCTTGGCATACTGTTTTAGGCTGGCAATATCAAGTGCATCTTGGTTGCTAAATAGTTTATCATGCATATCATAATATTTTCCCTGCTCTCCTGCACACTCTGCACCCTCAGCAGCTTTTTGCGCATTTTCATGGAATCCTAACGGAAAATCTCTATAAACTAATTTAACTTTTCCGGTGTTAATATATTCTGAAGTTATCTGCGGGAGAGTCTCGCTCCAGAATTTTCCACAGAAAGGGCACTGATAATCACTGAATTCTATTATTGTAACCGGTGCATTAGAATCTCCTTTTACAGCATCATCATCTTCATTCACTTCTAAATGCTGAGGTTCATCAGAACTAGTTTGTTGTTGAGCATCCGAGGTTAAAGATATTGGAACAAGGTTTTGTATGAAATAATTTCCATCCTGAGTCATATAAACAGGGATGACATTTCCCTGAAATATAACATTTACTTTGTATAAACTTCCTTCAGGAGAGACATCTTTGAGTATTACCTCGCTAGGAGCATTCTCATTCAGGAATTTTACCAGATTCTTTCCAGCTTCATCAGCAGGGATGACATTTCCTCCATAAAAATTCCCTAATAAAAGTATTATTGTTAAAATGCCTAAAACAAATGTTGAAATAATCCACGGATTTTCTCTTATTTTCTCAGTAAGATTCTCTTTTTTTCCAGCCATTAAAGAATATGCAAAAAGAGATTTAAAAAGCTTTTGAAACGGGCGCAGGAGGAATTGAACCCCCATCCACAGGGCCGAAACCTGTTATTCTATCCGTTGAACTATACGCCCAAAAATTATAAATAAGATAAGTTTTTATATGTTAAGAATCTTTAGATTTCTAATACAGAAAACAAAATTAAACTACCATCTTTAGATGGCAGACAATTGCAAGGCAATTGTCTTTTGTTTTCTGTCCCACAAACTCTAAACAAACCGCCTGCTTCAGCTGGCGGTAATATTCAAAGAGTTTGTGATAACTAAAAAAGGTTTAATAAAAGAGGCAACAGAATATTTTTATATTTTAATAATATTTCTAATAATTAAAAGATGGATAATTTAAAAAAAATAGGGAGTACGGGAAATATAGCACTCAAACCCCACCATAAGATAATCTTTGGAAGTGTTAGTTCTATAGTGATAATAGTTATAATAATAAACAGTATTGTATTATACACTCTGTTTGCAAAGCAGAAAATGGATTATAATGAATTAAATGCAGATATAAAAGAAATGCAGAATAACATAAATACTCTTACAGAAAACCTTATAGAAACTAGAAAAGCTCTGGAAAGTACAGTTGAAATATTAGATGTGAAGATAGGGACGATTGGGCAGGAATTTGATTTATTAAAAGCATCTGCAGGAGAGGATTTTTCTGGGATAATTGAAAATTCTATCCCATCTGTCGTTACAGTTAAGACAAATATTGGACAGGGGACAGGATTTATTATATCAGACGAGGGGTATATTGTAACAAATGCGCATATACTCACTGGAGTGAAAATAGTTGAAATTGCAACCTATGAACAAGATAGTATTGATGCTGATTTTATTGGGTATAATCAAGATTTAGATTTGGCATTATTGAAAATTGATGGGAGATACACTCCATTAAAACTTGCGAATTCAAACAATGTCCAAATAGGGGAAAAGGTTATTGCAATAGGAAATCCTCTTGGACTGCAATTTTCTGTTTCAGAAGGAATTGTGTCAGGAATCCATAGACCAGGGTTAAATCAGATAGAAGCATATATTCAGACAGATGCTGCATTAAATCCTGGAAATTCAGGAGGCCCTTTAATCAACAAACAAGGAGAGGTAATTGGGATTAATAATTTTAAGATTGGTGGGGGAGAAAATCTAGGTTTTGCCCTGGAATCAAATTACATAAAAAGATATGTGAATGAAATTGCGCAAGAAGCGTTGAATCAAACTTTGATATAATAGTAAACATTTATTAAACATATCTTCTATTTTTAGATAATGGGTGAGAAAGACAAAAAAGGGATTAATTTTAATAAAAAAGAAAACTTTAGTGAATGGTATTCAGAAATAGTGCAAAAGGCAGAGTTAGCAGATTTAAGATATAATGTTAAGGGGTTTTTAGTTTTTCAGCCATGGAGTGTTTTTGCAATGGAAAAAATGTATAAACATATGGAGAATGCTCTGCAAAAAAAAGGTCATAAGCCTTACTGGTTCCCAACAGTTATTCCTGAAAAAAATCTGTTAAAAGAAAGTGAGCACATTGAAGGTTTTGTTCCAGAGGTATTTTGGGTAACTGAAGCTGGAAAGAAGAAACTTAATGAAAAATTAGCTCTTAGGCCAACAAGTGAAACTGCATTTTATCAAATGTTTGGAATTTGGATAAGAAGTTACAAAGATTTGCCATTTAAAGCTTATCAAAGAGCTAATGTTTTTAGATATGAAACAAAAGCTACTCGCCCATTTTTGAGAAGTAGAGAATTTCACTGGATAGAAACGCATTGTGCCCATAGAACTCTAAAGGATGCAGAAGCACAAATTAAAGAAGATATGGAAACAACAAAAGAAGTTTTACATGATATTTTTGGACTCCCATTTATCTTCTTTGAGAGACCATCATGGGACAAATTTCCAGGAGCAGATAGAACTTTTGCAGCAGATGTACTTAATCCTGATGGAAGAGTAGTACAACAACCATCAACCCACTTATTATCTAAGAAATTTTCAGAAGGTTTTGGAGTGAAATTTATAGATAAAGATGAAAAAGAAAAACTTGCATACATCACATGTTATGGTCCAGCTATATCTAGAATTTTTGCTAGTGTGATAATAACCCATGGAGATGACAAAGGATTAATATTCCCTTGGAAAATTGCTCCATTACAAATTGTAATAGTTCCAATAAAAGAGGATAAAAAAGTAATAAAAAAAGCTGAAGAATTAAAAAATAAAGTTCAAGAATTCGCTTCAGTAGAAATTGATCTAACGGATAAAACTCCTGGAGAAAAATTTAATCAATGGGAAATGAAAGGAGTTCCAATAAGAATTGATATTGGTTTAAATGAAGTGGAAAAATCAGAATTAACGGTGTTTAGAAGAGATTTGAATAAAAAAGAAACGATTAAGGAAAAAGATTTGATGAAATATATAGAGAAGGTAGCAAAAGAATCTGGAGAAAATTTAATTAAAAAAGCAGATAAAATTTTTGATGCAAAAATAAAACAAACTAAAAATATGGAAGAGATAAAAAAAACAATTGAAGAAGGAGCAATAGCAAAATGTGATTTCTGTTCTGTTGAAAAAGAAGGAATTCCTTGTGCAGAAATTATCGAAAAGCAATCTGGAGCAAAAGTTCGTGGAACACAACTAGTTAAAGAAAAACCAAAAGGGAAATGTGCAGTTTGTAATAAAAAAGCTACAGAAGTGGTATATATTGCCAGAGATTATTAATACAGCAGACTAGCTAGTAAGCAGGATTCTTTATTAGATAAGCTAATTATTTTGTTTATGTGTATTAACTGCCAATTCAAGTTCATACTCTAGTTTTAGAGTAATTTCCACTAACAAAGCTAGCTCCTCTATGACTAATCTCTCATTTGTTTTTGTCAGGCATTCCATTTTGTATATTTTCAATGAAACCCAGACATACCCCCAGAACCTAAATTATTTTTAGAATAAATCCCTTCATTTAATTCAGGTCCAAAGAAATAATATCTGAATTAAATTGAAGATGGTTTAATCGCAGCATAGACTAAGCCAGATATACATAGATTCCATGTAAAGCTTAATCTGCTCTGCATAATTTAATAAGAAATTCAATGTTTTTATACTTTTCTATAATACAGTATAGTTTAAGAGTAGTAGAAATTTTAGTGATTGTCTATCAGATTAAACAATTTTTCCTTGAATTTTTCCAGCTCACTAATTTTAAGCTGTGCTCCTACTGCATCTTCATGCCCCCCACCTGTGGCTCCGTTAATTCCTTCTATTGCCTTCAAAATAATACCTCTAACATTTTTTCCTCTAACAGAAATATTTGCCTTGATTCCAGTAACATAAACTACTATAACTGTTTTATCTGGAAAATGATGAATTAGTTGATTTGACAAATCACTGCTTATGCTTAAATCCCCTCCATATTGAAAAAATAGAACCCTTCCAGATTTTTTTCCTACTTCTGTTGCCTTGTCCAGAAATTTTTTATATTTTTTGTAAATCTGCCTGAATCTATAGTGCATTGAATAGTTTTTATTGCTCTCTTCCAAAACTTCATAAGGAGTTTTAGCATTTATCAGGAATTTCAGCATATTTACTACATTGATAGTTCTGTCCTTTAATCCAAAACTGAAAATCCTTGCAATCTTCCCTATCTCAGAATCGTAAAAAATTTCAAAAGCATCTTTTGAATTAATAGATAAATCAGGATAAATCTCTTTAAACTGGGAGTAAAATTCAGGAATAAATTTGTCTGAAATGCACCCGGCAACAGATATCCATAAATCCTCTTTTTTTTGAGAAACCTGATAGCAAAGATAGCTAGTTGGTTCATTTCTGTCTGAATTGTCCATAGGGTTGTAGTAATTCACAAATTTTGGAATCTCATTTTTGTCTATTTTATGATGGTCAATCCATACTACAGGGATATTAACTTGCTCTATTTCCTTAAAAAATTCAATAGAGACAACTGGCTTGTCAAGGATAAAAACATAATCTGCATTCAGTTCATTTATTTTCCTGAAATAATCTGCATCCAATGATGGAAAAGTTTTTACAGGGATTCCCTTGCCTCTCCCAATGTACCTTTGTAGCAAAAGAAAACTGCACAATCCATCTGGGTCATTATCAAAAAAGAATATAGGGTTTTGTGCCTTTTCAAGATGCCCCCTTATCTCTTTAATCTCTCTTTCAGTTAGCATGCAGTAAAAAACAAAAAAGAGTATTTATATTTTATTTTATACAAGAAACCAAGAAGAAATTTAAAATATGATTATCTGAAAAATTATCTAAATCTTTTTCCCAGAGATTATCTTTTCCCTTAATGATTCAAGGCTGTGTACTATCAAATTAATCATGTCTTTGTTTTTGATAATAATACTCAGTGCATTCTCATCTGCCTCAAAAACTTTGTCAAGAGTTTGGAAATTGTCTATTAAAAAATGGATATCTTTCTCAAGAAGACTTGTTTTGCTCAAAATCCTTAATCCTTTAGGGGAGATGGGCTTGTCATGCAGTTCACCAAAAAGTATCCTTGAGATATTGGAAGTTTCAAGCAGAAAATCAAAATTCATATTCCTGAGAATCTCATCTTCATTAGAATATTCATATCCAAAATAATCAGTTAAAATCAGTCTCCTTTCTTTGTCAAGGTTTTTAGTTAATTCTTTAAGCCGCATATTTACAATAAGCCCTTCTTTGCCGAGTTCAACCAGGTATCTTTTGACAATGTCTGAAATTTTCTTGATTATCTCTATTCTTTGCAAGATATTGCATATATCACTTATTGTTGCAAGATTTGTGATTTCTAAGACATTAAGGTGGGAGAGCGCATCATCAAATGTTTCCTTTTGCTTTTCCAGAATCTGCAATGTTTCTGTGGCTCTTCTCAAGATTTCAGAAGCATCCCCTATGTTATATTTCTCTCCTTTCCAGTATAAAGTAATTTTATTCTTCCTCTCAGAAACAGCGATAACAATTGTTTTAATCTGTTTGGATGTCCTTTCAGCTGCTTTATGCCTGGTTCCAGTTTCTGTTGTTTTCATGTCTATGCTTGGAAGCAAAAGGGTATTAACCTGAAGAATTCTTTTAAGATCATCTGATAATATTATTGCCCCGTCCATTTTAGACAGCTCAACGATTTTCTGAGGGGTAAATTCACAATTTATCTTAAAACCCCCCTCAATAATATCTGAAATCCCATCTTTATCTATGACTATCAATGCCCCCATTCTTGCTCTCATGATGTCATCCAATGCAGTCCTCATAGGAGTTCCTGGAGAGAAAATTTTTAAAACATCAATTAAAGTTAGCTCTTCTTCAGATTTAGATTTTTCATTTTCAAATTTTTTTTCTTGAATAACTAACTCGTTAATTTCAGGGGATTTTAGAAAATTAATCTCTTGTGAAGAAATATTATCATGCTCCATGATATAATCACATGTACTAAATATATAAATTTTATTATAAGGCTTACTTCTTAATAGCCCCATAGATTAAAGGAAGGGCGATAGTTGCATCACAAAAAACATCAACGAAATCAGCATTAGATTTCATCTTTCCCCAGGAAATTCCTTCTCTTAATGGAGCGCCAGAGCTCCCTCCTGATTCAACTCTGTCGGTAGTTATCTGGACTCCATAATCTGCTCCTTTTGAGAATTGCAAAGATTGCTGAATGAAATTTTTTGGCAATCCTCCTCCAACATAAATAATTCCAGTTTTTTTAGCAGTCCAAGAGATATCTATTATCTCATTCATGTCTGAGAATACATCAATGTTTGTTTTGTTTTCTTTCTTTCCTTCAGCAATCCTTCCCCACATCATTAATCCAATTCCAGAATCAGCAATTCCAGGGCAAAAAATAGGTATTTTTTCCTCGTAACACTTCTTTAAAATGCCGTTTCCTGGGGCCAATTTCCCAAGTTTCCATAAAAAATCCTTGATATTAGTTGATTTTTTTAACTCATTAAAATTTTCTTTAAAAAAATCCTCTAGCTTTTCATAAACAGAATTATTCATAAAAACATTGTACATTCTGTCAATTCCCTCTTTATTTAATTTCTTGTCATCTATTAATTCATCTCCTTGATAATGTTTTTCTCCAAGAGATTCCATAAGGTCATGAGTAAGATTTGCTCCAGTAGTCACAAAAACGTCAGTATTGTCCAATAAATCCATAATAATTTGTTTCATTCCTGCAGGGACCATAGCTCCGGCAACTCCAAAAAAAACTTTGCATTCATGATCATTAAACATCTTCTCAATTATCCTGCTTGCTCTTGCAATCTTCCCTGCTCCAAAACCAGCATTCCCCATATTTTCAACTAATTCAGAAACCTTCATTCCTCTTTCTATCTTAATTGATTTTATCTCTTTCATAAAATCTTGTAAAAACCATATTTTAAAAATATATCTTTTGTATGTTGCATTTCATAACCAAAATCTTTTTAAATAAAGCAGATTGTATAAAAATATGAATAAATGGCTTGAAATTTTTATTGGGATAATATTGGTAATTGTCCCAATATATGTTGCATGGGGAACAACTTTTTTAGGGCTGGGAACAGCAGCGCTGGAATTCCTTAAAGGTGGCGTAATCTGGTTTATAATAATGATTGGGTTGCTATTTCTTATGCTTGGGATTAGCGACTTGAAAGAATAATTCTGTGAAAGATATTTCTAAATAGTTCTTAAAAATAAAAGAGAAATAGAAATAAAAAATAAAAGAGAAATAAATTTAAATTTATTTCTTGTAATTTCTTAGAAGTTTGCTTACACCAATAACCAAGAAAGATGCTGCAATAAGCCAGTCACCAATTCCTGAAGGTAAAATTACGCCTAATAAAGGTAATGTAAACAACACACCAATAAGCGTCATTAACCATGCAGTTAATTTTGCCATTTCAACCCCCTTTTTGTTTAGTTTAATAAAAATTAAAGGAAAAAGAAGTATATAAAACTAACTTATTTTGGTGTTGTTAATTAATCGGTTGTTTTGCTCACATTTCGTTCTCCTGTTAATTGCGATTGTTTAATTGATTGTAAAAGCATTGTTTCCCATTTATTGCCTTGAAATTCTATACCGCATCTTTCCGCAGGAGTTAGTTTATCCTTAACTCCTTTCCTTACGAAGTTATGAAATATCTTAAATCCATCTGCGTAAGTTTGAGTTTCATTTATCCCTCTTCTAACCTTTTGAAATTCCTTTTGATGAGTGTGGTGGTTTTCTATTGCATTGTTGTTTATTATCCTTCTTCTCCCTAAAATTGAAGTATGCTTAACTTTTCTTTCATTTCCCCAATTTCTAAAAGTCTTTCTTATTCCGTCTTGGTATGAAGGTAATTTATCTGTGATGATTTGATAAGGAACTTTGCCGTTTTGTTTATATGCTTCTGTCATTACTTCTTGGGCTTCTTTCTTTCCTCTCTTATGTCCTGTAAGATGTGAGGCAAGTAAAAACTTAGTTTCCTTATCCATAACATTCCATTGATATTCATAATCAGCACCTTTCTTTCTGTTTCCTTTTTTCGTTCTTACCATTGTTTCGTCTGCGTTCCATACATTTCCAACATTCTTAGGTTTGAGAGTTTTAGCGTATTTTTCTAATGTTTCGCTAAACTTCAAAACCCAATTTCTTATAGTAATGTGAGAAATTGATAAGCCATAAAATTCCATAAATTGAGCCGAAATATCTCGGTAGCTTAAACCTCTATAATAACAATCCATAGCAAGACAGACAAGTTTAGCATTGCCTTTTATTTTAGGAATAGGACTTAATACAAACTTCTTTTTACATTCTTGGCAGTTGTATCTTTGCTTATTTCCTAATTGTGTTCTTCTTACTCCAAATTTAGTTATGTTCTTTGAGGCACAATAAGGACAACAATCATCAAGAGGTTTTTCTATCATTAAATCCAATTCTCTTTTTATTGGATTTTGTTCTACTTCATAGCTTACTTTTAATTTTTCAAATAATAGAATGGTTTTGATATGCTTACAATATAATCCCTTACCTTTACATCTTCTTTCAAAATCTTGGCACTCACAAGAATAACTATCTATATGAGTAACTTTGTATTTCTTATTGCTGTCAAACTGCGACGGAACAAGATAAGTAAATTCATCTAAAAGCTGTGGCTCTCCTTTTTGTAAAATAGCTTCGGCTCTCTTACTTCTCTTGTCTGCAAATTCTCTTATTTGGTTTTGTGTTGTGTTTATCATAGTAATACTTTCTTGTATTACAAGGAATAACTACTATATAAATGTTCCTATTGTAATACCTTTATGTATTATATATAAGATATAAACAACCTTAAAGACGAAAGATTTATATATGAGTAATATGTATATATATTATAATGAGGTTATTGGACAGGAAATATTACTATGAATGAGGAATACACTAACATTTGGGAATTGTATGGACTAAAGACAAATCCATTTTTCACAGAGCCCCTACTTTTATTTGGTGGAGATATTGATTTAAGGGTTGGCTTTGTTGGTAGAGAAGAGGAAGTAAAAAGATTAAGGAACATTTTTGGAAGTGGTGGAAGTAGGATTATTGTTTATGGAGATGTTGGAGTTGGAAAAACAACCCTCGTTAATTATGTAAGAGCCATAATGCCCTCAAACACATTTTTTACACCCTTAAAAGAGATAGCTGTGCAACCAGAATGGAATGGTGGAGATTTTATATTGAATACATTAGCTTCAATTTATTATACTATAAAAAGAAGGTCTGATTTAAGTAAAGCATTTTTATCTTCGGAGTTAATAAAAAAATTAGAATTACTTATAGATATTGTTGAAAGAAAGGATAGAAACATATCTCTTAATATCGGTGTCGTTGGTGGCGGAGTTGGTAGCACAACAACAATTAATCTACCAAATTTAACAATCCACTCATTACAAATATTTTTTGAGCAGATTGTAGAAGAAATTAAAAAAGTAGGATTTAAAGAAATAATATTACACTATAATAATTTAGATATTTTTGAAACTCAAAATTTACAGAAAATCTTTAATTCAATAAGAGATTTTATTCAGACAAAAGATGTTAATTTTATTTTCATTGGAGATTTAGCTGTTCCACAAGTTATCAATCAAATGAAAAGAGTTAGCTCTATTATGTCGGATAGTTCTATATTTATTGAAAACTTATCTTTGAATAATTTAAAAAAATTATTAGACACAAGAATTAATCATTTATCGGCTTCTGGTTTAGTTTCCGTAAAACCTTATGAAGATGAAGTTATTTCTAAGTTATATACTTTATACGACGGCAATTTAAGATTTATTCTCAATAGTTTATCAACTGCCTTTAATGAGATGGTTGTTGATACTCCGTTAATATTAAACTCTGAATTACTAATGAGAGTTTTATCAGAAACAAGTAGAAGAAGATGGTTAAATAAATTAACCGATTTAGAAAAAGAAGTATTATTTTTTATTCTTGATGAAGGAGAAACAACTAATAAAAAAATAGCCACAAATCTAATAAAACAAAAACAAAATATTTCTAAAATAACAAATAAATTACTTCAACTAAACGCAATAAAAATTAAAAAGATGGAAGGAAAGGAAAAGTTTTTTTCAGTAGTTCATTCTATAAAATGGATTTTATTAGATAAGGATTTAAAACCAAATAAAAAACAAAAGGAGCAACCTATGAGTATTGAAAAAGAAATACAACAGGTTTTAAAATTTTAATGAAACATAAAACATTAGGACAAGTATTTACTCCAAGTTGGATAGTAGAAGAAATATTAAATTCTTCTGGCTTTTAGAAATGTCTTTGTTACCTCTTTTTCACCTACCATAAAAAAGTTAAGAAATACAAACTTAAAAACCTACCTATCAACCGACACTTAACACCCTAATTCACCAACCGATTAATTAACAACACCACTTATTTTAGCCATATAATGAAATTAGGGTTCCTTCTATTATTGCTGCTGTAATCAAGAGTGGCAAGACAATAAAGAGAAATACCTTTAGGGAGTTCCAAAAATATCTTCTAAGCGATTCAAATTTATGTAAAAAACTGCCTTTTTGAAATATAATCAATCCCATTTTTAATCCTAATCCAAGAGAAATGAATATTGCCGGCAATTCAAAAATTCCGTGAGGCAAAACTCTCCATAAAGTGATAAATCCTCCATTTTCAACTGTGATTGAAGCAACAAACCCTAATAAATACCCGTTAGCGACAGCTGCAAAAAATGGAAAAATTCCAAGAAGAATTCCGAAAATCATCCCAAAAAAACTGCTTTGAAGATTATTAAAAAAAATAAACCTAACAAGTTCGCCTTGGGACATCCCTTCGGTTTTTTCAAGCAATTCCTTGATAAACTTAAATATTTGTTCAGAAACTGATTCTGGTGCAGGAATAAAAAAACCAATAAGAGTGAATATAAAAAAGAGTGATACGATAAAATAAATAAATTTCTTAGATTCAATTATATAACTCCAACTTTCTTTATATTCTTCTTTCAAATTAAATTTTTTACTTTTCATTTAACTAAAATACCTTGAAATATATTTTGTTTTATTTTTATAACTCTTCCTTAAGTATAAACCATAAGCAATACCAATGAGCAAACCTCCGAGATGAGCAGTATTCCCAATAGGAAGATTTCCGGCAGCAGAGATGACCCACAAGACAACCAAAATACCAGGGGCAGCATATTTCATTTTTATTGGGATTGGGATAAACATCACATAAACAGGAAGATTAGGGGTGATAATCATCAAAAATCCGACAAGCCCAAATAGTGCTCCTGAAGCTCCTACTGCATAACTGTTCATATCTGAAGTAAAGAGTAAAGAAGATAGGACAAAAAACACTCCTGCAAGCAATCCCGATATAAGATAGAAAAATAAATATCTTCTAGCTCCTAAAATTCTCTCAACCAAACTCCCAATAAAAAATAAAGATAACATATTTGCAAAAATATGGAAGAAACCTCCGTGCATAAACATGCTTGTTAAGAAAGTCCAGAAATATTTCCCTTGGAGAATATTGATAGGCTTGATAGCGATATAGTCAAGATATGCCAAGTTAGTATAAATTAAAATAGAAAAGATAACAAAAAAAATAAGATTAATTATTATTAAGTTTGAATTAATGCTGAAACTAGGAAAAAAGCTTTTTTTCTGAGAAGGGTAAATTTCATATACTCCATTCATTTTTAAGATTATTTTTTATTTGTTTTACTTTTAGTTAATTTCTTTGCTCTTATTTTCTTTCCAGATATCTTCTTTGCTGATTTTTTCTTCATAGTTTTTTTTGCTGATTTTTTTTTCTTTATTTTTTCTTTTTCCTCTTTTCTAGCTTCTTTTATCTTAATTTTGCCTATTTTCTCTTTTTCTTTTTTAATCTCATCCTCAACAAACTCTAATTCAGTTTTCAGTTTATCAACATTCCTTTTGAATTCCTTCACTGCTTTAGTGTTATCTTTTGAAGTAAAGATATTCCCGCATTCATTGCACTTAAAATCATGGAGTAGCGCATTTTCTTCTGTAAATTCAATATTGCATCTCTCACATACATAAAATTGCTTGACTTCCCTGCTCTTTATCTGATTATTTATCTGATTTATCTTATTAATTAAAATCTCTCTTAAAAATTCCAGTGATTTAAGAATTTCTATCTTCCAGAAATAAGTATACCATCCTTTTTTCTTATCTTTCTTTCTTATAGATGAGACTAATCCATGGTCAGAAAGTTTGTAAAGGATATTTCTTGTCTGGTTAATAGTGATATTTAATTTTTTTGCTATGATAAATTCATTTACATGCTTGTTTGTATTCAATAAATCTGCAATATTTTCTGCTTGTTTCCCGACAATAAGTACCACCATTTCATTAAGAAATTTTTTTAACATTTGAATATTAAAAAGAGGCTGAATAAATACCTTTCGGTTCATATTTATGTAGAACACTCTGAAACAAATAGCCTAATTTAGTGATACTAAAATTTAAAGAATTTTTGGTAAAAATAAAAGTTTTTAAACTTATATTGTATGTTATATATATTAAAATATAAGGTTAATAAAATATAACATGGGGTGGTTTAGCAAAGAAAAAGATAAAAAGAGGGTATTGCCTTCACTCCCTGAACTCCCAAAACTTCCTGAACTGCCAAAAATAGGCGATGAAGGGGAAGATAATTCTATGGAGAAAATTCATCAATTGCCGACTATTCCAACTAGCTTTTTTGGAGAAAAATTTTCTCAAAATGCTATAAAAGATGCTATTGCTGGGGAAAAAGAGAAAGAGGATTCTGAAGCAGATGAATTTGCAGAAAAAGAAGGAATTATGCAGATGATGCGAAATCCTCTAAAAAATCAGAAAACAAATGAGATTACAGTTTCTGAAGAAAATAGAAGATGGAATACGGATATCACTGAATTTCCAGAGGGAATTGCAAAAAAAGTTAAGAGTGCTGAACCTGTTTTTATAAGGCTGGATAAATTTGAAGAGAGTTTGAAAATACTTGAAGAAACAAAAAAGAAAGTTTTGGGAGTGGAGAAAATGTTAAGAGATATAAGAAAAATAAAAGAAGAGGAAGAGAAAGAATTGGAATTATGGGAAAATGAAATCCAGATGATAAAAGAGCAGTTTGAAAAAGTCGATAGAGATATTTTTTCTAAGATATAATGAAAGACAATAATTTGATACATGTCAAGTTTGAATATGAAGACGCTGTAAAATCAAAAAGAGATATCCTTCTTTCAGAAAGAGGTCTTTTAAGAGCTGCAAAAACAGCAAAAAGCTATCATTCTCTTAGAATGAAAGAGATAAAAATAAAAATTAAATTATACCGAGAAATAAGAGAGTTGATAATGAACATTAACAAGGCGCAGAGAATTCTCCCAAGAGTTAAAGTTCCTGAAATACTAAAAAAAGAAAAGAATGTTGAAGAGAAGATTGATGATTTAGAAACAGAGATAAAAAAAGAGCGGGAAAGGCAGTATAATGATGATATTGAATCTCAGCTTCAAGAAATACAGGACAGGCTTAATGCACTTGGATGAGTAAATCAAATAATTTTTAAAACTCTATTTCTTCATAAAAATAATGATAAACAGAAAAGAATTAATCAGGAAATATCTGGAATTTTTTGAGTTAAAAAAACATAAAATAATACCATCAGATTCTTTAGTTCCTGAAAATGATCCAACTGTGTTGTTTACGACTGCCGGAATGCATCCGCTAGTTCCTTATTTGCTAGGACAGCCTCACCCTTTGGGAAAAAGATTGTGCAATGTTCAAAAATGCGTTAGAACACAGGATATTGATGAAGTTGGAGATACTTACCACCATACATTTTTTGAGATGCTTGGTAACTGGAGTGTCGGGGATTATTTTAAAAAAGAAGCTATTGAAATGAGTTTTGATTTCTTAACTAAAAATCTTAAAATTCCAATAAAAAGATTGGCTGTGAGCATATTTGAAGGAGATAAGAATGCCAAAAAAGATGTAGACTCGGCAAATATCTGGGAATCATTAGGAATTCAAAAAGAAAGGATTGCATTTTTGCCAAAAGAAAATAACTGGTGGGGGCCTGCTGGAAAAACCGGGCCTTGCGGACCTTGCACTGAAATGTTTTACTGGAAACCGAATCAAATCAAAGCCCCAAAAAAATTTGACCCTAAAGACGAAAGATGGGTTGAAATATGGAATGATGTTTTGATGGAATATGTCAAAGATGAAAAGGGGGATTACATTCTAGCAAAACAGAAAAATGTAGACACTGGAATGGGGGTGGAGAGGACAGTTGCAATTTTAAATGGGCTGGAAGATGATTATTTGTCTTTATGCTTCAAACCAATAATCCAGGAAATAGAAAAAATTTCAGATAAGGAATATGGGATAAATGAAGAAGATAATAGAGCAATGAGGGTAATCGCAGACCATATAAAAGCTTCTGTTTTTATAATAGCTGACGGGGTTGTTCCTGGCAATACTGAACAAGGATATGTATTGAGGAGATTAATCAGAAGAGCAGTAAGATATGGGAAAAAAATAGGGATGGATAATTTCACAAGTCAGATAGCCGAGCCTGTTTTCGAGATTTATAATGATTATGAAGGATTAAGAAAAAATAAAGGAAAGATATTGCATGAATTAAAAGAGGAGGAAGAAAAATTCAATAAAACTCTTGAAAAAGGGTTAAAAGTATTTGAGAAGATTATTTCAGATAGAAAGAAGATTTCTGGAAAAGACGCATTTTTGCTTTATCAGAGTTATGGATTTCCGTTTGAAATGACAAAAGAACTTGCTTATGAGAAAAAGATAAACATAAATGAAAAAGAATTTGAAGAGGAATTTAACAAGCATCAAGAGCTATCAAGAACTGCTTCAGTTGGAAGATTTAAATCTGGCTTGGCTGACAGCTCAGAGAAAACTACAAAGCTTCATACAGCCACTCACTTGCTCTTGGCTGCTCTAAGAGAGATATTAAAATATGAGGACATAATCCAAAAAGGGAGTAATATAACTTCTGAAAGATTGAGATTTGATTTCTCTTTTCCGAGAAAATTAACAAATGAAGAATTAAATGAAATAGAAGATTTAGTGAATGCCCAGATACAAAAATCCTGTGAAGTTGTGAGAGCAGAAATGACTCATGAAGAGGCAAAGAAAAAAGGGGCGATAGGGGTTTTTGACAAAAAATACGGGGAAGTTGTTTCTGTTTATACAATAAAAGATTTCTCAAAAGAGATTTGCACCGGGCCACATGTAACAAATACCTGTGAACTTGGACATTTTAAAATAATGAAAGAGGAAGCTTCAAGTGCCGGAATTAGGAGAATCAAAGCTGTTCTAGAATAATACCACAAACTTCTTGAATATTACCGCCAGATGAAGCAGGCGGTTTGTTTGAAGTCGCTAAAAAATCTTTAGATTTTTGGCGCCCAGAAAATTCATAAGCAGTTGGAATTTTCTGAGTTGTGGAACAGAAAACAAAACGCCAAGCTTAAAAATAAGCTTTTCCTCTGTTTTTCATGGTGGATGGAAAAAAAGATTTGCTGGAATCTCTTGTAAAAAAAGATAAAACCAACAATACTGAAGAAACAAAACAGGATCTCCTAAAAATGTCAGAAGTGAGCATAATTCTTGACACTTATGAGGATATATTTTCAGACTTTGACCCTAGGCCGTTTTCACAAAGAGCTCTTTCAGATGATTTCTTGCTGGAGGCAAAAAAAGCGAGTAGGGAGAGAAATTCCGGAGAAATTGAAATTAAATTCTTAATTCCTGAACAAAAGAGAAATATACGAGAGGAGAGTCTTATAAAAAAAAGGCTTCATGAATACTTCAAAAAACATCTTATCCAGATAAAAGATGAAATAAATTCTATAAAGAAAAGAGGATATTTCATGATTTGTTTGGGGATAATAATAATGATATTGGCAACGATAGTTGCATTCATGAAATCAACAACATTTATTTCTCATCTTTTTATAATAATTCTAGAGCCGGCTGGGTGGTTCACATTCTGGACAGGCCTTGATCAGTTATTTTATGAGATAAAGTATAAAAAGCCAGAATATGATTTTTATGAAAAAATGAGCAAAGTAGAGATAAAATTCTACTCCCACTGACTACTCAGCATAAATTCCAGGCCTGCCAGGCTTAACTTTCTTGGATTTGTTTTCTGGGTCATATTTATCTTTATCATTAACTGCATAAATTTCTACATCCACACCTATCTTCTTTTTAATCAAATCTAAATTATTAGCATAAGCTTGTTTTTCATTAGGAAGAGTATAAATAAATATTTTGTTTACCTCATCTCCTTTTTCCCTGATAAGCTTGATGATATTGTGAATATCCTCTGAGAGTTTTTCAACTGCATGTTCTTCTCTCTCCAAATTCTCATCAATTTTTTTCAAATCAGCTTCTGGCCAATTTTCTGCACTGATAAATCCTTTATTCCCTATCTTATTCCAAATCTCTTCTGTAATATGCGGGCAGAATGGATGCAGCAATTTTAAAGATTTCTCAAGAACCTCTTTGCTGGTTTCTTCAGGAAGAGAATTAAATAAATCCCTTATTTTAATTATTGCTAGACTATATTTAAAATTTTCAATCTGGTCTGTGACTTCTTTAATTGTTTTGTTTAATTTGCTTTCAGTTTTTCTGTCTGATTTTCCAATTTTGACAGATTCAAAATAATTAACAGCTTTATTTACAAATTTATAACTTCCAGCAAGAACTTTCTCATCCCAGTTAGTATCTTTATCTGGTGAAGCAAAAGACATCAAAGATAATCTGAGTGAATCTGCCCCATATTTTCCAATGATATTAATTGGATTGATTACATTCCCTAGTGATTTTGACATTTTCTGTCCGTCAGTAGCATGCAACATCCCCTGGTTGAATAATTTCATAAATGGCTCATCAAATTTTACAAATCCTAAATCTCTCAGGGCTTTAGCGAAAAATCTTGCGTAAATAAGATGCATACAAGCATGCTCTGCTCCCCCTATATACTGGTCAACAGGCATCCAATATTCTGCTTTTTTCTTATTAAAAGCATCTTTATCATTTCTAGGATCACAATATCTTAAATAATACCAACTGCTATCGAAAAAAGTATCCATAGTATCTGTTTCTCTTTTAGATTTAGCATTGCATTTAGGGCAGTTAGTTTCTATAAAATTTTTATTTGTTGTTAAAGGATTTCCTTTTCCAAATTTAACACTCTCTGGCAAGATAATAGGCAGCTCTTTTTCTGGAACAGGGACTGCTCCACATTTCTCACAATAAACAATCGGGATAGGAGTCCCCCAATACCTTTGCCTTGAAACCAGCCAGTCTCTTAATTTATACTGGACTAATTTTTTCCCAAGTTTTTTCTTTTCAAGATATTGAGTTATTTTATTCACTGCTTCTTTATTTTTTAATCCATTAAAATCTTCTGAATTTACAAGTATTCCCTCTCCAGTATATGCTCTTGCAAATTTTTCTGACTCGAATTTATTCTCAGGTTGAATAACAAATTTTATAGGGATATTGTATTTCTTCGCAAATGCAAAATCCCTTTGGTCATGGGCAGGAACAGACATGACCATCCCAGAACCATAATCTGCAACTACAAAATTTCCTGCATAAACAGGAATTTTTTCTTTAGTTAGAGGATTGACGGCATAGCTTCCAGTAAATATCCCCTCTTTTCCTAATCCATCTACTTGCTTTTCAATTACAGATTTTATTTTCTTAAGAAATTTTTGAACATCTTCTTTTTGTTTATCTGTGACTAATTCTTGTAATTTTGGATGTTGAGCTGAAACAACCATAAAAGTTACTCCATAGATAGTATCTGGACGTGTTGTAAATATTGGCCATTTTTTCCCGTTAATTTCAAAGTGTATTTCAATTCCATAACTTTTTCCAATCCAATTTTTCTGCATCGTTTTTATTCTTTCAGGCCATTGCAGTTTGTCAGTATGGCTAAGAATCTCATCAGCATAAGCAGTTGTTTTTATGAACCATTGCTCAAGTTGTTTTATTTTTACCTCAGTATCTCCATGGCGCCAACACCTCCCATTGTGAACCTGTTCATTTGCAAGAACAGTATCACATTTAGAACACCAGTTAACAGGAGATTTTTTTCTATAAATAAGCCCTTTTTCTAAAAATTTTAAAAAGAAAAACTGATTCCATTTGTAATATTTAATATCAGAAGTTTTAATCATTCTAGACCAATCATAGCTCAAACCTAATGCTCGTTGCTGTTTTATAAAATTCTTGATTGAATTTTCTGTATATTTTTTAGGATGTTCTCCTGCTTTTATAGCGGCATTTTCAGCAGGAAGCCCAAAAGAGTCGTAACCCACAGGATAAAGAACATTAAATCCATTCATTCTTTTGAACCTAGCATAAATGTCTCCAATAGTATAATTAAGAGCATGACCCATATGCAATCCTTCTCCAGAAGGATACGGGAACATCTCTAAGCAATAAAATTTCTCTTTTTTATAATTTTCTTTAACCTCAAATAATTTATTATGCTCCCACTTTTTCTGCCATTTAGATTCTATTTCTATAAAATCATATTCCATATCTAAAAAATGCTTTAGATGTTTAAATTACTTTTGTTGCAAGCCCTTTTTCTTCAAAACTATCTTCAGTTGTTTTTTCTATTTCAATTGCCAGGAGCATTGTTTCTTGTACCGATTTTATCTCTATTATCCATATAATACTTTAATCTTTCCGGAAAGTTTAAGTCCACATCTGAATCAAATTTATCTAATTCAGATAAACTGTATATTGTAACTTTTTGACCGTCTGCATATCTTGTACCTATTCTTCCATTTTCTTTTAAATATTGGTAGTTATCATCTCCAATAAAAAGTTCAAAAATCCCAACATAATTTTCAGGTGAACGGTCTTTTGATATGACTCCTATTCCTATTCCAAAATTCTCATCCTTTCTTTCTTCATTAACAGATACGATAATCTTCCCTTGTTGTATTGGGTAAGAAAGCCTTATAAGAGTTCCTTCAAGAGATTTTTTCTCAATGTCATTAATTTCTATATTATCTAAAAATAAAATTATATCTCCATAATCATAAAGACAGCCTATTACCATTTTACCATATCCTCAAAGCATATTTTTAAATATTGCTTTTTGTTTATTAGAATATGGAAAAAATTCAGTCAAATCTTATTGGAGAGAATGTTTTGAGCAATGCTGCTGAAGCCTATTCTTTGTACAAAAAAAGTAATTTTGGAGAGATGATTGGTGAAAAAGTACAGTATTCCCTGCCAGAAGCATTGTTTCTTGTTGAAAAAGGGAAAATGGATATTCATTCAAGAGATGGGAAAAAAATCCAGGAAAAAGATTTAATAAAAAAGTTTCAAAGGATTGATAAGAAAATTCAGGTAAAATATGCAGTATTCAAAGATCTAAGAGAAAAGGGGTATATTGTAAAAACTGCATTAAAATTTGGGGCAGAATTCAGAGTTTACAATAAAGGGGAGAAACCAGGAGAGAGGCATGCCAAATGGATTGTATTCACCGATAATGAATCAAAACAAATAACCTGGCATGAATTTTCTGCAAAAAACCGTGTGGCGCATTCAACTAAAAAAAGTCTGCTTTTAGCCATAGTTGATGAAGAGGGAGATGTTACATATTATGAAGTTAAATGGATTAAACCATAACAAGAGAAAGTTTATAATCTAGTTGCTTCTTTTTTATCCAGAAGTCCTAGTATTTTATCACGGATTAAAAGCCGTGGTTTGTTTTGGACTTCTGGAGACAGAAATTCTGACAATTGCCAAAGGTAATTGTCCACTGCTTAAATGCAGTTGGTTACAATAATTTCTGTATCAGTCCTGAGCTAACTCAAGGAAAACTAAAAAACACCAGAGGTTATTTTAATGCCCATCCAAGACACATCACAGATTAAAGAAAAAATAATTATTGTATTTAAAACAAGGGGACCTAGTTTGCCAGTCCAAATAGCAAAAGAAATTGGCTTAAGCACCCTTTTTACATCCGCATTTCTCTCTGAATTGCTTTCTGAAAAAAGAATAAAAATGAGCCATATGAAAGTTGGAAGTTCATCTATATATTTCATCCCTGGACAAGAGCCGATGCTGGAGAAATTCTCTCAATACCTTAAAAGCAAAGAAAAAGAAGCCTTTGATCTTTTAAAAGAAAATAAGCTTCTGAATGATGATGAACAGCATCCTGCAATCAGAGTTGCTCTCAGGGCAATTAAAGATTTTGCAATTCCATTTAAAAAAGACGATAAAATTTATTGGAGATATTTTACAAGCAATTTAGAAGAAATTAGTTTGAGATTAAATTTAAACAAAGAAATTGGGAAAGAGGTAAAAGAAGCAAAATCTCATGATGAAAAGAATGAATTGGAAAAATCAGTTAGGGAAAAGGATGTTAAAAAAACAGAAGATAATCTAATAAATCAGCCGGACATTTTGGATAAAACTAAGAAAAAAGAAGAGAAATCAAAGCAAAAAAGAAAAACAGCAAAGAGAAAAAATGCAGATAAGATGAATGAGAAGTTTTTTAATAAGGTCAAGGAATTTTTATTGGGAAAATCAATTGAGATAATCAGCATTGAAGGAGTTAGCAAAAATGAATTTATATTAAAGATAAAAAAAGATAATGAAGAACAGCTGCTGATAGCATACAATAAAAAGAAGATAGACGAATCTGACATAATTAAAGCCTATAAAAGAGCATTAGAATCAGATCTTAAATATATGGTTCTAAGTTTTGGAGATGTTCCTAAGAAAATAAATGGGCTTTTAGATGCATTTAAGAAGCTGTCTGATATAGGAAAACTAGAATAAAAACCATAAATTTCTTTTTATTATTATTATTATTATTATGGACTTTAGGAGATAGTAAATTATTTAAGGTAGTTATTTCTTGATAAAAAATGGCAAGAATTGGGAGTTATCTTGAAAAAGATATTGCATTACTTTTTGAAAAGATTGGTTTTGATGTTTCATTAAATTCTAAAGAGTTTGGTTTTGAATCTGATATTATTGCAAAGAAAAATAAATTTATTATACTTGTTCAAACAAAGTTATATGAACACTCGTATATCAATGTAAAAGAGATTTTACACCAATGGGAAAGTAAGGGAAGACATGTTCAAGCAGATAGAGTTTTAGTTGTAATTTCTGGTTTTGAAATATCTCCTGAGTATTTTGATTTAGCAAAGAAATTAGGTATTTATTTATGGGATGATAATATCTTAGATAAATTGAAGAGAATTGAATCAAAAGAACTTTATGATAAAATTGGTAGATTATTACATTTTAAGGAGATTATGAAGAAATTAGAAGAACAGAGAAAAAAAGATGATGAATTTAAAGCTGAAGAATTAAAGAAAGCTACTTTAAAAAAGAAAAAGGCATTAAATATTGAATTAATAATCGTTCTTATTACTTTTGCATTATTCTCTTTTATTGGTTATATAACCTATATTTCTCCAGATACAGTGATAAAAATTAGTTATGGAATTTTTGTAGGATTTTTTATAGCTTGTATTTCATTCTATTTAACAAAAAAGATTGTAAGTTACTTTTTTACTAGTAGAGAAAAGAAAATTTTAGGTAATATGGTTATTATTAATAAGATTAAGATAAAATGGTATTAACAACAGAATTAATTATTAAGATAGTAGAAATTCTTTTTGAAAATGGAATAAAGTCAATAGCAAGAGACGACTTAGAAGAGATTAATAAATGGCTTTCTAAAGAAGCGAAGTTAGGGGACAACACAGCAGAAAATGTAAAGGATGAATTTCAAAAAATATTAAAAAGTCAAGAAAAAGAATTTGGAGAGGGATATTAATTAAATAAAACTCCCGCCCCTTAACAGCTTATTCATCTCCCGAAAACTTAACACTCCCTATTTCCGACATCTTTAAAAACCTTTAATCAGACAAATAAGTATGGGAAAGATAAAATCAAAGTTAGTAAAGAGAACAGCAGATACTCTCATAAAAAAAGGCATTGAGTTTACAGAGAGTTTTGAAAGAAATAAAAAGATACTTGGGAATACTATGCCAAGCAGAAAATTAAGGAACCAGATAGCTGGTTTTATCTCTAGAATAAAAACGCAGGAGAAAGAAAATCAGGCAAAAATAGAAAAGTCTTTAACTGCTTCTTCAAAATCAGAAGCACGATGAAGGCCTGACATAATCAATTTTTTCCCTTGCTTTTTCTAAGCAATTTCTTTATATCTTCCAGATTTTTATTTATTTTTTTAATCCCTTCATCTTTCTTTCTAGCTCTTATTAAAGAAATTATGTGAAATATAATGTAAATAAGAATTATCCCTCCAAGAGCATTTAATAGTGTAATTAACTTAGAAAAGTTTTCAATTAGCTCCTGCGGGATTGTTAATAATAAATCATCTGCTACTATATTTTTTAAAAGAAAGAATAGTTTTTAACTGTTACCTTAAACCTTTTAAATCCCATCTCTTTTTTAATCTTGGCTCTGTAGCTCAGTGTTAGAGCGCTGCTCTCATGAAATCAAAGAGATTTCTCTGGTTTGCTAAAAATCTCTGATTTGTGGCAGGCGGAGGTCGGGGGTTAAATTCCCCTCAGAGCCATTTTAATCTATTTATTAATTAAATTTGCATATACAGAAACAATATCGACAATCAATCCAGCAATTCCCACAATAAGCAAAATAATCACAAGCCACTCATCAATTGCCCCTTTTAATAAAATAAGAATTGCAATTATTATCACATAAAGAAAAGCAAAAATTCCTAGAATATCAAACTTTGCGGCATTCATTTCATTCCCTCACCAGAAATCTTATCCCATCTCCTTTCTTTCTAGGAATAATATGAAAATGAACATGATTCACAAGCTGTCCTGCCACTTTAAAATTATTATTCACCACATTAATTCCCTCTGCTTTCTTTTTTTCTATTAGTATCAAAGAAGTTTTTTTAATGCAGTCTAAAAGCTCTAAGCCAAGACTGGAAGGAGTATCCAAAATATTATCAAAATGTCTTTTAGAGATAACCAGACTATGCCCGTCAACTATAGGATTAGCATCAGGAATTGATAAAAAATTATCATTACTATAAATTATCTTAGAATGGATTTTCCAATTGGATATTTCACAAAAAACACAATCCTCAACCATAAAATCATAAAAGATAATTAGTTTAAAAATATATTTAAAAGAATGCTAAATAAAAATAAAACAATTAGCAGATAACTATCTTCTTTTTTTAGTAGATTTCTTTTTTACTGCTTTTTTCTTAGTAGTTTTTTTCTTAGCCATTCTAAAATCCTCTTTTTTAATTGATAATATTAAGAATGTATTATTTATAAACTTTTTTATAAAACTAATAAAAAATTAGTTATGATTATTTAAAGATGAATTTTATAGACGGAGGGTATTAATAAAATTTTATTGGACTAATTTTCCGGCTTTTTCAAAATCAACTTCACGATTTATCAACATCCTTAAAACATTTCTTAACTCAGAGATTTTTATTCTAATCTGTTTTGTTGTATCTCTATCACGAATTGTCACATCTTTATTTTTAAAAGAATCACCGTCAATAGTGATGCAGTAAGGAGTCCCAATCTCATCATTTCTAGCATATCTTCTACCTATTGAACCAGATTTATCATAAACAATATTCCAATCTTCCTCTCTCAATTTTTTACATATACTTTCTGCAATATTCTCTAGTTCCGATTGTTTAACAATTGGAAAAACAGCAGCTTTTACAGGAGCAAGTTTTGGATGTAATTTCAAAACAATATTTTTTCTTTTATCGTCGTAAAAATAAGAGTCAAACATAAAAACTAGGAAAGCCCTTTCAACTCCCTGGCTTGGTTCACAAACAACATGAGGAAGAATTTTTTTATTTTCTTTGTTTATTATCTCTAGATTAACTTTTGAATGTTCTTGATGCTGTTTAAGGTCAAAATCAGTTCTGTTTGCCATTCCTTGAAGCTCTTTCCATCCGAAAGGAAATTTATATTCAAGATCCCAAGTATCTAAAGCATAATGAGATTTTTCATTTTTAATATGCTGTCTTATTCTAAATTTGCTTGGATTTGCATCTAACCCTATAAACCACAAAAATTCTTGTTCGAGCCAGTAAGCGTGCCAGTCTGTGATTATAATCTTCTTTTTTAAAGTTTCTTTAAAACTCATCTCAATTGGCTCTTGTTTTTTTTCTTGCATCTCTGCAGAATAAACCAAGATTTTTGCATCTCCAATTTCATATTGGCATTTTTCTTCTGGATCTACAAAATATTCCAGTTCCATTTGTTCGAATTCTCTGCATCTGAATAAAAAATCCCTAGGAGATAGTTCATTTCTAAATGCTTTTCCAATTTGTGCAATTCCAAATGGAAGTTTCAATCGTGCATTGTCATAAACAAATTTAAAATTAGTGAAAATAAGTTGTGCTGTCTCTGGTCGGAGATAAGATAAAATTGAATCTTCTTTTATTGGACCGACATTTGTTGTAAACATTGGGTTAAACTCCCCTTTATTCTCAAATTCTCCACCGCATTTTTCACAAAAAACATTCCCAAATTCATGCTTGTCTATCTTAGTTTTATTTTCACATCTCTTGCATACTACTGCAAGATCAACAAAGCTTGCAACATGCCCTGAAGATTCCCAAACTCTTGGATTTGTTATAATACTTCCGTCTATTCCTACAATCTCTTCTCGTTTTATTACATGAAAATTCCACCACTCTCTCTTAAGATTATTTTTTAATTCCACCCCCAAGTGACCAAAATCCCAAAATCCTGCTAATCCTCCATAGATGTCTCCACTTCTGTAAACAAACCCTTTCCTTTTGCAAAAACTGGCCATATCCTCTATTGATAGATTATTCGAGAGATTCACTTCTTGAAAGTTTTTGTTATCCTCAGTTTTTTCTTCACTTTTGTTTTTGATATCTTGTTTTTTCATTTTGTCAATTTTTATTTTATCAATAATCTCTTTTGCTTTTTTACCGGCTTCTTTTTTTGTCTTGCCAAGGTAAGCAATTGTCTTTGTTTTTACCTTGCCATCAATTCTATTATTTTCATTGAGGTAATAATAATCTTTTTGGTTAATTGTCTTTTTGACAATAAATGCCATAAAATTAGGTACTACGAATATATTTAAATCTTATTCTCCAACAGAGCAGTATTAATATAGAAAACAAAATTAAAATTTTTGTTGTTTTCAATAAAATCCTTCTGAATTGGATTTTCTGTCCAAAAAATTCTCTGACAGTACAATACAAGAAGTTTTTGATATTGAAATTAATCAAAATTTATTTAATTTTAAAAAGCGGAGGGTGGGACTCGAACCCACGAAAAGTCGCTCTGCAGGCGACCGCAGTAGCCGCTGTGCCACCTCCGCATACAAACTAAGCAAAAGAACGGCTATTTAAAGATTTTTAGTTGGAATAAATTACGAATTTTTTTAACTATTGTTTTTAGAACTTTTTAGACAGATTTGATAGAGAGAAAAAACTAGTGAGGAATATCTAGGATTATAGAAGAAGTCTAAAAATGAATAAATACTTTATTTATAAACTGTTAGGAATATCAGAGATGTAATATGTCCTTTGATAAAACGCCCCCGGCAGGATTTGAACCTGCGACCTACTGCTCTCTCCAGCATTAGGAGGTGCGGAACCTTAGTTCTGCTTAGAAGGCAGTCGCTCTATCCAGGCTGAGCTACAGGGGCTCATACAAAAATAAGAAAGAATTCTATTTAAAAGCTTTCTATTCTGCACCAACTATAAGAATATAAAAACAATTATCAAAAACTCCTTTAATTTTTACTGCCAGCTACAGAAATTAAAAATCTCTCTCTCTCCAGGTTTTGCAACCGTGAAGATAAAGCAGGCAGTTTGTTTTTGGAGTCGCTAAAAAATCTTTAGATATCTATTGAGTCTAGATCATTAACTAAAACAGAACTTTTGAATATCCTTTTTGCTTCATTTAAAATTTTTTGAGGTTCATTCTCATATCGCTGGCTTATATGCGTTAAAATTAGCTTTTTTGATTTTGATTTTGTAGCAATATCTGCTGCTTGCTTTGATGTCAAATGCAGATGTTTTTTAGCATGAGCTTCTAATTCAGAATTAAAAGTTGATTCACAAATAAGCAGGTCAGAATCCTTAACAAAGGGGATGATTAAATTGTTCATTGAAGTATCCAAAACAAAAGAAACTTTTTTATCTCCATCTTTAAATGTTAAATCTCTTGCAAGATATTTTTTCCCATGATAGATAATATTTTTGCCTTGTTTTAATTTTTGTAGTAATGGGCCGATTGGCAACTTTGATTTTCTTAGTTTCTCTTTATGAATTCTTATTTGTCCTTTTTTAACAAAAACATAAGCATTGCACGGAATCCCGTGAGTCATTGGCTTTGCTTCAAGATAAAAATCACTTCCTTCATAAAACCTCCCAGTAACTTCCTCTACTTTAATGGAATATTCTTTAGTAAAATTAAATAATCTCAAAAGCGATTTCATAAATTCTCTAGTGCCTTTAGGTCCATAAATATACAGTGTTTTGTTATAGCCACTTAATGCTAAAGTTGACAGTAATCCAGGAATCCCAAAAATGTGGTCTCCATGCCAGTGAGTCAGAAGAATTTTTGTAATTTTGCACGGGTTTAATCTTGCCTTTCTAAACTGTCTCTGAGTTCCTTCTCCACAATCAACTAAAATATTCTCTTCATTATAATTCAACAGGATTGAAGTATGATTTCTTTTAGCACTTGGTATTTGGTCTGAAGTTCCTAAAAAAGTTATTTTTATCATAATAAGTTGAATGAAAAATTGTTTATATAAGTTGTGAAGTCCGGACTATCTCTGCGTAATAAGGCGATAAGAATTCTGCCTTGCGAAAACTAAGAGGCAAACGCTTACAAGTTTACTCTTTTTTTAATGCAGTTGAAGCTGGAGAGATGAAGATTATTGTATCTCCTCTCAAAAAAGTCAGTCCAATGTTTCTTTTTATCTCGTGGTTCTGCATTTCCTTTGTATTATCCAATACTAAATTTATATGTATATCAAAGGCTAGCAGAGTCCCAACAAAGTGCTTGTCTCCTTTCAAATGCACTAAAACTTCTTGACCCTTAGAATTGTTTAGCAAATCCAAAGGTCTTTCAATTCCTTTAACCATAAATTAAAGGGGGATAAATTATTTTTAAAGCTTTCTTTTCTCTAAAAAATTATCTTGGAAAAGTTTATAAACAAAAAACTAAAATCAGTTATATGAAAAAAGGAAGAAAGATAAGTGGAGGCAGATATACTGGAAGCAGAAAGAAAAAATTATATGAGTTAGCAGGGCAAAAAAGAATCATTAAGATTGGTGAGGAAAAAAGAAAATCTAAGAGAATAATGGGGGGAAATAAAAAAACATTCTTGTTAAAAGCACAATTTGTAAATATCCAGTTAAAAAATAAAAAGTCAAAAAAGGCAGAGATAAATAATGTTGTTGAAACTCCTTCAGACAGATTCCTGGCAAGACAAAATATTATTACTAAAGGGACAATTGTTGAAACAGAATTAGGGAAAGTAAGAATAACAAATCGTCCAACACAAGAAGGGATTGTTAATGGTGTTTTAATTGAATAAGGTCAGTTTCTTTTACTACCAGCTTTGCACAATAAGTAGCTTAATCTAATCTTTGCACAAAAGGTGGTTTAGTTAATGTGCAAAGCCTTTACTACCAAAAGCTTTATAAATAGAATTTATTTATAAAGCTTACGTTAAATTTATAAATAAATTTCTAAAAATATTAAAAAAATGGCTTATGTAAAAAAATGTTCTGAGTGTGGGAGTATAAATTTAACTTATGATGCACATCTTGGAGAGATTATCTGCAATGATTGCGGCCTTGTTATAGAGGAAAAAATGGTTGACACTGGAGTCGATATGTCTGGAAAATTTGACAAAGGTGAAAAAAAAGGCAGAGGGGGGGCTCCTATAAGTATGCAAAAATTTGACAAAGGATTAACAACAAATGTTGGAGAGATCTCAGATATTTACAAATTGGCACCTGGGCAAACAAGAAAATTCTTAAGGTTAAAAAAATGGCAGGAAAGGGTTTCCACAAGCATTGAAAGAAATCTTAGGCTTGCAATGGCAGAACTGAGAGTTATATCTTCTTACCTAAATCTGCCTAATGTTGTAAGAGATGAAGCTTCAAGAATTTATAATTATGTTCTGCAAAGAGGGCTTGTCAGAGGAAGAAGCATGGAATCAGTAATTGCAGCATGCCTTTATACTGCATGCAGGTCATATAATATCCCTAGAACATTGGATGAGATGGCGACAGCTTCTGATGTTGAAAGAAAAGAGATTGGAAGAACATATAGATTTATCATAAGAAAGTTAGGGATTAAAGTAAAACAAAGTTCGCCAAAAGATTATATTTCAAGATTTTCTTCTGTCCTTAAACTCTCTCCTAAAACACAAAATGATGCACTAAAAGTATTAAAACAAGCAGAAAAAGTTGAACTAACTTCAGGAAGAGGTCCTGCTGGAATCTCTGCAGCAGCATTATATGTAGCAGCTTTGATGAATGATGAGAAAAAAACTCAGAGAGAGGTTGCAGATATTGCGGGAATAACAGAAGTAACAATAAGAAACAGATATAAAGAACTTATAGAAAAACTTAATCTTGAAGATAAGATAAAACAAAAAGAAAAAGAAGTTGGTGATAAAAAAGAATAATTTTATGTCAAGGACTTTTTAATTTCTAAAGATTTTTATATTGACTATAATTGGTAAATAAGGAATATATTCACGAAGTGGGTCTGTATTATAATGATATGACTGCAGGATGCGAGCAACATGATGAGGAAGTGAGAAATATGATGAGTATTATTTCATGGTTGCAGGAGATGCAGGACCCAGTGATGATTTTGCGCGGGAGTGCCGGAGTGGTCAAACGGGACAGGCTTAGGACCTGTTAGCTTAGTGCTTGCGAAGGTTCGAATCCTTTCTCCCGCATGATTCATTTTATATAGAGCATATATTTGAATTTCGAACCTGTAAGGTTTGAATCACCGCAGGTTCGATTTAACCAGAGAACCGAGGTCCCAAAAACTTATCAAAGTTTTAAGGATTCTCTCCTGCATTAAAATTACTGTATTTTTAATACATTTGACTTTTCTGAAAGAACCCATTTTCCATCTTTGAGGCAATGAAGATTAACATAATATTTCTCTCCAACTTCAAAAGAGTTTATATCAAATTCTAAAATTTTTTCAGCAGTAATAGTTCCAACTTGGCTAGATTTTGTATCACTAAACCATCCACTGCTAATAATTTCATATTTAACAGAATCACACCCATGCTCAATATGTAAAAGAATTTTTTTATTAGTAAAATCTTGCATAAGATTAACAAAATTTATTTTATAATTTTTCTCACCAGCAGAGGAGGTAATAGTTGATATGTCAAGAGTTTTTAATTTTTCTTTTAGTTCATTATATCTCTTCATAACGTTTTCAACATAATCCGTGTCAGCACCTGCACCACAACCCCAACCATTGTAGGCCCTTAGTGCTGCATTCCATTTAGAATAATCTCTATAAGAAGGATATTTAGAAATACAATTAGCTACTATTTTTGTGAAATCAGGTATATTTTTATAAGACCAGCTTTCATAAACACCATCTTTAAATTCATCGTAATACTTCTTCAAAATCTGTGCCCCAATATTTATATTAGTATTAGGTTCTTCTTTTAGTCTACTAATGCAGTCTGTTTCATCTGAAGGGAGCCCATATTTTCCGCACCATACTTTAGAATTTATTTGCATTAGCCCACGAGAACTGCCAGAATCTGCTTCAGGATTACAACTTGATTCCTGCATCATTACTCCCATTAATAAAGATGGCTCAATTCCATATTCTATAGCATTATCATAAACTGCCCCTGCATATTCAGAACATTTAGAATCAGATTCTTTAACTAAATTAATGAAAATATCTTTGTCAGTTACTCCTCCTCCTTTCCTGCCTGTTGGTTCTATTGGAGTTTTGCATGTTCCCCAACTATCACCTGTAATTGTCCCAGGAATAAATTCACAATTTTTTCCTAATTTTTCTCCAATAGCTGAACATTCAGATTTACCACATACACTACTATCAAAATTTGTCCCTCCACAATCTTCACATTTAGTTGATTTAATAATTGTGTTTATTTCTGTTCCTTCACCAAACCCTTCTCTTTTTAATTTTTCTTTTAATTCTTCTTCACTAGTTTTAACTTCTTTAGGTTCTCCTTTTTTTTCCTTCTCTGCTTCTTCTAACTCACGAAGTATCTTCTTCCAGATACTCAACTCTCCATAAATATCCCCTCTCTTTAAGTATAAAATAGCTTTTTGCTTATTGAAAAAAGATTTCTTAATTGTATCATCATTAATTTCACCAGTAAGCTTCTTAAGACATTCTAGATATTTATTTATCTCCATCGGGGTTTCACAAACCTTATCTGTTAGTTTATTAAAATCTTCGTCGCTCAAATATCCACCCTCTATTCTCATTCTTTCCAGAGCATCATCAGTGAAATCCTTCAAGCTGTTTTGCGTTGCATTAAACTCAAGAGCGGTTTTTATGCTCTCTTTGTCAAGCCAGCATCTTAATTTCTCTTCTCCGCACTTCCCTACATCCTGCCATCTCTCGTTGGTAGTTCCTTTTCCAGGGTTCTCAGTTGAGCAGACTCTTGTAATCCCACTCTTGTAAATTTCTGGGTTAATTGCCTGCTGCGCTCCTTCCTGAACATTAGGACTTATAAATCCATACAAGCTTGGGCTTCCAGAGATGCACTCTTTTTCTGATGTTATGTTTCCTCTTTCCAGCTGGTCTTTCATGACTTGGTCTTTTAAATAATCCATTGCAAATGATGTTGAAACTGACTTAAACCCGCACTCTTCCTTACCATTGACATTTATGCACAATTCTGAATATCCTGCAGAAGCTGTGAAATCTTTTGTCTCTGATGCATAATCCCCTTTAGCAATATATCCATTAGCAACTGTTACACTTGGTATTTCCTGATAATATCCCCCTGCTGCAGGAGTCCTTAAATAAACATTGTAATAAGCTCCTGAATCCTTTCCTGCATAAATGTGGTAAAATACTTTATATTGTGAGGTAGGAGGGACTGTTGTAGTTGTGAAAGGAATTTCATTGAACCATGCGTTATACTGAACTGGAACATCCGGCTCAATCAAAGCGTCAAAGAAATCTCCAGATGCTGGATATCTTGCTGATATAAAATTCTTGCAGACAGCGCTTCCCAGCTGGTCTGTGCTTCTTAATATAAATGCCTCATACGAATTTGCAGCATAATACTGAGTCATGTAGTCTACAGTTTTTCCGGCATTGTCCCATGCCTCCTGGAACATAAGATACTCTCCTCCTCCATCTTCTCTCGGAGTCCCTCGGTACATCCAGTCAATAGCTTTTGGAATTCCCATTTTTGCCAATGGAAGCGCCTGTCTCCAAAAAAATTCGCACGCATAGATGCTATACACTTCATCGCAAAAACCAACCATCTCTCCTGTCTCTAAATTCTTTTGCAGGCAGTCTCTGTGGCTTTTGACAATGGATAAATACCCCTCAGCTCCTGCATGCAGTCCAGAAAGACAGACAGGAACAAGAACTCCTCCTTCAGAAGGCATTCCAAAATTAGGCAGGCATAACATAGCACTGCCGATTATTCCAGATTGGATAACATTGCTGACATGATACTTCCCTCCGTAATTGCACCTGCTTGAAGGGCAGACAACAGGGTCGCAGACATTGAATAAAATGTTGCAGTCGCTGGGAGACATAAAATCCTCACACTGTGTTCCAGGAAGATTTACTGCAGGGTTGCCAATTTCAACATTCTGGCCAAGTATTGAAATTTTCCCTTTAATTCCAGATTTGTATTTTCTTGAAGCTTCTGAAATCGCTTCCTTTGTATTTTTAACTAATTTTCTTGTCTCATCTAAAGAAAGCCCGCTAAACTCTTCACCTTCATTAACATTCCGGACAGCCCAAAACCCTTGGCATTTGTCTTTTCCTATACCATCTTGCCGATGGTTTTCCATAACATTGCATAAATTAAAATAATTCAGAGCTCCGGATTCATCATACGCCTTTATAGTTCCTCTTGAAGATTGTTCTGTAAGAGCATACCACCCATTTTTAATATCAACAGGAACAATTTGAGGCAGTCCTTTAAACTCTCCTGTCTCCCAATATATCACTTCAGGAGAGTCGTACCCATTATTTTTATAAGAAGAGGCATCATATTTTTTAAAAGAACTATAAGTATTTTTTATATTTGTAATTATTGCATTTTCAGTAATGTTTTTACCTTCAGAATCATAAACATTTTTAATTCTGTATGTTCCATCTCCATTATCCTCTAAACTAACAATATAAGCAACATTATTCAAACTAATTTTCTGATAAGGAGTATTACCAGAGACATCTTTAATACCAGATTTACCTGTTGAATATCCTTCCCAATATTCACCTATTTGCCCTTTTATTTGAGCAGTTCTAAAGTTACCAGAAAAGTTATTTGAATTTGATACTTCTTGAGCTTTTTTTAACATTGCATCCCCCCTTACATTCTCATTGATATCTTTTAGAAGCTGGCATCTTTCTATTTCAGCATTCTTTCTTACTTCTTCACTTACGCCTGTGTCAGCAATAATAGAATTATGAAATTCAAATCGTCTTGCCTCGCTTGCACTAATTTGCGAATTGCACTCATTATTCTCAAGTGGTTTAGTTAATTCAGCATTAATATTTTCAAAATTAACACCCTCACAATTTGTATCGTTAGTTAATCTTAATCCTTCTGCTCTTTCACTATTACATAGCTCTTTTTCAGTAAACTCTTTTTGATTCATCTCTTTATCAGCCCATATATCTACCTGAGAATTAATCTCATCATTATATCCTACTAAACACTCTGATATTGACTTTCCAAAATACGTGCTGTTTTTATCTTTAATCTCACTGTTGCATTTATTTCTGTATGTTGCTGTAACCTCATGCCTTGCGCCTGCTTTTCCTTTAGTGCCTGCCCATAAATTTTTAATTGTCAATGCAAACCCAGTAGTCACGCACGCTGCCTTGAACCCTTTGACAGCATTTCCTAAATTAGCAGAAAGTTTCTCCCATTTCTCAACTGTCTCATTAAGATTTTTTAATCTCTCTTTAATCTGCTCAGGAGAAAGCTGTATTGCCCGTTTTTCAATTCCAATCTTAAATGAGAAATTAGCTTCTGTTCCGGCATTTTTTATATTAGGAATTACAGAAACCTTTGCCTGCTTTTTTAAATTTATTTCAGTCAGCGTAAAAATATACTCTGTTCCGAAACTCTCTCCAACATTCTTCTTTAATCTCTGGGTAGTTGATACTTTACCTACTTTCTTTCCATTTACTTCTTTAGCAGCAGTATTAATGTTTAATTCTGCATAATCATCATCTAGATTAGTTAATTGAATGAAATCGGTTTCTGCATCATTGATATAAATAGGGTCATTTTTCCTTAAGATAAAAAAGTCTGATTTCCCATCAGGATATCTAATTTTTACCCCTGCACTATATTCATCCAGACCTGGTTCATAAATTCCTTCAAAAAATATAGACTTGACACGTCCGTTAATTGAAATCTCTTTAACATCGCTTCCGATATTAGAAAGCTTGTATATGTTCTCACAATCATCACTCACTTTCATCAAGGAATTAGGATATCTTTCTTTGAACTCATTGCATAATTCAACCATTGTTTTTTTGTCTTCAATTTGTCTTGCTAATTGAATTGAATTAATTAAAGCTTTTTCACCAAAAGTTTCTAGTGAATTGTCTTCTTTTTCACTGGAATAACTGTCAATAATTTTCCTGTAATCTTTCAAAGATTGGTTATAATACTCAACATATTCTGCTTTTTCTTTTTTAACATCAGAAACAGGCCTCCAAACAGTTAATGTTTTAGATTTCATATCTAATTTAGTATCAACAAGATTCTTAAAAAATCCTTCAAATAAATTAGTATCATCAGGAGGGGCGTAATATTTTGACTTGTCTAATTTATAAACACAGTTTTCAGTGCATTTTGTATCTATAGGAGTAAAATAACCATAAAGTGTAGGGACAAGAGTGTTATCATCTTTAATTAAAGTAAGATGATAAAGAGAATCGGTTTTTTCCAATATAGAAAAGCTTAATCCAGTATCAATACTTTCTTGAGTTTTGACAGAATAAATCTCTCCTAAACTACTTCCAAGACTTCCCAAAAATCCCGTTACATCTCTTTTTTTCTCTAAAGTATAAACCTCCTCAAGGTTCTTTGCTTTGGCTTCTGCTCCGGCAAATCCAATAATCTCTACCTTTTTTCCAAGAATATCTTTTGCTCCTTTAACATAAACTAATTTGTTATATAATTCTCCGCTGATTAGCCATCTAGCGCTTTGTTCAGTTATGCCAATAATCTTTTTCCCAAGTTTTGCAAGATTTTCACTGTTTAAGTCAGTTGTTAAAGGATCTCTCTCATAACTTGCCATTCTTGCAATAGCAGAAATTTCACTTGCACTTAATTTATCTTTAGATTCTGGACTTGCAACAAGATAGAGATATAAATCATCTAAACTGCTTGGGTCTCCTCTATTTCCAATATATCCGAGATAAACAGACTTTTGTCCGTCTGAGGTGGTGTATAATTTCTCCCCTATTGAATACCCATCTTCTCTTGCTCCATCAAATTTTAATTCTATTTTTGGGCTTATCATTAAGTCAAATTTTTCCCCTCTTCTTTCATCAGTTGCACATGCTCCAGTAACTCTCTGAACAATCCCTTGTTTTATTATTGTATTAACAACACATGCATTATCCAAAAATTTTTCCCTTTCAGCAACTTCAACAATCTCCCCATTAATATCAAATTTAGCTCTTGTGGCTGGATTTTCTAAACTATTAAGTCTTAACTGCATCCCTCCCATGCAATAAAATCCAGGAAGGCGGACCTCTCTTGATGTTTTCCCTTCTTCTAAAGTAACAGTTGCAGATTTATGCTCTTTATCTCTGTAAACAGAAATTGTTGCGCTGTTTTCATCAATTTCTTCAGCTCTTAAAAATCCTCTTGCCTGCCAGAATCCGTATTGCTTGTAATTTTGCTCCCATTGCGAATCATCCATCTGCGGAAGGTAATATTCAGCGCTGCCAACACCAAAAGCATTTTTAATGTCATAGCTTATTTTTGCTGTTAAATTTCCTTCAACCCAGTCAGGCATTGCTGACTCGTTTTTCTGCTTTCCCAAAACAATGACCACATACCCGATATTCTCTAAAACAGGGGAGTTTAACAATGTCTTTTGACTTTTAACAGCAGCTCTTGCAGGGTAAAATCCAACCCCAGAAACAATGTCTTGAGATGCTGAAGATTGCAATTTGGAAAATAATGATTTTGAAGGAGTTTGTCTTTCAAATGAGATGGAATCAATTGCATCTACCTCTATCAACGGATTTATTTTTGTTGCCATTAGCTGGCAGAAAACAGGAATATTCTGCTCTTCCAATAAATCACTTCTTATTACAGAAGGCTCGCAGCCTAATGGGCTTATCTGAACAATAAAATCCTGGCCTGCCTCGCACATTGAATCATCAAACGAAGGGAAAGAAGTTCCTCCTAAAGAGCTAAAGGTGCTAGCTCCTGGTCTTGTAATCTGAGGATTTGAAAAAGCTGATGCAAATGAAGCTAGAAATATCATAAATACAATTCCAACTAATATGAACATTCCAATAAAGTTATTTTTGCCTGTTTTCATTTTTGATTTTCTTATTTAAAGTTTATATCTAAACCATTATCTTCAAATAATAAATAATTATCCTGCAATTGCTCAATAGTTTTCGGCAGAGGCAGGCTGTTGGCATTTATTTCTATGATATTGGAATTGTATAACTCAGATTCCAGCATATAATAATTTTCTCTGCCTCCTCCGGCAAGAACATTTGAAATAATCTGTTCAGGAATTGTGATATCAAAACACTTTTCTTTTGTCAGCCCAAAAATCCCTCCAATTCCTGATTGAGGAACATCCACGCACTGCTCTTTGGTTGTTTCTGCTATTTTTAGCGAAGAATTTCTGAAAATTTGTGTCTGGATTTCATATTGCCCTTCAGTTAAGTTGATTTTGTTTTGTTCAGGATATACAACTGTCCTGGAAGAGCCATCTGAAACAAAATTAATCATTGCCTGGCCGGTATAATTTTTTCCATCTAATTTTAAGTTAACTTCTAATTCATAAAGATTGTCCAAAATAATATCAGCTACTCCTGATTCTACTGTCGAATAAAGGTACTTTGTATCCTCAAACCCTTCAGAGCTTGCAATTATATATCCGTTAACACATTGAGGGAAATTTTCCTCCAATGGTTTTGTTAGATAAGTTCTTCCAATATTGCATTTTGTGCCAAAACACTCATAAGAAATATCTGCTTCAATAGGATTTAATCTCGTGTCATAAGTATTTACCTGAATAAGAGTATTTTTGTATCTGCATAGTTCTGGAAGTTCAATATCAACCGCACTGACATCCAAAGCCTCTCTCGGCTTGTTCCCTTTAACAACAACTGCCATCGGAAACTGGAAAATCTCATCTCCATAATATATCTGAATTAAAACAGGATATCCCAAGTTGTATACAAAATGATACGGAACATAGCAGAATCCCATAATCCCCAACCCTGGCTGGTTTCCGACAGGGCTTGCCATCAAGATATTTCCTTCTGAAGGTGAAACATCAAAAACAGTTGGCCAGTTTTGCGAGTTAATAAATCTTACATCCAACTCAGAGTCAACAGGCGCGTCAACAATAAAATATTTATCCTCCTTGCTCTTTAAAGAATAACTCCCTCCTTTGACTTTTAATGCAAGAGTGTTTGATTGAATAGCTTCTTCTAATTTGCCGAAGATATCATCAGCTGTCCAGGTTTTAGGCGAACAGGAAAGCTCAACCCCGTCAACAGGCGCATAAATCCTTAATGTATCAACAGCATAATTCTCTAAAAATAAAGTTTGTTGTTCATAATTGTAGATTTCTCTTGCAGCCCCATAAAGCTTCCCAAATTTTGAGTTTACAATAACATCATGATTTGAAACAACTGCACTCTCTTCTTCTTTTGATATTTCAAAATTCATATTTAAACTAACTTTAACATTTTCTTCTTCAATTGACACTGTTGCTTCTGGCTCTCCCATCATAATTTCAAAACCTTCATCGTAATAGCTGTCAAACCTGCATAAATTTATCTTATCTTCAACAAACTTTGCCAGCTGTTCTTCCATCTCTTGCTTTGATGGAATTTGCTCTTTTTGGATGTTGTTTCCTGAAACATAATACCAGTAAGGAATAGGATTTCCCAAAAAATCCAGCTGATTTGAAAATGGCATGTATAGTGAGCCTGGTTCAAATTCTGGGACGTCAATGTATCCTGCCTGAAATCCTAAAAAATCTATTCCAGTAGAAACATCCTCTTCCAGGCACGCTAAAAAACTAGTGTAAACTGGTGCAAGAGCTGGAGGAATTTCTTCAATAATTATCTTTTCCTTGAATACAAAAAAAAGGATAATTGCTCCAATAAATATTACTGCAATTATAATAAAAATAGTTAGCTGCCCTCTTTTATTGTCCATGCAGGAATGATGAAAATCAAATATATAAAGTTTATTAAGAATTAAAGAATACCAAAAACTTCTTGTATTTTATTGTCAGAAAAGTTTTTTGGGACACATCAAAAATCCTCACAATTGGGATTTTTTGGACCACGAAATCTAATGTCGTGCAAATACCAAGCATGAGTAAGATTTCGTCGGAAAACAAAATTAAACTGCCACATTTGTGTCTGTTTTTAAATGCGAGGGATTGAATATCTGGTTGCCCTGAAATGATTTATTCCCCCAAGTATCACAAGTATCCCTCCAATAAAAATTATCCATTGGTCAATCTTAGACATTATCTCTGGAAGCTGGACAAATTTAAACGGATAGTTAATAAAATACAGCCCAAAAATAATATAGACTAAAAACCAGATTATATTTTTCCCATTTCTCATTTTAATCAACATTAAGCAGAATATTTAAATATTTCCAACATAAGTTATTTTATGGCCCTATAGTCCAGTGGCTAAGACATATCCTTGACGTGGATAAAACCCAAGTTCGATTCTTGGTGGGGCCATTTATTCTTTCCTGCAAGTTTTTCCGCCTTTTATCTGCCCCAAATTATTGTTAAGATATTCAACTTCCAATGAATCAGGGTTTATTCCGGCCATATAGCATAAATCATTAAAAAAATCTTTAGGCAAACTTCTGGACTCATTAAAATAGTTTTTAAGTGTAGAATAAGGAATTTCAAACCCCCTGTTAATCAACTCTCTCAATGACGGGCAATTAATCATATTTAAAACATTTTTCAAGAACTTTCTTTGCATGCCTTTTTTGAATTTTACTCGTGCCATTTTACTAAAAAAGGTTTGCTAGAAAAATTTTAATTTTTCTTTGTTGGCATTTTCTAAATTTAATTCTCTTCATGATTTAACTGCGGGACCATAAATATAAAAACCTTTTTAAACCAACATCTCTCTAATTTTTTATAGAAGATGAAAAAACCTAAAATAACAAACAGATATTGCCCTTATTGCAGGAAAAAAACTGAACAAAAAATCAAGCTAGTTGGAACAGGCGGTAAAAGAGGAACATTAAAACGAGGGGGTATCGCAAGAGCAAACAAACGTGGGCTTGGGATAGGAATAGGAAACAAAGGAAAATGGGGATCTAAGCCGGCAGTATCAAAATTTAAAAGAAAATCCAAAACAACTAAAAAGACAAATATAATGTATACTTGTAAAGATTGTGGAAAATCAAAATATCAAAAAAAAGGCATAAGGGCAGGCAAACAAGTTCAAGAATAAAATGAAATTTAAACAATTAAATAAAGGGAAGTTGGCTCTCTCAAGAATGCAACTTCATTCAAGGTGCAGAGAAGAAGTTGCCTTTCAGTGCTTAGAGGAAAGAGCACGAGAAAAACAAAGGAGTTGTCTCGTATGGCAATAGCAAAAAAGAAAGAAAGATTTTTTGATGTGGATATTCCTCTAATTAGGAAGCAGACACAGATGAGAGCATATGAACTTTCTGAATTAAATGGGAGATTCATTAAATATGACTTAACCAGAATTCTTAGAGGGAAAAATATGATATTTCAGGGAAAAGTAGAAGTTAAAGAGGATGGTGCTCTCGCTAATGCTTACAGCATAAAATTACTTCCTTATTTCTTAAGGAGAATGATGAGGAAAGGAACAAATTATGTTGAAGATTCATTTTCAGCAGAATCAAAAGATGCTCAAATTAGAATAAAACCTTTTCTTATAACCAGAAGAAAAGTTTCTAGGGCGGTTAGAAAGGCTCTTAGGGAAAAGGCCCGGGAAGAATTAACTAATTATGTCAAAGATAGAGATACTAATGTTTTATTTGATGAGATAATAAAAAATCAGCTGCAAAAATATTTGAGTTTAAAACTTAAAAAAATATACCCTCTCTCATTATGTGAAATTAGGGTTTTTAAGATAGAAAAAAGAAAATCTTCTGAAAAGGAATAAGTTGAAGAGAATGCTGAAAAAGAATATAAAAAACTCTTTGTATTTTACCGGCAGTTTTCTTAGAGTTTTTTAGCCAGAGAACAAGAAACAATTGCCAAAGGCAATTGTCTGCCACCTAAAGGAGGCAGTTTATTCTTTTTCTCTGTAACAAGAAATCTTTTAAACTAAATAACTTTTATTAAATTTATGCCTGTGTAGCTCAGGGGTAGAGCATCTGCCTTGTACTTGAGATAATAATGGTCAAGATTAAATTCAACAAGCGAGCAGAGGGTCGGGGGTTCAATTCCCTCCGCAGGCTTATTACTCGGCAATAACTTCAGCCTTTCCATCATCAATCAATATTTTTGCAATCTCTTTAGGGATGTTGACAATCTGTCCTTCCTGAAAAGGCCCTAGTTTCTCGCCAGTCAAATCTACAAATGACGCAACCTCAGTCTTGAATATAATCATCTCATTTTCGTGCTCTTCTTTTCCATTTAGTATTTGATTAAGTTTCTTTTCAGATAAATCCATGCACTTCATCAGCTCTTCAAAAAGATCTTTTTCAAATTGAAGCATATTATCAAAATCCTGCTTGGAAATTCCTGTTTCAGCAGCAATCAGCACTAAATCCAAAATTTTCTTTTTTCTTCTTCTTATAAGCTCCTTAAAAGAAGTAATAGCACTCTCCAATTGTTTCTTTGTCTTAATGATTACATCTGAAAAAACATCATCTTCTTTTGAAGCTATCTCTTTTTTCTCTTTTAAGTAATTAGAAACATCTATGATAAAACTCTTAGAAAGTTTTTGGAGCTGTTCTGAATATCTTTCTTTTCTAGATGCCTCATAAATATCATTATATGTTATCATTCTTTCAACAATAAAAAAGGATTTTTAATAATTGCTATATTGGAAATGCATCAAAATTATCTGGAAAACCCGACTTTTTTCAGTAAATCTTTTCCGATAATCTCTTTCAAACTTCCGTTCATTGCTTCTTTTTCGCAAAACTTTCTTTTTCTCAGAGGAGAGTTATTATACAACAAAACCGGAACAGGGTCTGCAGAATGGTCTTTTAGTCTGCATGGAGTTGAATGATCTGCAGTAACGACAACTTTGATTTTATTTATAGGGGCAAATTCTCTCAAAAAAGAGAACAAAGTTTTATCAATATATTCTATCATCCTCTTTTTTTCAATTGGCTTATTGTCATGCCCTGGGAGGTCTGTTTCTTTTATATGAATATATGCATAATCATATTTCTTGTAATTCTTTTTAAGAACTTTAATAGAGAAATCACATACTTCCTTTAATCCGTCATATAAATTGCTATAAACATCCAGCTCCTTAAGTTTTGGATAGCCAAAAGAAAATACACTCATTCCAGAAGTTTTTGAAAATCCTATTTCCAACGGCATATAAGCAATAGAAAGCCATGTTCTGTATTGTTTTAATTTAGGAATCTCTGTCCCTGCTCCTCTAACAAAAATATAATTAGCTGGCATTAACCCTTTTCTTTTTCTTTCCAAATTAATAGGATGGTTTTTTAGCACTTCATATACTTTTTCAATAAATTCATTCACAATATTAACAGTATAACTGGAATTTTCATCATCATCCAGAGGCTTGCAGAATCCTATTTTATTCATAGATTGGGTTTTCCCTTTAATATAAGTTAAATCATTGCCGAGTATACTGTCTGAAAAACCTCCTTTAAACACCAGAACCGCCCTATGCTGTATTGTTGGTTTGAAGATAAATTTACAAGGGAGTTTTATTTTATTATTGATTGCTTTAGAAAGAATTTCTGCTTCTGCTGTTGTAAGGGTTCTCCCTGCTCTTCTATCAAGAATATTTCCATTCTCAATAGAATCAATTGTTGCAAAATTAACTCTTAATGCTAAATCTCCTCTCATAAGATTAATCTCAGTTCCTCTAACCTCTAATTGCCCTCTTGTGCTCGAAATTAAATCATTCCCAAACATAGAAACAATTGCTTCATCTGATTCAGGGGTAAATTCAGGCTTTACTGGATACATATATCCCATTTCTCCTCTGGAAGCCAAAAAATCCATATTAGGAGTATCTGCTGATTCTAAGGGGGTCTTCTCATCAAGTTGTTTAGAAGGCAAATCCCCTAAACCATCCATAACAATTAAAACTCCTTTCATTTCAACTAGAAACCTCTATTATTTATAAGAGTTTATGTTCTCTGAAGAATAGGGAAAAAGTTATAAATCTTTTGTGATTAACCCAAATATGTTTAAATTTTTAAAAGAAAAGATAGGGAACTGGGCAAAAAAGATATCCCAAGAAAAAGAAGAAGCTCGTGAAGAGATAGTTGAAGCTCCAAAAGAAGAAATTTGGGGAAAAAAGCTGAAAAAAGCAGAAAAGAAAAAACCTGGAAAAGAGGCTCCAAAAAAAGAAGAAAAAATTACAGAACCTGAACCAAAAAATATAGTTGAAGGGAAAATTGAAGATGGAGCAGAGAAACCTATAGAAAAAAAAGGCTTTTTCAGAAGAATAACTGAAAAAATAAGCAGGGTAGAGATAGATGAAAAAGAATTTGCAGAATACTCTGAAGAGCTTGAGATGATGCTTTTGGAAAACAATGTTGCTCTGGAAGTTGCCGAAAAAATAATTAAGGAATTAGAAGAAAAAATAGTTGGAAAACAGATTCCAAAAAAAGAAATAGAATCAGAGATAAAAACTTCCCTCAAAGAAAGCATTGAAAATATTTTAGTGGAGCCATTTGATTTAGTTGAAAAAATAAAAGAGAAAAATAAACAAAAAGAGCCGTATGTAATATTATTTTGCGGAATAAATGGAAGCGGGAAGACAACAACAATAGCAAAAATTGCTAATTTATTAAAGAATAAAAACATATCATGTGTTATGGCAGCTGGGGACACTTTTAGGGCTGCTTCAATTGAGCAGTTGAAAAAACATGGAGAAAATCTTGGGATTAAAGTTATTTCCCAGGAATATGGCGCTGATCCTGCAGCAGTTGGTTTTGATGCAATCCAGTATGCTAAAAAAAATTTGATTAAGTGCGTGTTAATAGATACTGCAGGAAGGATGCACACTGCTAAAAATCTTCTGAATGAAATGGGAAAGATTTCTCGTATTACAAAACCAGATGTAAAAATATTTGTTGGAGAGAGCATAACAGGAAACGATGCTTTAGAGCAGATAAAAGGTTTTGACGAATCAATCGGAATTGACGGGATAATACTAAGCAAAGCCGACATTGATGAAAAAGGCGGGACAGCATTGTCAGTTGGGTATGTAACAAAAAAACCAATTCTTTACCTAGGTGTCGGGCAGGGATATGATGACATAGAGCCTTTTGACAAGAAGAAATTTATTGAGAAATTAGGGCTGTAAATTAACAATTACTAAAAAATTTCTTACAAAATTCAAGGTATTTCAAGATAATTTCTTTATCTGTTTCAAAATCTTTACATTTATTCAAGAAAATGAAACCCTCTCCTTTTTCTAATTCAGACGCTTTTTGAACCTTGATATATTTTGGAGTTACAAGTATGAAAAATGCGTTTTTATATGGATACCCTCCTTTCTTTGAGTAATATGAATTAAAATCAAATTCTCCATTTGTTCTATACTTAACTTCAACATAATTTACTTGAGAATCTTTTACCACAATAAAGTCAGGCATTTTTCTTACTTCATTTGCAACATCTCCTTTTCTTGGAAGACTATCTCCAAAACCAGGGACAGTATTTTCCATCCCAAATCTAAAAACTCTATAACCCATGGAAATAAACATTTCTTCTACAATTGATTCTGCAAGTCGTCCTTTTATACGATTATCACTAATATTTCTTTTTCTTTGGGGTTTATCTGATTTCAATTTTTTATAACAGTTATAACAGAACTCAAATTCTGAATCCTTATAATCTCCACATTTACATTTATCGATTAATTCATCTTCAAAATCATAATAGCATGATTTACATAACTCATATTTTCCAGATTCTTCTCCACAATTCTTACAATTCATGCTTCTTTCAAACATTAAAACTATATAAATTCTTCAAACCACAACTTTATTAACTATTAGTTTGCTTTTAAAATCAACCTTGAGTCTAACTTAAGGGAAAATCAAAAACCAGGAAAATCTAAAGGAGAGATTTTCTGCACCCCGAAAATTTTTAATTTTCGCGGAAACCGTAGGTTGTTTTTATATGTTGGATAAACTTGGAAAAATACTGAAGAAAACTAGCGATAGAATAGCGAATGCCATATTTCTTGACAAGAATCTTGTTGACTCAATTGTAAAAGATTTGCAGAGGGCATTAATTGAAGCAGATGTGAATATTCTTTTAGTTAAGCAATTAAGCGATAAGATAAGAAAAGCGGCTCTGGATGAGAGGATAAAAGAAATAGACAAAAAAGAACATATCATAAAGCTGCTTCATGATGAATTGACTGGCATCTTGGGTGAACACAAGCAGCTAAAACTGCAAAAAGGGCAGAACAGGATTAT